>Ga0247713_1000152_pt1 | contig 49534 bp, 46 predicted proteins | sample 21E_NmetaG_FD_189936 | JGI IMG/M metagenome (GOLD analysis project Ga0247713, IMG submission 189936) | Soil microbial communities from hillslope of Landscape Evolution Observatory, University of Arizona, Oracle, AZ, United States - 2-1-E_N | ecosystem: Engineered > Artificial ecosystem >...
AGGTCCGAGCGATAGGCCTCCAGGGTGTTGCGCGACAGGCCGCGCTCGAACTCGAGGTAGGCGAGGAAGTCGAGGACGTGGTGCTCGAACGGCCGGGTGGCGGGATCTGTCCGGGCGACGGCCATCACCGTGGTGTTTCGCCGCGCGCGAGGCTGTCCATGCCGGTGCAACGCGTTGTGCGCACGGCCTTGAGGCTCACGCCACGTGAGGGCGTAGGTCGGCTGCGATGGCGACTGCGCAGCGCACCTGAAAGGTCGGCGACCCGGTCCGCGCGACCGGGCTGACGATCCGCACGCTGCACCACTACGATGAGATCGGCCCGCTCGTTCCGGCCGGCCGGACGGGCGCCGGCCACCGCCTGTACTCGCCGGCCGACGTGGAGCGGCTGTACCGCATCCTCGCGCTGCGGAGGTTCGGGCGCGGCGCCGTCGTCGTCGAGCAGCCCGGCGATCTCGTCGAGCGCGAGCCGCTCGAGCGCCTGCGCGAGATGCTCGGCACGCTGGAGCGCTCGGCCGCGCCCTCCGTCGACGAGCTCATCGGGGCGGTCGAGGCGATGACGGTCGGCGGCGAGGACGAGCGGCCCGCTGCGGAGTGGATCCGCCTCAGCTCGGCATCCTCGCCGGCGACGACGACGTGGCGGCGCCGCTGCTCGCCCGCCGCGGAGTCACGCTCGAGCGGCGCGCGAGATGGCCGCGAGATCTCGCACGATCCGCCGGGCACCTCGTCCCCGTCGAGGACGCCGGTTCTCAGCCCTCACGCCCAGCGCGCCGCGCGCACGGCTCGCGCCGAGGCGTGGCGCCTGGGGACCGAGGCGCCCGCCGCAGGCCATCTGACCTCGCCTACGCGAGCGTCGCGCGCAGCCAGCCGAGCCCGATGAGCGTCTTGGCGTCGTTCGTCGCCGCGATCGCGCCGTCGAGGTCCGCCAGCGGCCAGCGCACGACCTCGATGCGCTCGGCGGGGTCGGGCTCGGCGTCGCTGCCGCGAAGGCCGGTGGCGGCGAAGACGTGCACGACCTCGTCGCTGTAGCCGGAGGACGCGTAGTACAGCTCGATCTCGCGCCAGTGCTCGGCCTCGCGGCCGATCTCCTCGGCGAGCTCGCGCTGGGCGCTGCTGAGCGCCGACTCGCCGTCGTCGAGCTTGCCGGCGGGCAGCTCGAGCGTGTGCTCGAGCACCGCCTCGCGCGGCTGTCGCACGAGCCACACGCACTCGTCGTCGTAGGCGACGATCGCCGACGCGTCGGCGCGGCGGACGATCTCGCGCTCGACGACCTCGCCGTCCTCGTGGCGGAAGCGCTCGACGCTGACGCTGAACGTCTTGCCCTCGAACGTCGTGTCGCCGCCGAGCGGCTCGATCCGCGGATCGCTCATCGCGAGCACCTGCTGCCCGCTTGCACCGCCGCCACGGACGAGCTCCGACGCGCTGTCATCGGCCGCCGATCATGTCATGCAGCGCGCCGCCCGCCGCGAGCGCGGCGGCGAAGAACAGCGGGTCCTCGCGCCCCATGGAGCGCGTCGGCAGGCCGGTCTGCGCGTAGCCCGCGGGGTCCACGTCGCGCTCGACCCACCGGTGGCCGTCGTCGCTGCCGGGCGCGTGGCCCGCCGGCACGGCGACCGACACGGGCGCGAGCAGCAGCTCGAGCACCGTACGCGTGTGGTGGCTCACGCCGCGGTGGCGCTCGCGCGGGTCCGTCGACGACATCCGCGGCACGAGCACCGTCTCGCAGCCCAGCGCCAGCGCCGTGTGCGCGGAGTCCAGCGCCTGCAGCCCGCCGTGACCGAGCGCCGACCCCGAGCCGAGGATCCCGGGCCCCGGACCGGCCACGGCGGCGTCCCAGCCGAGCGCCGTGAGGCCGTGGTGCAGCGCGGCGGCGGTCGTGATCGCATCGCCGTCGAGGCCGCCGAACGCCGGCCCGGCCGTCAGGTGCCCGGCGAGCAGCCCGCCCTCGCGCAGCTCGCGCACGACGCACGAGTGCCCGCCGGGCAGCGCCCCGCCGGCGGTCTGCACGTAGCCGAGCCGCGCGCCGCCGCCGGCCCGCGCGAACGCCCATGCCAGCGGCGCGAGCTGGCCGTGCAGCGCGAGCACCGCGGCCGGCCTCCCGAGCGGCAGCTGCGGGGCGGGCGGCGTCGTCGCCTGCGGGTCGCCCTCCTCGACGGGCGCGACGGCGTGCTGCAGGCTCGTGTAGTTGAGCTTCATGACGTGGGCGCCCGCGGTGCCGCTGCCGCCGAGGCCGCGCGTGAGGTTGACGTGGACGATGTCGAATCCGCCCGAGCCGAGGCGCAGCTCGAGCGCCTCCACGTTGACGACGACCTCGTCGCCGGACTCCGACGCGCCGACGAGCCCGACGTCGGCGATGGCCGACCGCCGCTCCCCGTCGATGCGCACAGACAGCCGCTGCTCGGGCGCGTCGGCCGGTCCGGCGACGAGCACCGTCGCGCGCCTCAGGCGGAGCATGCGTCCAGCAGCGCGAACGTCACGTCGAGCATCCCCTCCAGCGCGGCGACGCTCACGCGCTCGGTTGGCTCGTGGTTGCGCTCGGTGCCGTTGGCGAGGTTCGTGCACGAGAGGCCGGCGGCCTCGAACGCGTTGGCGTCCGAGCCGCCGCCCGTGGTGCGGCGCGTCGGCACGTAGCCGCAGTCGCGCAGCGCCTGCTCGGCCGCCCGCACGGCCGGCGCGTTCGAGGGATGGCGGTAGCCCTCGAACAGGCGCTGCGTCGTGACGTCGACGTCGCAGGCGCAGGCCGGGGTGTTCGCGGCGTCGTGGACGTGGCCGACGATCTCGGCGACCATCGCGTCGGCCTTGGAGGCGTCGAGCGAGCGCGTCTCGCCGACGACCGTGCAGCGCGCCGCGACGATGTTCGTGCCGCCGCGCTGGCCGCCGGCGATCGTGCCGATGTTCGCCGTCGTCTCCTCGTCGATGCGGCCCAGGCGCATCGCGACGATCGCGCGCGCGGCCGCCTCGATCGCGCTGCGGCCGTCCTCGGGGCGGATTCCCGCGTGCGCCGGCGTGCCGCGGAACTCGGCGTCGAAGCGGTAGTACGTCGGCGACGCGACGATGATCTCGCCGATCGGCGAGGCGTGGTCGAAGACGTAGCCCCAGTCGCTGCGCAGGGTCGTGACGTCGAAGGCCTTCGCGCCCGCCAGCGCGTTCTCCTCGCTGACGGTGAACAGCAGCTCGAGCCCCACGGGCGAGCCCTCGACCGCGCAGCGGCGCGCGACCTCGAGCAGCACCGCCACGGCGGCCTTGTTGTCGGCGCCGAGGATCGTGTCGCCCGCGCTCTCCCAGCCGTCGTCGACGACCACCGGCTCTATCGTCCCGTCCTCCGGGACCGTGTCGAGATGGGCGCACAGCAGGATCGTCCGCTCGCCGCGGCCGGCGATGCGCGCGAGCAGGTTGCCGCACTCCGCGCCGACCTCGGCGGCGACCCCGTCCTCCTCGACCGCCAGGCCCATCGCGCGCAGCTCGGCCGTGACGTACTCCGCGCACGCCCGCTCGGATCCGAACGGGCTCGGGATCGCGCACAGGCGCGCGAACGTCTCGTTCAGGCGGCGGCGCTCGACGTCGGAGGCGGGGCGCATGCGCCTCGCAGTCTGACGGGCGCGGCCGCGCGGCGGTCGCTCACTCCGACGGGTTGGCGCGCGTCGAGCCCGACGGCGGCATGTTCATCACCGCGTCGGTGTCGTCCTCGACGCGCACGTGCTTCGGCCGGTCGCCGTCGTCGTCCTGGAGGTCGCCCTCCATCTGCTTCTTGCGCAGGTAGCCGCCCGAGCCGAACAGCAGGAACCCGCCGATCCCCCCGCCCACGAGGATCAGCAGCATGAGGATCACGGTTACTCCGCCTTCCATGACGGTCCGGCTACCCGGCGGCGGCGGCCGGTGAACGCCGCGGGTCAGGCGGGCGGCTGCGCCGCCGCGTCGTACGGCGCCCGGTCGCGCGCGCGCTGCAGCGCGGCGCCGACGAAGTCGCGGAACAGCGGTGCCGGCCGCTCGGGACGCGACTTGAACTCCGGATGGAACTGCGAGGCGACGAAGAACGGGTGGTCGTCGAGCTCGATCATCTCGACGAGGCGCTCGTCGGGCGACGTGCCGCCGACGACGAGCCCGGCGGCCTCCAGGCGCTTGCGCAGGAAGAGGTTGACCTCGTAGCGGTGGCGGTGGCGCTCGTAGACGACGGCCTCGCCGTAGAGGTCGCGCGCACGCGTGTCGGCATGGATCTTCACCGGGTCGGCGCCCAGGCGCATCGTGCCGCCGAGATCGGTGACCTCCTTCTGCTCGGGCAGCAGGTCGATGACCGGGTGCGGCGTCTCGGGGTCGAACTCCGTCGAGTTCGCGCCGTCCATGCCGGCGACGTGGCGGGCGAACTCCATGACGGCGATCTGCATGCCGAGGCAGACGCCGAGGTACGGGATGCCGTCCTCGCGCGCGACCTGGACGGCGCGGATCTTGCCCTCGATCCCGCGGCCGCCGAAGCCGCCGGGGATCAGGATCGCGTCGGCGCCGGCCAGCCGCTCGCGCGCGGCGGCGGGGTCGACGAGCGACTCGGAGTCCACCCAGTCGACCTCGACGCGGCAGTCGTGGTGGAAGCCGGCGTGGCGCAGCGCCTCGGAGACCGACAGGTAGGCGTCCTGCAGCGCGACGTACTTGCCGACGAGCGCGACCTCGACGACCTCGCTGGCGGCACCGGCGCGGCGCGTGATCTCGGACCACTCGCGCAGGTCGGGCGCCGGCACGTCGAAGCCGAAGTGCTCGCAGATCAGGTCGTCGACGCCCTCCTCGCCGAACCACAGCGGGACCTTGTAGATGTTGTCGACGTCCTTGGCGCTGACGACCGCCTGCACCGGCAGCGAGGCGAACAGCGCGATCTTCTTGCGGATGTCGGTGCCCAGCTCGCTCTCCGAGCGGCACAGCAGCATGTCGGGCTGGATGCCGATCCGCCGCAGCTCGTTGACGGAGTGCTGCGTGGGCTTGGTCTTCAGCTCGCCGGCATGGCCGATGTAGGGCACGAGCGTGAGGTGGATGAACATGCAGTCGCGCCGGCCGACGTCGACGGGGAACTGGCGGATCGCCTCCAGGAACGGCAGCGACTCGATGTCTCCGACCGTCCCGCCGATCTCCGTGATCACGACGTCGACGTCCTGCGTCTCGGCCAGCAGCCGCACGCGCGACTTGATCTCGTCGGTGATGTGCGGGACGACCTGGACGGTGCCGCCGAGGTAGTCGCCGCGGCGCTCGCGGCGGATCACGCTGTTGTAGACGCCGCCGGCGGTGACGTTCGAGGCGCGCGACGTGTTGGCGTCCGTGAAGCGCTCGTAGTGGCCGAGGTCGAGGTCGCTCTCGGCGCCGTCCTCGGTGACGAAGACCTCGCCGTGCTGGTAGGGCGACATCGTGCCCGGGTCGACGTTGATGTAGGGGTCGAACTTCTGCAGCGCGACGGTCAGCCCGCGTGCGACGAGCAGGCGCCCGATCGATGCGGCGGCGATTCCCTTGCCGAGCGACGAGACGACGCCTCCGGTGATGAAGATGAACCGCGTCTTGGGGGCTGTGGGCGTCACGAGGGCCTCCCGAGTGAGTCTAGGTGCCGCAGTCCGGGTGTCGTCTCGATCGCCGTCGTGATCGAGCGGAACTCGCCGAAGACGTTGAGCGCCAGCAGGACGGCGAGCGCGACGAGCTGGCCGGTCGTGTCGAGCGTGAGCACCATCCACAGCCCGGCGAGCGCGCCGATGAGATTCGAGCCGGTGTCGCCGAGCATCGCCTGCTCGCGCAGGTCGTAGAACCCCGCCACGAGCGCCGCCCCGGCGAAGATCCCCATTGCCGCGAGCGCCTCCGTGTTCTGCGTCGCGAGCGTCAGGCCGAGCCCGAGCAGCACGAAGGCCTTCATCGAGCGCCCGGGGCGCAGGTCGAGGAGGTTGAAGACGTTCGTCGCCAGCACGAGCACGGCGGCGGCGAGCAGGAACTCGCCGTCGGAGCCCGGCAGCGACGAGCTCGCCAGGAGCGCGAGCCCGAGCGTGCCGGCGGCCTTCAGCGCGCCGCTCGAGAAGCCGCCGCTCAGCACGTCGCCGCCGTGGCCGCGCCACCCGCGCGAGGCGCCCGACAGCACGTCGTCGATGAGCCCCAGCAGCGCGACGCCCGGAACGAACAGGAGCACGAGCCCGAAGTTGTCGGGGTAGACGTCGGCGTCGGCGAGGCGCGCGAGCAGCGCGAGGACGACGAGCGCCAGCAGGCCCGCCGGCACGATCGCGACGCCCAGCGGCACGGGCAGCTCCTTGCCGCGGTAGTTCGGGCGCCGCAGGCCGGCCTCGGACAGGCGCGACAGCACGAGCGGCGTCAGCACCAGCGCCGCGAGCAGCGAGAGGACGAACGGCAGGGCGTGCACGGTCCGGCAACCTATCGGGGTCTGCGGACGGCCGGCCGGCTCACGGCCGCGGCACGCGGCCGACGACCGGCGGCAGCAGCGCCTCGGCGCTCTCCTGGCGGCCGAAGGCGCCCGCCGAGCCGCCGAGCACGAAGACGAGCGCCGCGCGGCCGGCGACCTCGTCGACGTTGTCGACGCTCGACAGCTCGCGCTCGCGGTACCAGCCGACGTTCGACGGCTCCGTGTCGCGCGTCTCGATGCCGACGGCCGGCACGCCGCTTGCGACGAGACCGCGCACGATCCCGTCGTGCAGCGTCGCGACCCGCTCGGCGGCGGCCTCGTCGCTCGGCGGGTCGGCCGAGCGCATGACGACCACCCCGTCGAGCCCGCCGAAGTCGCCGCTGACCGAGCTCATGAGCGTCGAACGCACGTTCTCGATGAGCCGCCCGCCGGTGACGATCTGCACGCCGATGCGCCGGGCGAACTCGTCGAGCAGCTCTGGGTCGCGCTCGAGGTCCGCGTAGCGCGTGCCTCGAGCGCGCTCGGCGAGCTGCGCCAGGTCGACGCTCTCGCGCACGACGGCGACGACCTTGAGCTCCGCGCCCGTCGGCTCGAGCGCCCTGTCGACGATCCCCGGCGCGTCCTTGTCGGGGCCCAGCAGCACCAGCCCGATGTTGCGGTCGCGCAGGTGGTTTCCGGTGAGGATCGGATAGGCGGCGTCGACGAACTCGCGCTGCTCGGCGAGCGCGGCGCGCGCCTGGTCGCGCTGCCTGTTGGCCTCGGCGACGTCGCGGCGCAGCGAGTCGCGCACGTCGTTGCGCGCCGACGAGACGAGCTCCTTGTCGCCGATCGCCACCCCGAGCAGCAGCCCGACGACGAGCGCGATGAAGATCGCTGCGAGCGACAGCGCGTGGTATCGGACGTCGAACATCGCCCGCTATTCGAGCCCGAGCAAGACCTCGAGCTTCAGCCACATGAGGTCGGCGACGTCGCGCAGCGCGGGCGTCAGCGCGACGATCATGGCGAGGCACAGCAGGCCGGCCAGGGCGACGAGCACGAGCGGCTTGACGCCGGGCTGCGGGCGGTACAGGCGGCTGACGCCCTTGGCGTCGACGAGGATCTCGCCGAGCCGCAGGCGGGTGAGGAACGTCGACGACATGCCGCGGCGGTTCTTGTCGAGGAACTCGACGAGGTTGAACTGCGACCCCACCGAGACGATCAGCTTGGCGCCCTTCTCGGCGGCGATCAGCATCGCGACGTCCTGACTCGTCCCCGGGGCCGGCACGAGCTTGTAGGGCAGGCCGAGGGCCTCGAGGTGGTCGCGTCCCGGGGCGCGGCCGTCGGGGTAGGCGTGGACGACGAGCTCGGCGCCGCAGCGCAGCGCGTCCTCGGTCGCCGAATCCATGTCGCCGACGATCATGTCCGGCTTGAAGCCCTCCGCGATGATCGCGTTGGCGCCGCCGTCGACGGCGAGGATCGCGGGCTTGACGTCGCGGATGTACGGCCGCAGAGCGCGCAGGTCCTTCTGGTGGTCGACGCCACGCACGACGATCAGCGCCGGGCGGTCGCGGAAGTCCGTGTCGAAGCGGGGCAGCTCGATGCGGCCCGAGAGCAGCTCGCGCTCCTCGAGCATGTGCTCGATCGTGTTCTGGGCGAACGCCTCCAGCGCGTCGCCGATCTCGCGGCGGCGGTCGTCGGTGGCGGCGCGCACGGCCTCGGGTTCCTGCACCTCGCCGCGCGCGACGACCTTCCCGCCGCGCAGCACCTCGCCACCGCGCACCGTGATCCGCTCGCCGTCCTTCAGCTCGCCGAACAACGCGTCGTCGGGCATGTCGACGAGGTGCACGCCGGCCTGCACGAGCAGCAGCGGCCCCATGTTCGGATAGGCGCCCGTCGAGGACCGGCTGCAGTTGCAGACGGCGGCCACGCCGGCGGCGATGAGGTCCTCGGCCGAGACGCGGTCGACGTCGCGGTGGTCGAGGATGGCGATCGACCCAGGCTGCAGCGTCTTCACCAGGAGCTTCGTGCGCCGGCCCAGGCGTGCTGGCCCAGAGATCTCCCTGGCGACGGCGATGGCCATCGGGGCAGTGTAGATGGGCGTCTCCACGGCATGCGAAGAGTCGGCGGCCGCGGCGGGACGACCCGGGCGCGACGGCTGCTAGCGTGTCTGGCGTCGTGCTCGTACCGCTTGCAGCGGTCTCGGACGACCGGCTCACCTCCGTCTGCGGCGAGGACCCCGGCTTCTTCTGCCGCGAGGTCCTCAACCGCACGGAGAACCGCACGCTGGCCGAGGTCGCAGACTTCCTGATCGGCAAGCCGCTGACGATCCTCGCGATCATCCTCGGCGCCTTGATCGTCAACCGCCTCGTCAGCCGGGCGGTCAAGCGCGGCCTGCGCAGCCTGCACTCCGGAGCGGTGCGCGAGCGCATCGGCGCCGTCCGGCGGCGCACGCCCGGCGCGCTGCTGGAGACCGAGGTCACGAGCCTGCGCGCCGAGCAGCGGATCACGGCGCTCACCAGCGTGCTGCGCAGCATCGCCTCCTTCGCGATCTTCACGATCGCGGGCTTTCTCATCCTCGGCGAGGTGGGCCTGAACCTCGGCCCGCTCCTGGCCGGTGCGGGCATCATCGGCGTCGCGCTCGGCTTCGGCTCGCAGGCGCTCGTCAAGGACTTCCTCTCCGGGCTGTTCATCCTCGTCGAGGACCAGTTCGGCGTCGGCGACATCGTCGACCTCGACCTGCAGACCGCCGGGACGGTCGAGGCGGTGTCGCTGCGGACCACGCGCCTGCGGGCGGTCGACGGGACCGTCTGGCACGTCCCCAACGGCGACATCCGCCGCGTCGGCAACAAGAGCCAGCACTGGTCGCGCGCGCTGCTGGACATCGACGTCGCCTACAACACCGACATCGACAAGGCCAAGGCCGTCATCAAGAGCGTCGCCGACGAGCTGTGGCACGAGCGCGACGACGTCCTCGAGGAGCCGGAGGTGTGGGGCGTCGAGAGCCTCGGCCCGCACTCGGTCGTCATCCGCCTCGTCGTCAAGACGCGACCCAGCGACCAGTACGACGTCAGCCGCGAGCTGCGCCAGCGCCTGAAGAAGGCGTTCGACGCGGAGGGCATCGAGATCCCGTTTCCGCAGCAGACGGTCTGGTACCGCGCCGACGGCTCGCCGCGCCACGATGACGGCCACGTTCCCGCCGCGCAGCGCTCGGGCGCGCCGCCCACGTCGTCCTCTTGAGCGTCACGCCACCCGCAGCAGCTCCTCGGCATGGCGCCGCGCGGCGCCGTCGCCGTCCTCGCCGAGCATCCGCGCGAGCTCGTCGACGACCTGCTCGTCGCTGAGCTGCGAGACCGTCGTGCGCGCCGGGGTCGTCGAGGCGTCCTTGGCGATCGAGAAGTGGCGCGCGGCCAGCGACGCGACCTGCGGCAGGTGCGTGATGCAGACGACCTGGCGTCCGGCGGCGAGGTCGCGCAGCGCCGCGCCGACCGCGCGTGCCGTCTGGCCACCGATGCCGGCGTCGACCTCGTCGAAGACCAGCGTCCTGCCGCCCGCCGCGGGCGCACCCGCCGCGACGCCCATGAGGGCGAGCATGACGCGCGACAGCTCGCCGCCCGACGCCGTGTCGCGCAGCGGGCCGGCGGCGACGCCGGGGTTCGGTGCGATGAGGAACTCGACCGCGTCGGCGCCCGCCGGGCCGGGCTCGCGCTCGCGCAGCTCGATCTCGAACGCCGCGCCGGCCATCGCCAGCTCGTCCAGCCGCTCGCGGACGGCCGCCGCGAGCTTCGGTGCCGCCGCCGCGCGCGCCCTGCGCAGCGCGGCGCTGCCGGCCTGCAGCCGGGCGCGCGCCTCGTCGCGGCGTGCACGCGCCTCCTCGATCATCAGCTCCGTGCGCGCGAGCTCGTCGCGCCGCGCGCGACAGCGCTCGGCGTGCTCGAGGACCGCCACGATCGACCCGCCGTGCTTGCGCTTCAGCCGCTCCAGGACGGCGAGGCGCTCCTCGACGGCGTCCAGGCGGCCGGGTTCGGCCTCCAGGCCGTCGGCGTAGTCGCGCAGGTCGCGCGCGAGCTCGCCGGCCTCGAGCGCGAGCCCGCGCCAGCGCTCGGCGAGCGCGTCGAGCTGCGGGTCGATGCCATCGGCGCTCGCGAGCCCGCGCCCCGCGGCCGCCAGCAGGCTCGCCACCCCGCCGTCGTCGGCGCCGGCCGCCTCGACCGCGCCGAGCGCGGCCGCGCGCAGCGCCTCGAGGTGACGCAGCCGCTCGCGCTCTGACGCGAGCGCCGCCGCCTCCTCCTCGCTGGGATCCGCGGCGTCGATCTCCGCAAGCTCGAAGTCGAGCAGGTCCAGCTCGCGCTCGCGCGCGCCGGCGAGCTCGCGCAGCTCGGCGAGCGCCCGCTCGGCGTCGCGCGCGGCGGCGTGCGCCGCGGCGACCTGCGCTCGGCGCTCCAGCTGGGCGGCCCCGCAGAAGCCGTCGAGGATCTCCAGCTGCGCGCCCGTGAGCGTCAGCCGGCGATGCTCGTGCTGGCCGTAGAAGGCCAGCAGCGGCTCGGCGAGCTCGCGCAGGTCGCCGACCGTCGCCGAGCGGCCGTTGACGAGCGCGCGCGTGCGCCCGTCGGCGCCGATGCGGCGGGCGAGCACGACCTCGTCGGCGCCGGCGGGCAGGCGCTCGCCGAGCTCGGCTCGCAGCCGCTCCGGGAGCTCGAAGACGCCCTCGACGTAGGCCTCCGCGGCGCCGGGGCGGACGATCGCCGGCTTGGCGCGCCCGCCGAGGAGGAGGTCCAGCGCATGCGCGAGAACCGTCTTGCCGGCCCCGGTCTCGCCGGTCAGCACGTTGAGGCCGGGCGCGAGGCGCAGTTGCGCGCACTCGATCAGCAGGAGGTTCTCGACGCGCAGCTCGGTGAGCACCCTGACGGTGTACCAGCGACCGCCGACGGATCCGCGCCCGCGACGCTCTTCCGTAACGCGTCGCGCGCAACCTGTGACTATGCCGACAGCCGCCCGAACTTCGCGCGCAGCCGCCGGTAGAACGACGAGCCCGGCAGCTGCGCCAGGCCCGCCGAATCGGGCTGGAAGCGCGCCGTCAGCTGGTCGCCGGGCGCGACCTCGCCCGCCGCCTGCCCGTCCATCCAGACCTCGACCTCCTCGCGGCCGTGGTTGGAGACGCTCAGCACGTCGCCCGGCGCGACGACGAGCGCGCGCGCGGTCAGCGAGTGCGGCGCGATGAACGACACGCCGAAGCCCTCGACGCCCCATGCCAGCACCGGGCCGCCGTTGGCGAGGTTGTAGCCGGTCGAGCCGGCGGGCGTGCACACGACGAGGCCGTCGCAGCGCACGGATCCGACCTCCTCGCCCTCGACGCCGTAGGCGAGCTGAGCGACGCGCCCGCCGACCTTGCGATGCACGGAGATGTCGTTGAACGCCTTCGCCGTCAGGCCGGCGCACTGCATCTCGATGGCCGGCAGCCGCAGGACCTCGAATTCCCGCTGGAACGCGCGCTCGAAGCCGAAGCCGTCGAGCTCCTCGGGCTCGAGCGAGGCGAGAAACCCCACCTCGCCGAAGTTGACGGCGAACACGGGGACGTCGGCGCCCGCGAAGCGACGCAGCGCCCTGAGGATCGTCCCGTCGCCGCCGAGCGCCACGCACAGCCCGACGTCGTCGTCGTGGCCGGGGCGCGCGACCACGATCGCGTCGTCGTCGCGCGCAAGGTCGAGCTTCTCGGCCTCGGCGGGGTCGAAGACGAGCTGCACGTCGCAGGCGCGCGCCGCCTGGCGCAGGCGCTCGAGCACCGCGGCGATCTGCTGCGGCCTCGTGTGCGTGAGCACCGAGACCGCGCGCGCGCCGGTCACGGCTCGACCCGCCGCGCGCAGGCCTCGACGTCGGCGACGGCGCCCTCGCGCCCGCGCTCGGCAAGCCAGACGAACGTCTCGAGGTTGCCCTTCGGGCCCGGCAGCCCCGACGACGCGAAGCCGAGCACCTCGGCGCCGAGCGCGCGCGCCGCGGCGGCGACGGAGACGAGCGCCTGCCGCCGGACCGCCGGGTCGCGCACGACGCCGCCCTTGCCGACGCGCTCGCGGCCGACCTCGAACTGCGGCTTGACCATCGCGAGCACGTCGTGGCGCTCGGCGACGACGCGCAGGACGGCCGGCAGGACCTTCGCCACGGAGATGAACGAGACGTCGACGACGACGAGGTCGGGCGCGTACGGCAGGTGAAGGCGCGTCAGCGCGCGGGCGTTCGCGCGCTCGAGCACCGTCACGCGCTCGTCGTTGCGCAGCCGCCAGTCGAACTCGCCGTAGGCGACGTCCAGCGCGACGACGTGCTCGGCGCCGGCCTGCAGCAGGCAGTCGGTGAAGCCACCGGTCGACGCCCCGACGTCGAGCGCGCGGCGCCCGGCGGGATCGATCGAGAAGGCCGCCAGCGCGTTGGCGAGCTTGACGCCGCCGCGCGAGACGTAGCGCGGGCGCTCGTCGACGGTCAGCGGGACGTCGCGATCGACGAGCTGGCCCGGCTTCTGCGCGCGCTCGCCGTCGCCGCCGAGGCGGATCTCGCCGGCCATGACCGATGCCGCCGCCCGAGAGCGCGACTCGAACAGGCCGCGCTCGGTCAGCAGGGTGTCCAGGCGGACGCGGGCCACGCGCGCAACGCTACCCGCCCGGCTCGCTGTGTGACCGCTGTCACGCATGACTGGCTGGCTGGCCAGGTAGACTTCATGTCGCGGCAGGACAAGGCCTCACCCGGGGCCGATCTCTCGAGATCCGCCTGTCGCCCATAGGCAGGACCAATCACATAGCAGTCTCTCTCCTCCCAGAAACGGCCCGTCCCCCCCGGCGGGCCGTTTCGCCGTCCGCGCCGATCAGCCGCTGGCGTTGGCGATCCGCACGTGCAGGTGGTCGTCGTGGTGGGCGATCGCCTGCACGATCGCGGGCGGACCGGTGAGCCCGACGCGCAGCCCGACGAACGCGAACTGCGCTCCGGCCGCGACGAACCTGTTCACGAGGTCCTGCGCGAGCGCGCGGTCGACCTCGCGCGGACGGCGCGCGGCGCGCAGCGTCCGATCCAGGCGCGGGTAGTAGATGTCGGCGTCGAGGCCGTTCTGGTGCGAGGCGTGACCGAGGCCGCCGTACTCGGGTCCGAACCGGCCGCCGCGCGGCCGGCTGAGGTCGCCGACGAGTACCGGCGGCGCCGTCGGGTTCGCGAGGTGGTAGTCGCGCAGGACCGTGACGAGGAACGCCAGCAGCCGGTCGGTGGCCCAGCGGCGGCCGGGGCGGTTCGGGACCCGGCGCAGGATCGGGTCCCACGTCACCCAGTACGGCGCCTGCGCCGGCAGCTGCAGGCCGTTGAGCAGCCGCCCACGATTGGGCCTGCCGAGCGCGATCGAGCCGACGCGCGGCACCTGCACCGGCGGCGACGCCGCACGCGCCGCGCGGCGCGCGGGCGCGACCGAGGCGTTGAGGCGGATGCCGGCCCGGCGGTCGCCGGCGGGCGGCGGGAACACCTGCGGCTGCAGCTGCAGCACGCGGACGCGCTCGACCGGCGGGCCGCCGTCTCCGCAGCCGGCGAGCATTGCGGCGACGACCGCGAGCGCGGCCGCCGGCGGACCTGTCGCCCTACGCCCCGGCAATCGTCCGTTCGGCGACGGCGGCCTCGATGCGCTCGGCGATCCGCAGGCCGGTGAAGCCGACCTCGGCATGCAGCAGCGCCGGCGTCCCGTGCGTGACGAAGCGATCCGGCAGGCCGATGCGCAGCATCCGCGACCGCTGCACGCCGAGCTCATCGAGGGTCTCCCCGACGCCGCTGCCGAAGCCGCCCGCGAGCACCCCCTCCTCGACCGTCACGAGCAGGTCGTGCTCGGCCGCCAGCTGCGCCATGAGCGCGCCGTCGATCGGCTTGGCGAAGCGGGCGTCGGCGACCGTCACGTCGACGCCGCCCTCGCCGAGCCGGTCGGCGGCCTCGAGGGCCTTGGCGACGCCCGCTCCGTAGCCGACGATCGCGACCTTGCCGTCGCCCTCGCGCAGCACCTCTCCGGTGCCGATCTCGATCGCCTCCGGCTGCGCCGGCAGCGCGACGCCGAGCGCCTCGCCGCGCGGGTAGCGCAGCGCGATCGGCCCGCCGTCGTACAGCAGCGCCGTGCGCAGCATGTGCACGAGCATCGCCTCGTCGCGCGGCGCCATGAGCACGAGGTTCGGCACCGGGCGCAGGTAGGCGATGTCGAAGACGCCGTGGTGCGTCGGCCCGTCGTCGCCGACGAGCCCGGCGCGGTCGAGCGCGAAGACGACGTTGAGGCGCTGCAGGCAGACGTCGTGGACGATCTGGTCGAACGCGCGCTGCAGGAACGTCGAGTAGATCGCGACCACCGGCTTGACGCCCTCGAGCGCGAGGCCGGCCGCGAACAGCACCGCCTGCTGCTCGGCGATGCCGACGTCGAAGTAGCGCTCCGGCATCGCCCGCTGCAGGACGTCGAGCCCCGTGCCGGTGTTCATCGCGGCCGTGATGCCGACGACGCGCACGTCGCGCCGGCACTCCGTCACGAGCGCGTTGCCGAAGACCGACGTGTACTGCGGCGGGCGGGCGGGCGCCTTCGGATCGACGCGCGCCGGGGCCGCGACGCCGTCGAGGATCGACTTCGGCTTGGCCGCGTGCCAGCGCTCCATGCCCTCCAGCCCGCCGTCCTCGGCGGGCGCGAAGCCCTTGCCCTTGACGGTCGCGATGTGCACGACGACCGGGCGCTCGGCGGCGAACGCGCTGCGCAGCGCGGTGCGCAGGGCGTGGACGTCGTGACCGTCGATGACCCCGGTGTAGGCCCAGCCGAGCTCCTCCCAGAAGAGGCCCGGCGCCCAGAAGGCCTTGATCGACTCCTTCAGCTGCGGGCCGAAGCGCTCGAAGTGCGGGCCGACGCCCGGCAGCTCGCTCAGGCGCTCCTCGAGGCTCTCGCGCGTGTGCCACAGCTTCGGGTTGAGCCGCATGCGGTTGAAGTAGCGCGACAGCGCGCCGACGTTCGGGGCGATCGACATGCCGTTGTCGTTGAGGACGACGACGATCGGCGTGCCGGCGCCGCCGGCCTGGTGGATCGCCTCGAACGCGACGCCGCCGGTCATCGCCCCGTCGCCGATGACCGCCACGACCTTGCCGGAGTCGGCCGCGCCCATGAGCTTCATGCCCTCCTTGAGGCCGACCGCATAGCCGATCGACGTCGAGGCGTGGCCGGCGCCCATGATGTCGTGCTCGGATTCGGCGACGGAGCAGAACGGCGCCAGTCCGCCGTACTGGCGGATCGTCGCCAGCTGGTCGCGGCGGCCGGTGAGGATCTTGTGCGGGTAGGCCTGGTGGCCGACGTCCCAGAGGATCTTGTCGCGCGGCGAGTCCAGCAGCGAGTGCAGCGCCACCGCCAGCTCGCACGTGCCGAGGTTGGCGCCGAAGTGGCCGCCGACCTCGCCGACGGTCGCGATGATGTGCGCCCGGACCTCCTGGGCGACCTGGACGAGCTCCGGCTCGGAGAGCCGGTGCAGGTCCTGGGGGCGGTTGATGTGGTGCAGGAGGGTCATGTGGTCAGGAGGTGCGGGTCGCGATGAATTCCGTGATCTGCTCAAGCTCCGGCGCTCCGCCCGGCGCCGCCTTCGCCAGCGAGGCCCGCGCCTGGCGATGCGAGCGCTCGGCCAGCGCTCGTGCGCCTTCCAACCCGAACTCGGTGACGTAGGTGCGCTTTCCGTGACGCTCGTCGCTTCCGCGCGGCTTTCCCAGAGCGTCGTCTGTGCCGGTCACGTCGAGGATGTCATCGACGATCTGGAACAGCACGCCGAGCTCGGCGGCAAAGTCGCGGTACGCGGTCGTGGCTGGTCGGCGCATGCCGCCTATCAGGAGTACGCATTCTACCGACGCGGCGATCAATCGCCCCGTCTTGAGCTCGTGCAGCCGCCGCAACGAGCGAGCCCGATCGGGCTCGTCGGGCTGGATGCCGGCGACGTCGAGGTACTGGCCGCCGACCATGCCGTCCACGCCGGTCGCGGCGGCCAGCTCGCGGACGCCGGCGAGGATGTCGGCGGGCTCTCCGGCCTGGTGGGTGAGCAGGTGGCGGAAGGCCTCGGCGTACAGGCCGTCGCCGGCGAGGATCGCGACGTCCTGGCCGAAGGCGACGTGGTTCGTCGGCCGCCCGCGGCGCATGTCGTCGTCGTCCATCGCCGGCAGGTCGTCGTGGATGAGCGAGTACGTGTGGATCAGCTCGATCGCCACGGCGAGCGGCAGCAGCTCGCGCTCGTCGCGGCCGATCGCGCGCGTCGTGGCCAGAGCGAGCACCGGGCGGATGCGCTTGCCGCCCGCCAGCAGGCTGTAGCGCATCGCCTCGACGAGCCCGTCTGTCAGCGGCTCGCGAGAGAACGCCAGCCGCTCGAGCTCCGCCTCGATGAGCAGCCGCAGCTCGTCCGGATAGGGCACTACGACCGCGCGCCGTCGCTCGCCGACACGTCTATGGGCCGACCCACCCGCCGTCCTCCCTACAGCAGCGAGTCCTGGCCGGGCAGCGGGTCGCGCCCCGCCTCGCGCGCGCGCCGGTCGAGCTCGGCAGATGCCTGCGAGGCGAGCGCCGCGCAGTCCTCGACGAGCGTCGCCGCGGCGTCGGCGCTGAGGTCGCCGGAGCGCAGCTGCTCGGCGGCGCGCTCGAGCCGGCCCACGAGCTCGTCGAGCGTCGCGTCGTCGTCGGCACCTGAGGGCTCTGCGGCGTCTGCGGGGGCGGTCATGACCGCTCCGGATTGTGGCCCATCTCGCGGTGCGCGGCGGCCAGGATGCCGTTGACGAAGCCGGGCGCATCGGCGCCGGAGTACGTCTTGGCGAGCTCGACGGCCTCGTCGATCGCGCCCTCCGCCGGGATCGGCGTGTCGGCCGGCGCGGCGTCGGGATGGCGCATCTCCAGCAGCGCGACGCGCATGATCGCCCGCTCGAGCGGCGCGATGCGGTCCAGCGCCCAGCCCTTGGCGTGGCGCGCGACGAGCGCGTCGAGCTCCTCGCCGTGCGCCTGCGCGGCGTGCGCGAGCGCGCGCGTGAACAGCGACGCTTCGCGCGGCAGGACGTCCTCGAGCGCGCGGCCGGTCAGCTCGGCCTGATACAGCGCGAAGACGGCCTCCCGTCGCTGGTCGGAGCGGCGCGACACGCGCGTCCGGCCGCGGCTACGCGCGCGACATGTAGTCGCCCGTCGCCGTCTGGACCTTCACCCGGTCGCCGACGTTGACGAACAGCGGGACGCGGATCCGTGCCCCGGTCTCCAGCGTGGCGGGCTTGTCGCCGCCGCCGGAGGCCGTGTCGCCGCGCAGCCCGGGCTCCGTCTCGGTCACCGCGAGCTCGACGGACGCGGGCAGCTGGAGGTCCGATGGGGCACCGTCGATGAACAGGACGTCGACGCTGTCGTTGGGCTTCGTCCAGCGCAGAGCGTCCGAGACGGCCTCCTGCGGGACCGCGAGCTGCTCGTAGGTCTCGGTGTCCATGAAGTGCGCGTCGGTCCCGTCGGCGTAGAGGAACTGCATCTTGCGCGCCTCGGTGTGGACGGCCCGGAACTTCTCCCCGGCGCGAAACGTCTTGTCGATGACGTTGCCGTCGCTGGCGCGGCGCAGCTTCGTGCGCACGAACGCGCCGCCCTTGCCGGGCTTGACGTGCTGGAACTCCAGCACCTTGAAGATCGTCCCGTCGACCTCGATGTGGTTGCCGTTCTTGAGCTGGTTTGTCGAGATCACGGCGCTGAAGGCTAGAGCAGCCGCGGGCAAAACTCGCGGTTCGTCGCGCCGCGGACGCCGCCGCGGATGCCTGCCGCCGTGCGCAACGGTCGCGCGACCGGCTCCCCTGCGAGAAGCGGGCGAGCGACGAGCGGCGACGGCCCCGCGACGGCGCCCCCGCGCGAGCGGCGGGCGCAACTGCCGCATCGACGCCCAGCACAACCGCACCGTCACCTGTGCACCCATGCCGTGCACGACTGCCGGCGCCCGCACCACCGCCGCCCGAGGCGGCAGTTGGGCACGCGCCTCGGTGCGCGCCGGCGACACCGCATCCCTTGCCCTCAGCGATGCCGTTCTGGCGGTGCCGCAAGCGATCCGCCCTCAGCCATGCCGTTCTGGCCGTGCCGCAGGCGACCCGCGCGTTCGCCTGCGGGGCGCCCGCCGGCGACCTCGGTCGCCGTCCCGCAGCCATGCCGTTCTGACGGTGCCGCCGGCGACCCGCGCCACGCGGTAGCGTCCACCGGCGTGGACCGCGACGCCCTGCGCACGCTGCAAGCGCCGCTCAAGCAGCGCTATCGCGAGGAGCCCGATGCGGCGCTCGTGACGCTTACCGCGCGCGGCACGCTGGACGACGACATCACCTGCAGCGTGCAGACCGGACGCGCGCTCGCGACGGCGGGGCTGCACCCGGCGACGGGCGGCGACGGGCTGTCGCTGTGCTCGGGCGACATGCTGCTCGAGGCGCTCGTCGCCTGCGCCGGCGTGACGCTGCGGGCGGTCGCCACGGCGCTCGACATCCCGGTGGCGGAGGGCACCGTCACGGCCGACGGCGTGCTCGACTTCCGCGGCACGCTGGGCGTCGACCGCGAGGCGCCGGTCGGCTTCCGGGAGATCGCGCTGCGCTTCGAGCTCGACGCGCCGGGCGCCGGCGACGAGCAGATCGCGACGCTGCTGAAGCTCACCGAGCGCTACTGCGTCGTGCTGCAGACGCTGCGCGGCGGCCCCGCCGTAACGGTCACGGTGGCCTAGCCGACACGCCTGCGGCGGTCGATTTCTCCCCCGAGGTGACGCGCAGCATCTAGGCTTCGACGAAATGGCTCGGATGCGCCGCCGACACGGACGTCACGCGCCAGCGACCCGCTGGGCGATCGTAGCGCTCGCGATGCTCGCGCTCGCCGTGCTCGCGGGCGGCTGCGGCGGCGACGACGACTCCGGCGCGCCCGGCAGCGAGCCGACCGCCGGCACCTGGCGCACGTGGGTGCTCTCCTCGCCCGAACAGGTCGCCGTGCCCGCGCCGCCGGCGTCCGGCAGCGCCGCGGCGAAGGCCGATCTCGCGGAGCTGCGCCGGCTGGCCGAGACGCGCACCCCCGCGATGGTCAGCGAGGCGCGGTCGTGGGCGCGCCGCTCGCCGTTCGAGCCCTGGATGCGCGTCAACTTCGAGCTCGTCGCCAACAGGGCCAAGGACCCGGTCGCCGCGTCGCGCGCCTACGGGCTGCTGGCCGTCGCGATGTACGACGCGACCGTCGCCGCCTGGGACGCGAAGTACCGCTACCGCCGCAGCGTGCCCGACGACATAGAGGCGCTCGTCGCGCGCGAGGCCGACCCGACCTATCCCTCCGCGCACGCGGTCGTCGCCGGCGCGGCGTCGCGCGTGCTCGCCTACCTGTATCCCGAGCGCCCCAGGGAGCGGCTGGACGAGATGGCCGAGCGCGCAGGCCGCCAGCGCGTCGTCGCGGGCGTCAACACGCCGAGCGACGTGCGCGCCGGCCTGGCCCTCGGCCGCTCGGTCGCCGAAGCCGTCATCGACCATGCCAAGCGCGACGGCGCGGACCGCAGGTTCACCGGCAGCCCGCCGAAGAGCAAGGGCTCCTGGCGGCCGCCGCCCGGCTCGCTCGCGCGCCCCGTCTCGCCGATGGCCGGCACGTGGCGCACCTGGGTCATGAGCTCGGGGTCGCAGTTCAGGCCACCGCCGTTCCCGCGCTTCGGAACGCCCGCCTATCGCGCGCAGGCGCAGGCGGTCGTCGACGCCAAGCGCGAGCTGACGCCCGCGCAGCGCAAGGCCGCCCAGTTCTGGGCGGGCGGCGAGGGAACGTCGCTGCCGCCCGGCATCTGGAACCAGGTCGTGCTCGGCTACCTCGACCGCCAGCCCGAGACGGTGCCGCACGAGGCGCGCGTGCTGGCGCTGCTCAACGTCGCCATGGCGGATGGCGGCGTGGCGGCCTGGGACGCCAAGTACGCCTACTGGGTCACGCGGCCGGAGAACGCGATCCGCGAGCTCGGGATCGACCGCGACTGGAAGCCGCTGCTGGACACGCCGCCCTTCCCGGCCTACATCTCCGGCCACGCGACGTACTCCGGCGCCGCCGGCGAGGTGATGTCGTATCTGTACCCGGACGACGCCGACCTCTTCCGCGCCCGCGCGAAGCAGGCCGCGGACTCACGCGTCTGGGGTGGCATCCACTTCCCGCTCGACGGCTCGGAGGGGCTGAGGGTCGGCGAGAAGGTCGGCCAGCTCGTCGTGACGCGGGCCCGCGGCGACAACGCCGACGCCGCCGGCCAGTGATCCGGTCGGCGCGCCTGTGCGCGCTCGCGCTGCTGGGCGCCGCGCTGCTCGCAGGCTGCGGCGAGAGCGGCGACGAGGGCCGCGCGGCCGCCGACCCGTTCTCGGTCGTGCCGCGCCAGCCGTCGGCCCGCGAGGCGGCCACGCGCAAGGCCGCGCCGCGCTGGGAGCGCATCTCGACGCTCGCGGGAACCGGCTCGGCGACCCGCGGCTTCACCGTCGCCCGCGGCGCGATCCAGTGGCGCGCGCGCTGGCGCTGCGAGCGCGGGTCGCTGCGGCTGACGGTGACGCCCGCCGGCAGCCGGACGCGCCCGGCGAACGCCCGCTGCCCGCGCAACGGGACGGTCACCGGCGTGCGCACCGGGTCGCTGCAGCTCGCCGTGCAGGCCTCCGGGCGCTGGCGCGTGACGCTCGAGCAGCAGGTCGACACCGCGCTGCGCGAGCCGCCGCTCGCCGCGATGCGCTCGCCGCGCGCCCGCGTGCTCGCGCGCGGGAGCTTCTACCGGATCGAGCGCTTCGGCCGCGGCACGGCGACGCTGTACCGGCTCGCCGACAGGCGCCTCGCGCTGCGCATGGAGAACTTCGCCACGTCGGCGAATCTCGACCTGTTCGTCTGGCTGAGCCGCGGGTCGCGCCCGCGCACGACCGTGCAGGCCGAGCGCGCCCCGCACACGGTCCTCGCGCCGCTGAAGTCGACGCTCGGAGACCAGAACTACCTGCTGCCGCGGGGCACGCGGGCGCGTGACGTGCGCTCCATCGTGATCTGGTGCGATCCGGTGCAGATCGCCTACACGGCGGCGACGCTGCGCCGCGGCTGACCGCTCGGCAGCACCGCCGGCCGCCCGCTGCGCGGCGCGCGGAACGTCGCGCGCGCGAGCCACGCCGCCAGCGGCAGCGACCACGCGAGGAAGAAGGCCGACTGCATGTCCGGGCTCAGCGAGCCCGGCGCGCTCTCGAACGTCACCCACACGATCGCCGTCGCCGCGAGCGCGAGCACCGGCGGGCGGTCGGGGCGGCACAGCGCCTCCCACGCCAGCAGGGCGAGCAGGAACGGCAGCTCGTAGTACACGACGTTCCAGGGATCGAGGATGCAGCGCAGCAGCAGCAGCAGGGCGAGCAGGCCGAGCAGCTGCTCGCCGTTGCAGCGCGGGGCGGCGCCGCGCAGGCGTGCCCACAGCAGCGACAGCGGCACGACGAGGAAGGCGATGAGCGGATGGGTGAGCGGCGCCAGCCACGCCGGCGGGACGCGGTAGCCGTCGGGCTTGGGCAGGCCGTCGCCGCCGATGACGACGTGCCCGGTCTCGCCCAGCAGCCAGAAGACCTGCCACGGCACGAAGATCTCGCTGCCCGTGGTCGCGCCGGCGACGATCGTCGCGTGCGAGCCGGCGAGCGCGATCGGGGCGAGAACCGCGGCCGTCACCGCGCCGGCGATCGCGAGCGCCGTCGCGCGCCGCGCGGGCAGCGCCAGCAGCACCGGGCCGATCGCGAGCACCGCCCAGGCCTTCGTCGCGATCGCCAGGCCGAGCAGGACGGCGGCGAGCACGCTGCGCCGGTCGGCGGCGGCGAGCACCGCGCCGATCGCCAGCGCCGCGCACAGCAGCTCCTCGGGATGGCCGATCTCCAGCGCGCGCAGCGTCACGGGGTTGGCGACGCAGAGGCTGAGCACGAGCGCGCGCACGGCGACGGAACGGCCGCGCGCAGCCATCCGGCGCACGAGCGCGAGCGCCAGCACCGCGACCGCCAGCAGGCAGGGGATCGACACGGCGCGGAAGACGGCGAGCTCGCCGCCGCCGAGCGCCGCGGCGGTCGCCGCGAACGGCGCGCGCAGTACGAGCGAGCCGCCGTAGGCGGGAAGCGCCGCGAGGAAGCCGGCGACGTCGCCGGCGGCCAGCGCGCGGAACGCGGCGGAGACCTCGCTGTCGTAGTCGCTCCAGGCGAAGCCGACGAGCCCGGCCCAGGACATCGCCGCGACGCCGGCCAGCGCGGCCAGCCACCAGAGCGATTCGCTGCGAAGGCGCGCGATCACACCGACGCCATCGGCGCGCCGGTGCCGGCGCTTGAGCGCCGCCCGCGCTAGTCGACCGTCCGCAGCTCCTTGGGGATCGTGCTGAGCAGCTCGTGGCCGTCGTCGGTCACGGCGACGAGGTCCTCGATGCGCACGCCGATGGCGCCGGGGACGTAGACCCCGGGCTCGACCGTGACGACGTTGCCGGCGGCGAGCGAGTCCTCGCCGACCTTCGACAGCCGCGGCCCCTCGTGCACCTCCAGGCCGACGCCGTGGCCGAGCCCGTGTCCGAAGTGCTCCGCATGGCCGGCCCCGTCGATGATCGCCCGCGCGATCGCGTCGACCTCCCGGCCGGTCGGCCCCGCGCGGACGGCCGCGAGCGCGGCCTGCTGAGCGCGCAGGACGAGGTCGTAGACCGCGCGGTCGCGCGGGTCCAGCTCGCCGGTGGCGACCGTCCGCGTGCAGTCCGACGCGTAGCCGTCGAGCTGCGCGCCCCAGTCGATGACGACGAGCGTGCCGGCGGGAATCGACCTGCCGCGCGGCTCGGCGTGCGGCAGCGCGCCGTGCTCGCCGGCGGCGACGATCGGCGCGAACGACGGCCCCTGCGCGCCGCGCCGGCGCATCGCGATCTCGAGGTCGAGCGCGACGTCGCGCTCCGTGCGCCCGACGATGCCCGCGCCGACGACCTCCTCGAACGCGGCGTCGGCGAGGCGCGCGGCGGCGCGGATGGCCTCGATTTCGCCGGCGTCCTTGACGGCCCGCAGCCGCTCGACGATCCCGCCGGCGGCGACGAGCTCGACGTCGTCGGCCACGAGCTCCGCGAGCCGCGCGTGCAGCTTGACGCTGAGGTGCGCGTCGTCGAAGCCCAGCCGCAGCCGGCCCGCGGGCAGGCGCTCGGCGATCCGCTCGAGCAGATCGCTGGAGATCTCGCGCTCCCACCCCGCGTCGAGCTGCTCGGCGGCCTGGCTGAGGTAGCGGAAGTCCGTCACGAAGCGACGCTGGTCGCGGCCCACGACGGCGGCCGCGTTGGAGCCCGTGAAGCCCGTCAGCCAGCGGACGTTGACGACGTTGGAGACGAGCAAGGCGTCGAGCTCGCGCTCGGCGATCGCCGCCAGCAGCGCGTCGACCCGCGCGGTCATCCGCCGAGCCGCTCGCTCAGCGCGACGAGCGCCTCGCGATAGCCCTCGACGCCCTTGCCCATGACGGTCGCGAAGCACGACTCCTCGAGCACGGAGACGTGGCGCCAGGGCTCGCGCGACATGATGTCGGAGAGGTGCACCTCGACGGCGGGCACGCCGGCGAACTCCAGCGCGTCGCCGATCGCGCGCGAGTAGTGCGACCACGCCCCCGCGTTGACGATCAGCCCGTCGGCGAGGTCGGCCACGCGGTGCAGCTCCTCGACGAACTCGCCCTCGTGGTTGGTCTGGAAGAAGCGCGCGTCGAGCCGCAGCTCGTCGGCGTAGCCGTCGATCCTCCGCTCGAGCTGCACGAGCGTCATCCCGCCGTAGTGGATCGGGTCGCGGCGGCCGATCTGGTCGAGGTTGACGCCGTGCATGACGTGGACGCGGTTGTGCGCGGGGCTCATGGCGCCGTCAACTCTGACACGGCGGCGAGCACGTCGGCCGCAGCCACCCGCTGGCCGTGGACGACGTCGCCCGGCGCGCGCACGAGCACGAACGGCACGTCGCCGGCCACGCGCTTCTTGTCCAGGCGCGTCGCGGCGACGACGTCCTCGGGCTCGGCGCCCTCCAGCCGCGTCGGCAGGCCGGCCGCGGCGAGCAGCTCGGCGACCTGGACGCGCAGGTCGTCGGTCCGGCTGAGGCGCAGCGCCGCCAGCAGCCCGAGCGCGACCGCCTCGCCGTGGCGGTAGCGGCGGTAGCCGGTGACGACCTCGATCGCGTGGCCGACGGTGTGGCCGAGGTTCAGGACCTGGCGCGTGCCGTCGTCGCGGTCGTCGGCGGCGACGATCGCGATCTTCGTGCGCGCGCAGTCGAGCACCGTCCGCTCGCCGACCGCGGCGCCCGACGAGACCCGCTCCCACAGCGGGCCGCCGGCGATCAGCGCCGTCTTGACGACCTCCGCATAGCCGGCGGCGTGCTCGGCGGCCGGCAGCGTCACGAGCGTGTCGAGGTCGGTGATGACGGCCGCCGGCTGGTGGTAGGCGCCGACGTAGTTCTTGGCCTCCGGCAGGTCGACGCCGGTCTTGCCGCCGTAGGCGGAGTCGACCTGGGCGACGACCGTCGTCGGCACCTGGACGATCGGCACGCCGCGCTGGTAGGTGGCCGCGCAGAAGCCGGCGAGGTCGCCGACGACGCCGCCGCCGAGCGCGACGAGGTGGTCGTCGCGAGCCATCCCGGCGGCGGCGAGCTCACGCCACACGCGCTCGGCGACCGCCAGCGTCTTGTGCTCCTCGCCCGGCGGAAGCGTGATCGTGTGGTGCGCGCCGCGCAGCGCGCGCGCGTGGTGCTCGGCGACGTTCTCGTCGGTGACGAAGAACGCCCGCCGGCCGGGGCGCGGAAGACCGCCGATGAGGCCGCGCCCGACGAACACGGGGTACTCGCCGCCGGCCGTCGACGCGTACACGAGCTTCGTGCCGGGCGGCGCGTCGCGCAGCGACTCGAGCGCCGGCAGCGCGCGCTGGACGAGCCGGTCGCCCTCGGGCAGGAACGCGTCGGCGAGCGATTCGTAAAGCGGCCGGCGCTCGGCGTGCAGCGCCGCGAACGCGTCGGGGTCGCGCGCCAGCGGCCGCGCCGCGCCCGCGGCGCGCTCCCATGCCGTCTCGACGCTGACGTCCAGCCAGACGACCGTGTGCTCGCGCAGCGCGTTGCGCACGCGCTCGGACAGGACCGCGCCGCCGCCCAGCGCGATCGCCGGGGCGCCCGAGCGCAGGGCGCGCAGGACGACCTCTTCCTCGTGGGCGCGGAAGCGCCGCTCGCCGTGGGCGGCGAAGAACGCCGCGATGCTCATGCCGAGCTGCTGCTCGAGCAGCGTGTCCGTGTCGAGCAGGTCGTCGAGCGCCGACGACTTGCCGGCGCCCATGAACCCTACGAAGACGAGCGCCATCCGATGCGCTCGCGGTAGGCCCCTACGGCCGCGAGGACGTCGTCGATGTGGTCGCCGCCGAACTTCGTCCGGTAGGCGTCGGCGAGCACGAAGGCGACCATCGCCTCGCCGACGACGCCGGCCGCCGGCACGGTGCACGAGTCCGTGCGCTCGCGCAGGGCCTGTGCCGGCTCGCGCGTCGCGGTGTCGACGGAGCGCAGCGGCTTGGTCAGCGTCGGCAGCGGCTTCATCGCGGCGCGCGCGACGAGCGGGTCGCCCGTCGTCATGCCGCCCTCCAGGCCGCCGGCGTGGTTCGTCTCGCGGTAGAAGCCGCGCTGCTCGTCGTAGAAGATCTCGTCGTGCGCCTGCGAGCCCGGCTTGGCGGCGAGCTCGAAGCCCTCACCCAGGCCGACGCCCTTGATCGCCTGGATCGAGCACAGCGCGCCGGCGAGGCGGCCGTCGAGGCGCTCCTCCCAGGAGACGTGCGAGCCGAGCCCCGGCACGAGCCCGAACGCGACGACCTCGAAGACGCCGCCGAGCGACTCGTTGGCCTTGCGCTGGACGTTGATGTGCTCGACCATCGCGCGGCTGGCATCGCGGTCCAGGCAGCGCACGGGATCGTCGTCGACGCCGTCGAAGTCGCCGACGGCGAGCGGCGCCTCGCGCGCGGGCGCGTGGACGGTCCCGATCTGCACGACGTGCGACCGCACGTCGACGCCGAGCGCCCGCAGGAACGAGCGCGCCAGCGCGCCGCCGGCGACGCGCGCCGCCGTCTCCCGCGCGCTCGCGCGCTCGAGGACGTTGCGCACGTCGGAGAAGTTGTACTTCTGGGTGCCGACGAGGTCGGCGTGGCCGGGCCGCGGGAGGTGGACCTCGGGGATCCGCGCCTCGACCGGCCAGGGGTTCATCCGCTCCTCCCAGTTGGCGAAGTCGCGGTTGGCGATCTGCAGGGCGATCGGGCTGCCGAGCGTCACGCCGTGGCGCACGCCGCCGGTGACCTCCGCGCGGTCGCGCTCGATCTTCATGCGCCCGCCGCGGCCGTGGCCGAGCTGGCGGCGCGCCATGTCGCGGTTCAGCGCGTCCCGGTCGAGCTCGATGCCCGCGGGCAGCCCCTCGACGACGCACGTGAGCCCGGGGCCGTGCGACTCGCCGGCGGTGATGAGGCGGAGGGCCATGACGGCCCGTGAGTCTAAGGAGCCGTCGTGGCCACGACCGCGCCCATCGTGCGGTCGTAGGCGAACTGCCCGATCGCTGCGGCGGTCGGACGGTCCTTGATCATCGCGCGCAGCGCGTCGCGGCCGTGAGGGTGCAGGCGCGCGCGGAGGGCGAGCGCCTGCGACCGCGTCGCCACGACGCGCCGGACGATGCCGTCGACGACGAGCGTGAACCGGCGCTCCTCGCCGCCGTCCTCGCCGCGGACCTCGACCGTCCGCCTGTCGCCCGAGCGCAGCGCGATGACGCGGCAGCTCGTCTCGGCGCAGCGGCCGTCGCCGCGGCTGTCCGCGCGCGGCCCGAGCAGGAAGACGGCGCGCTTGCCGTTGGCGGTCGTGCCGAGGTACAGCAGCGACGGGTTCGAGAGACCGCCGAGCGGCTGCAGGCGTGATACGCCCCGCACGTCGGCGTCGGCGTCGGGGCCCCACCGCAGGCGCGTGCGGAAGAGCGTTCGCTGCGCCGCCGTGCCGGCGGAGGACCCGGCGCGGGCGGCGGGCGCGCTTGGCCGCGCGGCGGCTGGCGTCGGCGCGCCCGGCGCGCCGCGGCGGGCCGGGCTCGGGACGCGGCTCGCCGGCGCTGCGCGCGGCGCGGGCGCGGCGGCGGCGCGGGCCCCCGCGCCCGAGGGCGCGACCGGCGAGGCGAACGACGTCGCGGCGGACTTCGGCGCCGGCGGGTCGTAGAAGGGGTCGTTGACGGCGCCGGGGCGGGCCCTGCCGACGACCGCCGGATCGGCGACGGCGATCGCCGCCGTGGTGGCGGCGGCCGCAGCCGGCGGCTGCGCCGCGACGGGCGGCGGCACGTCCGGGCTCGACGAGCCGATGACGACCGGCACGGCGACGAGCGCCACGAGCAGCGCGACCGCGACCGGCCACAGGCGCTTGTCGACGAGGTCGCGCACGGCTGCGCGCAGCGCGGTCAGCAGGCGCTCGGTCATGGCTGGACCTCCTGGAGCGCGGCGGTCTGGGCCGGGGCGCCGGCAGCGGCGCCGGGCTGCGCCGCCGCGCCCTGCGGCGCGCCGGCGCCGGTGCCGGCGCCGCCGTCGGGGGGCAGGATGTAGGCGGTTGCGCTGACCTGCGCCTTGACCTTCGGGAAGCCCTGCCGGCCGGCCGTCAGCGTGAAGCCGTCGACGGTGATCAGCCGGCCGCGCACGGAGACCGCGCCGTCGGTGACGTCGGCGAGCCGGTCGATCGCGCCGAGCATCCGCTGCATCGGCATGTAGCCGCCGTCGAACGTGAACGAGAACGGCAGCGTCAGCAGCCCGGCGGTGCCGACGACCGCGCCGGGCGGCGCCTGCGAGACGGCGGGCGTGGACGGTGCGGCCGGCGCGGCGCCCTGCTTGCCGTCGGCGCCGGCGTCGGACGGCTTGCCGGCGTCGGCCGTCGCTGCCGCCGCGGGCGCGCCGGCGTCGCCGGCGAGCTTGACGGCGCGGAAGTCGATCTTGCTGCGGCGGGCGACGGACTCGACCTGGAAGACGAGCGAGGCGACGTCGTCGTCGCCGGGCACGGCCTTGCCGAGCCGCGCAACGGTCGCGTAGTCCTGACGGTAGGCCTTGCGGGCGGCCTCCGCGGTCGCTGCCGCGCGCACGGCCGCGTCGCGGCGCGCCTGCGCCTGGGCGACCTGATCGGCGACCCTCGCCGTCTCGGCCCGCTTGGGCGCGACGACCTGGGTCCAGAAGCCGGCGAGCACGACGGCCACCGCGAGGCCGGCGAGGACGAGGCGCTTGTCGACGCTCACTTGCCACCTCCGGCGGACGATGCGGTCGACGCGGGCGCCGCGGGGGCGGGCTGGGCGTCGGCCGACGGGACGATCCCGGGCTGCGCCCGGAAGAAGACGGTGAGCTGGAACTGCGGCATGTTCGAGGTCCTGCGGCAGTCCGTGTCGCTCAGCGAGGCGGTGTCGGACTTCTCCGAGCTCGCCAGCGTGACGCGCTGGACGCCGTCGATCGCGCGCAGCCGCGCGAGCAGCTCGGCGACGCGGCCCTGGCTCCTGGCGCAGCCGATGAGGTCGATCGCGGGAACCGGCAGGGCGGCGCGCAGCGACCCGCTGCCGCCGGCGCCCTCGACGGCCGACGTCGGCGACGTCGTCCCGACGAGCGAGGTGAGGTCGACGTCCGCCGGGACGACGCGCGCGACCTCGCGCAGCCCGGCGGACCAGTCGAAGCGGCCGTCGATGAGGCCCTTGACGGTCTCCACGCGCGAGGTGCTCAGCGTGGCGAAGCGCTTGTAGGGCGCGAGCGAGGCGACCTTCGCCTCGGCGGCCCGCGCCTGCTGCTCGACGCGCGCGAGCTCGGCCTGCTTCTCCGACAGGCCCCTGCCCGCCATCGCCCACACGCCGGCCATCACGACGGCGACGGCGAGCGTCGCGAGCAGCACGTAGCCGCCCATGCCGCCGGCAAGTCCGGCGCCCGCCTGCGCGCGCGCGCGGCGGGCGTCCGGCGGGATGAGGTTGACGGCCCTCATGCGCCCGGCGCCTGCTCGATGGCGACGCCGGCCGGAACGCTCAGGCAGGCGGCGTCGAGGGCACCGAGGCCGGCGCCGTCGGCGGCCGCGACGATGCCCTCGCGGACCTCGACGCCGAGCCCGGCCTCGAGCGCCGGCGCGAACCCGGCGACCGCGACCGCGGGCCCGGTGAGCACGACGCGCCGCACGGGGCCACCGCCCTCGACCTGGCCCTGATGGAAGTCCAGCGAGCCGCGCACCTCCTGGGCGATGCGCCGCACGCCCGCGGCGAGCACGGCGCGCGCGTCGGCGACGATCTTCTCGTCGCCGTCGATCTCGCCCGGCTCGCTCTCGAGGCCGACGTGGTGAAGCCACATGCGGGCGTGCTCTAGCGTGAGCTCGCGGCGCTCGGCAAGCTCGACGGCGAGGCTCTCGAGGCCGCTGCCGGCGACGCGCGTGAAGCTGCAGACGCCCGCCTCGGCGACGGCGAGATTCGTCAGACCGCCGACCGAGAGGAACAGCTCCGGCCCGGCGTCGTCGCCCGCGGCCTGCAGCGCGCGGACCATGCCGAACGCCGAGAGGTCGATGCCGACCGGCTTCAGGCCCGCCGAGCGGGCGGCGGTCAGCACGTCGAGGATCATGTCGCGCCTGGCGGCGACGAGGACGACGCGCTGGCGCGGCCCGTTCGGCGTCTCGACGACGCCGAGGGCATGGAAGTCGAGGACCGCGTCGTCGAGCGGCATCGGGATCTCGTCGCCGGCCTGGAAGCGGACGGCGGCGGCGAGCTGCTTGGCGTCGTCGATCGGCGGCAGGTACAGAGTGCGTACCACGATCCGCGTGTTGGCGACGCCGATGCGCACCCGCTTGTCGAGGCTGCCGTGATCGTGCCAGAGGGCGCGCAGCGCGTCGGCGAGGGCGCCGGTGTCGGCGACCTCGCCGTCGCGGACGACCGCCGGGTCGAGCTCCGCGCGCGCGCCGTCCTGGATGACGAGCGCGCCGTTGACGGCGACCTGCGCGGCGGCGATGCGGCCGGGCTCGATCGTCAGTCCCACCGCCGTTGTCGTGCGTGTGCGTCCCATGAACAAGGCCGTCATCGGCACGGCGGCCGTGCGCCTGAAGTCCTCGGCCGGCGATCGCCCGAACGTCCAGGCGAGGCCCGCGACGGCCTAGAACATCGACAGGTATCGCTGCACGAGCTCGTCGCCCGCGAGGACGGCGACGACGCCGCCGAGCGCGAGGAACGGGCCGAACGGCACGGGCGTCTTGCGACCCTGCGCAAGGCCCTTGCGCAGCATGATCGCCACGCCGCCGATCGTCCCGACGAGGAAGGCGACGAAGAAGGCGACGGCGACCGGCGCGCCGAGGTACAGGCCGAGCACGGCGACGAGCTTGGCGTCGCCCATCCCCATCCCCTTCGGGTGCAGCAGCGCGGGCAGCGCGAGAACGGTGCCGGCGATCGCGCCCGCGAGCAGCCGCTCGGGCTGGCCGCCGGGATCGAGCACCGTCCCGAGCACGACCGCGAGGACGGCCGCCGGCAGCGTGAGGCGGTTGGGGATGATGCGGTGGTCGGCGTCGATGAGCGCGATCGGCACGAGGAACGCGACGAGCACGAGGCCGAGGACGAGCTGCGGCGCGCTGCCGTGGTGGACGGCGACGACGGCGGCGAACAGGACGGCGGTCAGCCCCTCGACGAGCGGGTAGCGGGCGGCGATCGGCGCCGCGCAGGCCCGGCAACGCCCGCGCAGCAGCAGCCACGAGAGCACGGGCACGTTGTCGTAGGGCTTGATCGGCGTCTCGCACGACGAGCAGCGCGAGCCCGGCCGCGCCAGCGAGATGCGCGCGGGCAGCCGGTGGGCGACGACGTTCAGGAACGACCCGATGACGAGCCCGAACAGGGCGGCGGGCAACAGCACGAGGGGCATGGAGAGGATTCCTTGAGTGTGGTGGATGGTCGAGGGCGGTACGGGTGTCAGTTCGGCGGCAGCTCGCGCCAGGTGTTCTGCACGAGGCCGGTCGTCCCGAACGTCGCGAGCGAGTCGAACGCGAGGGGCACGAAGGTGATCGTCGGCCGCGGCCCGCTTGCCTGGCCGACGACCAGCCGCCCGGGGCCGTCGATCGCGACCCCGCCGAAGACCTCGGAGTTGGCCTCCAGCGTGAGCACGGCCGCCGGCGATCCCTGCTCGTTGGCCATGTACACGAGACCGTGCAGCGACCCCTTCAGCGAAAGCGTCCCGCGCGGCATGATCACGATGCCGGGCTCGGTGGGCGAGTTGTAGACCGCGCTGTTGGCGTCGGTGCAGTGCGTGCCGTGCGGCACGTCGATGAACACGACCGTGCCGGTCAGGCTCGCGGGGCACGACGTGTGGTACGTCGGCGGGCTGGCGGTCTGCGCCGCCACCTTGAAGCGCGCGAGCTGCTCGGCGCTCATCGCGGGCGGCGTCGCCGGATCTCGCACGATCGTCGCGGGCAGCACCTGGCTCTTGGACGCGTCGTAGTCCGTGCAAGCTGCGCCGGTCGACGTGCACCGCACGACGACCTGCGAGCCGGTCGCCTGGATGATCGTCTTGTTGCCTTCGTTGGTCATCGCGAAGCTGCCGGCGGTGACGCCGTTTCGCGAGAACGCCTCGGAGAACTGCTCCCGCTTGAGCAGCGCGACGACGTTGCGCGGCCGGCCGCGCACGACCGCGCGCGCCTGTACCCAGAGCTTGAGGTCGCCGTTGGCGTCCCACTTGCAGGGCGCCGGGCAGGTGTACGCCAGGCCGGTCTTGACGTTCGTGCCGGTCTGCGCGGCGTCGACCTGCGAGAAGACGAACGCATCGGCGATCGGGCCGCCGTTGTCGCGGATGCGCGTCGCCCACGTCACCGCCGACGAGGCGTCGACGTTGGTGAAGTTCGCCGAGGCCGGCGACGACGAGTTGCCGGCGGCCAGCGTGTTCCGGTCGGGGCAGAGGGCCTGCACCGTCGCCGAGGTGCAGACGGTAGGCATCGCCGCGCCGCCGGCGGCGTTGCCCGGCCAGGACTGCGCGAGCGCGAAGCCCTGGCTGTAGAGGACGGCCTCGGCGAGGTTCAGCGACGTCTCGCGCTGGCGCTGCTCGCGGGCGCGCTGCTGGCCGGTGTCGACGAAGGCGAACGACGCCAGGCCGACGGCGAGCATCACGCCCATCAGGATGATCGCGACGACGAGCACCGAGCCGTCCTCGCTGCGCAGCGGGCGCCGTCGGGTGGCCGTGCTCACGACGGGATCCTCACGGGGACCGTTGGCTGCGGCGGCACGCCGAGCGTGCCGAAGCGGTCGCCCGGATCGCAGACGACGAGGCCGATGTTGACCGGCGTGTCGGCGACGCCGTCGGATGCCGCGAACGTGTGCGTCAGCGTGACGCCCTCGCCGATGAACCCGGTGGCGCCCCAGAGCGTGCGTGGGGATCCGCTGCCGCTGACGACCGGGCGCGCGCAGTCGATGCTCGCGGGGGCCGGCAGCGCCTGCTTGAACCAGTAGAAGCTCATCGTGCGCCCCTCGAAGTCCGTCGACGCCGAGGCGTTGAGCACGACGGTGCGCGACGTGGATGCCTGCGAGGTCACGAAGCTCGCGATCGGGGCCTGGTTCTGGTTTCGCAGGTGCACGCCGCTGACGACGGGAAGCTCGGGCGCGCCCGTGCCCGGCGTCGTGTCGATGAGCGTGCGCGCGGTGATGTTGACGACCTGGTCGAAGGCCGACGGGTTCGACGCGCAGGCCACGCCGGTGCTGCACGCGTACCGGAACAGCGGCCGGTCCTGGCCGGCGCGGCGGTTCGTGACGTAGTCGGCGACGATGCGCGTGGTGCTCCAGCCGCTGCCCGGGCAGCCGGTGCGCATCGCGGACGTCACCGGCGTGGCGAGCGACGAGCTGCCGACGGCGAGCTCGCCCGTCCACAGTCGGCCGCGCTCCGTCGACGCCGGCGCCGAGGTGTCCAGGCAGTAGCGCACCCACGTGCGGCTCGGGTCGGAGGTCTGGAAGACGAGGTCGTACGGCGCGAGCGTGTCGATGACCGGGCTCGACACGCGCTTGGCGAGGTTTCGCAGCTGGCGCGCCTGCACGTCGAGCGCGTTGCGGGCGAGCTCGGCGGTGTCGTTGCGCGCGTCGTTGTCGTGCGACGCCTGGTAGAGGCCGTTGAACGTCGTCAGCGTCGCGCCGAGGATGCCGATCGACAGCGCGATGACGACGAGCAGCTCGACGAGCGTGAAGCCGCCCTCGCCTGCGAGCGCGCGCCTCATGGCGACCATGTCACCGGCCCGATCGGGTCGGACTCGTTGAAGGCGGCGTCGACGGCGGTCACCCAGTACCGGTGCGCGACGCGGTCCGCGCCGCCGTCGGTGTACGCCGTCGTGGTGCCCGACGTGCGGTCGTAGCGGTCGTCGTAGGTGACGTCGGTGCCGTCGCGGTAGATGCGGTAGAAGCTCACGCCGGCCGACGGCGGCGCGTCCCAGCTGAGCCGCGGCTCGCCGCTGACGGTCGTCACGGTCAGCGGGCCGCCGGGCGCGTGCGGCCGCGGGCCGGGCGCGCCGACCGTCAGCGTCCGCAGGTCCCCCGGACGCGGCTGGTTGTCGAGCCCGCGATCCAGCGCGACGACGTAGTACGTCGCGCTGCCGCTCGGCGGCGAGGCGTCGACGCAGCTCGTCGCGGTCGCCGGCAGCATCGGCCCGACGGCCGGCGCCGGGCACACCTGCGCGTCGTCGGCGGTCGCGGCGGCGCCGTCCGGCCCCGCCCACACGACCCGGTAGCCGATGATGTCGCGCTCGCGGTTGGGCCGCCACTCGAGGTCCACCCAGTCGCCGAGGCGGGTGACGTGTCCGCCCGACAGCGCCGGCGGCGCGTAGGGCTCGCGCCGGTTCAGCACGATGTTCGCGCGCTTGACCTCGCCCGCGATGTCGCGGTCGTCGAACGGCTGCGCGGTGATCTGGTACGTGCCGTCGAGCACCTCGCCGGCGGCGCCGGAGGTGCCGATGCTCCACGTCGTCGTGAAGCTCGTGCTGCCGGTCGAGGTGCCGGCGCTCGCGCCGTCGTCGACGACCCAGCGCAGCGTCTGGGCCGGCGTGGTCGTCCAGGCGACGGTCACCGAGGTCACGTTCTGCGTGATCGTCTGCGTGACGGGCGCGACGCCGACGATCCGCGGGCCGAGGCCGCCGGACGGGTTGACGACGAGCGTCGTCTGGTTGACGAAGCGCTCGGCGCCGCCGGCCTCGCGCCAGGTGATCCGGAAGGTCGTGCGGCGGAAGTCGTCGCCGTTGGAGTCGCCGGTCGCGCCCGCGGGCTGCGGGGTGCAGACGTCGCCCGGTGGCGTGGCCGCCAGCTTGTCGGCGGGATCGTCGTACGTGCACGAGGTCGCCGTGACCGTGTACGTCACCCCGCGTCGCGCGATCGTCCACGGCGAGCCGGAGCCTAGGCCGCGCGCCTGCAGGCGCGTCTGCACGAGCGTGCCGGCCATGTCGTCGTAGCTCAGGCCGCGCGCCGCCTCGACGAGCTCGCGGGCGAGGTTCGTCGCGCCGACGCGCGAGTTGTTGGCCGACGTCGTGCGCAGCGACCCGGTCAGGAGCGTGAGGACGCCGAGCATGCCGACGACGAGCACGAGGCTCGCGACGAGCACCTCGACGATCGTGAAGCCGTCGTCGGCGGCCAGCGGGCGCGGGGGTGGCATCACGCGTGTCTATCGGCGCCCGCGATGAGCGCCTTGACCATCCGTCGATCGAAGCTGGACGGGTCTTGCGAGCGCCTGCGCAACGACGGAGGGCGGGCCCGTGGGCCCGCCCTCGAGACGTGCGTCGCCGTGCTGCGGCTACCAGCTGCCGCCGGCGCGACAGCCGCCGCGGTCGTTGCCGCTCGGGACGGTGCACGTGCGCGTGTACGTCCCGCCGGAGCGGGTGATGACGAACGTGTTGCCGGAGTCGGAGACCTTCGTCGCCGTGAAGCCGGTCGCGCTCTGGTCGCTGATCGTCGCCGGCGCCGTCGTGCAGCCGACGTAGGTGTCGTTGTCGGTGAAGCACGACTCCATCTGCGACACCGCGTTGCGGGCGTCGGACTTCGCCGAGGAGTCCTGCGCCTTGACGCGCTGGCCGAGGAACGTCGGCAGCGCGATCGCGGCCAGGATGCCGATGATCAGGATGACGACGAGGAGCTCGATCAGCGTGAAGCCCGACTCGTCCTGTGCGCGGGAGCGCAGGTTCTGCAGCATGTGAGGTTCCTCCTGAGATCCGGGTTGCGTGGCGCTGAGATCGGCGGGCGCGGGCGGCGCTCGCAGCCGCGCCGCCGCGACGTGGACGGATGACCGGTCCCCGCAACGACGGAGGGCGGGCCCACTGGGCCCGCCCTCGAGACGTGCGTCGCCGTGCTGCGGCTACCAGCTGCCGCCGGCGCGACAGCCGCCGCGGTCGTTGCCGCTCGGGACGGTGCACGTGCGCGTGTACGCGCCGCCGGAGCGGGTGATGACGAACGTGTTGCCGGAGTCGGAGACCTTCGTCGCCGTGAAGCCGGTCGCGCTCTGGTCGCTGATCGTCGCCGGCGCCGTCGTGCAGCCGACGTAGGTGTCGTTGTCGGTGAAGCACGACTCCATCTGCGACACCGCGTTGCGGGCGTCGGACTTCGCCGAGGAGTCCTGCGCCTTGACGCGCTGGCCGAGGAACGTCGGCAGCGCGATCGCGGCCAGGATGCCGATGATCAGGATGACGACGAGGAGCTCGATCAGCGTGAAGCCCGACTCGTCCTGTGCGCGGGAGCGCAGGTTCTGCAGCATGTGATCCCTCCAGGATCCGGATGACGATGTTGTGCAGCACTCGTGTTGATCGAGTCGTGGCCGTTGCACGAGGCGCTCATCGGTGATCGCCCGCCGGAGCAGTCGCCATCGGGCGGCGTCTGGACGGATGGCCCATGCCGCGGGTCGCGGCCGGGCGCTACGGGGAGCCGCTGCGCGCGACCCGGGCGGCCTGCGCGTCGTGCCCGGGGATCTGCACTCCGCCGCCCTCGCACCAGGGGCACACGACCCTGGACGGCGTACCGCCGAGGTGGGAGAGCACCTCGCCCGTGCCCCGGCACGGCGGGCAGGCGGCGGGAGCGGCGGGTCGCGCTTCGTCGGCCGCCATGCCGGCCACGCTAGCAACGCCGACCGATCCGATCGTGCACGATCTCGCAACCGGACTGCGCACCCCCGCAGCGCACTCGTGCTGGAAGTCCCTGGGGGCGCTCTGGACTTCCCCCTGCACGATGGGCACACTTCCTTCATGCCGGAGGGTAAGGACGCCAACCGCAGCGCGCGCGCCTGCGTCCGGAGCGCGTAACGCAATGGTCGGCAGCACGTCGCGGCGAGCGCTCGTCGAGATGCTGGTGTGCGCGGTTCTCGCCGCGACGCTCGCCGTGCAGCCTGCGCTGGGAGGCAAGGGCACCGGCAAGGGCCACGAGCTCCGCGCCAATCAGGTCACGGACGTCGTAGCGCCTCCGCCGGCGGGCAACTCCGGTCCCGGATCGGCTGCGCCCGCCGTCCAGGTGCCCGCCGTCTCGGCGCGCGTCGACGTCGGCGCGGGAGCAGCAGCCAGCACGCGACGCAGCGACCGCGGCGCGTCCGGCGGCCGGCGGGCGACGCCGACGCCGCCGGCGCCGCCGGCGGGCAACACCTCCGGCTCGGGGCCGCAGGCGCAGCGCGGCGGCGGTGCGGCGGTCACGGCGGGGGTCAGGAGCGGCGAGCAGCGCGAGGAGACCCGCCCGGACCGCGAGCCCGCCGACCCCGAGCCTCCAGCGACCGAGCCCGACGTCGAGCCCGACGACGAGTCGAGCGGGCGTGGTCGCGGCCGCGGCCGCGGTGGCCGCACCCCTGCGCCCACCGAGTCCGTCCGCCCGCCGGCGCCGCCCGCCGAGAACGTGCTTCCGCCGGCGACGCCCGTTGCGAACCCCGCCCCGGCGGCCCCCGTCGCCGCCACCGCTCAGCCCGCGGCGCCGGCTGGCGCCGTCCCGGCGCCTGCGCCGGCTCCCACCGCCACCCCCACACCCGGCGCCGCAGCGCCGACAGCGCCGAGCGCCGGCGCGGATCGGCAGGCCGGCTCCCCGCAGCGCCCGCGGTCCGGCGCGGCCCGCGGCGCGCCGGCGGGGGCCGACGGGCCGGGCCTGACCGGCTCCACGGGCGGCGCCGGCACGACGCCGGCGACGGCGCTCGGCACGCCGCTGCGACCGCCCGCGACCGCTGTGTTCGAGCAGGCCACGACCCCCGTCGGCGTGCGGCCCTCCGGTCCCGTGTCGACCTCGCGGCCGCGTCCGGGCGCCACGGCGGCGGTTCCGGCGCTCGAGGAGCCCCCGTCCGGTCCGATCGAGCGGGTCGTCCGGGAGGTCGTCAACGTCGTCCCGACCTGGGTCTGGATCGCGCTGGCGGCGCTGAGCGCGCTCGTCCTCGCGCTCGGCGCGCACACGATCCTCGCGGCCGCCCGCACGCGCCGCATCGAACGTCACCGCGCGGAGCTCATGGAGGACGTCGGCACGCTGCAGGAGGCGCTGCTGCCCGAGGTGCCGACGCGGATGGGCGCGCTTCTCACGACGGTCGCCTACCGGCCGGCCGACGGGCCCGCCGCCGGCGGTGACTTCTACGACGCGTTCGCGGTCGGCGACGGGCGCGTCGGCGTGCTGCTCGGGGACGTCTCGGGCCACGGCCGCGAGGCGCTGGCCAAGACGGCGCTCGTGCGCTTCACCGTCCGCGCGCACCTCCTGGCGGGCATGTCGCCGCGCGGCGCGATCGCGGTCGCGGGACGCTCGCTCGACGGCGGGCTCGCCGACGACTTCGCGACGGTCCTGGCGGCAGTCCACGATCCGGCCGCCGGCACGCTGACGTACGCGAGCGCCGGACACCCGCCGCCGATCGTCCTCGGTCCGCCGGCGCATGCTCCGGTCACGGCGTCCTCCGCACCGCCGATCGGCGTCGGCTTCCCCACCGGCCAGCGCCAGACGGTGCTGCCGATGCCCGAGGGCACGACGGTCGCGATCTACTCCGATGGCCTGCTCGAGGCGCGCGTGGACGGCGTCCCGCTGGGCGCCGACCGCCTGGCGGCGTGGCTTGCCGACCTCGGCCCGGACGCGACCGCCAAGCAGCTGCTCGACCTCGTCGTCGAGCGCGCCGACCGCGTGCCCGACGACCTCGCCGCCGTCGTGCTGCACGCGGCCCCGGGAGCGACGGCGCCGGCCGCCCGCATCGAGCAGCTCAAGCTCGACGTGCTCGACGTGGAGGGTCCGGACCTCGAAGGCTTCCTGCGGGCCGCGGGCGTCGGCGCCGCCGAGCGCGCTCGCATCGGCCGGCGCGTGAGCGAGCAGCTCGCCGTGACGAGCGGCGTCGTCGTCGAGGTGCTGGTCGGCGAGTACCCGACGGTGAGCGTCTCGCCGATCGGCGACCGCGGCGCCGCGTCGCGCTCGGGCGTCCGGGCGCGCTGACGGCGATCGGCGCCGACGGCCGCTTCGCCCCCTCGCCGACGGGCGCGCTGCACATCGGCAACCTGCGCACGGCGCTGCTGGCCTGGCTGTTCGCCCGCTCGCAGCGGGCGGCGTTCCTCGTGCGCATCGAGGACCTCGACGCCGGGCGCGTGCGACCCGGCGTCGCCGAGGCGCAGCTCGCCGACCTGGCGGCGCTCGGCCTGAGCTGGGACGGTCCGGTCCTGCGCCAGTCCGAGCGCTTCGCGCACTACGACGCCGCGATCGCGCGGCTGCGGTCCGACGGCCTGCTGTACCCGTGCTTCTGCACGCGCGCGGAGATCCGCCAGGCCGCGTCGGCGCCGCACGGGGCGCTGCCGGGCGGGGCCTACGCGGGCACGTGCCGCCGGCTGACGGCCCGCGAGCGCGCCGAGCGCGAGCGCGGGGGGCGCGCGCCCGCGCTGCGCCTGGACGCCCGCAGCGCGGTCGTCTCCTTCACCGACCGCCTGCTCGGCGAGCACCGCGCGGTCGTCGACGATCTCGTCGTCCGGCGCAACGACGGCGCCGCGGCCTACAATCTCGCCGTGGTCATCGACGACATGGCGCAGGGCATCGGCGAGGTCGTGCGCGGCGCCGACCTGCTCGAGACGACGGCGCGCCAGCTTCACGTCCGCGCGCTGCTCGCGGGACCGGCCGTGACGCACGCCCACGTCCCGCTCATGCTCGGCCCCGACGGCGCCCGGCTCGCCAAGCGCCACGGCGCCGTGACGCTCGCCGATCGCGTCGCCGCGGGCGAGTCGCCGCTGCAGGTGCGGTCGGCGCTCGCCGCCTCCGTCGGTCTCGCCGAGCCGGGCGAGCAGCCGTCGCTCGACGATCTGCTCGCGCGCTTCGACCCCGACGCGCTGCCGCGCGAGCCGACGCTGGTGGGCGCGTGACCCCCCAGCACGGCATGTACGCGCTGGTCGCGATCGTCGCGATCGCCGCCTTCGCGCTGAACCCGAGCCTCACCGGCATCGGCTACGCGCTGCTGGTCGTCGTCGGTGCCGGCACGGTCTGGTTCCTGCGCGAGCTGTACCTCGACGAGGTCGATCGCCGCGAACGCGGCGAGTAGTGCCGCCGTTCGTGGGCGCGCTCGCCGCCAGCGGCGACGTGGCGGAGCTGGCCGATCTCGCCCGTGCGAGCGGCCGCCTCGGCATCGACACGGAGTTCATGGGCGAGGGGCGCTACCGCACGCTCCTGTGCCTCGTGCAGGTCGCCGTCGAGGTCGGCGACGACGTGCGGATCGAGGTCGTCGACCCGCTCGACGACCGCACCGACCCGGCGCCGCTGGCCGACGTCCTCGCCGATCCGGCCGTCGAGATCGTCATGCACGCCGGGCGCCAGGACGTCGCGCTGCTGCGCCGCGTCTGGTCGACGGACGTCACGAACCTCTTCGACACGCAGCTCGCCGCCGGCTTCGCCGGGCTGCGCGCCCAGCTCGGCTACGAGGCACTGCTCAACGAGCTGCTCGGCGTGCGCCTGAGCAAGAGCGCGAGCTTCACGCGCTGGGACGCACGGCCGCTGAGCGAGGAGCAGATCGACTACGCGCGCGACGACGTGCGCCACCTGCTGCAGGCGTCGACCAGGCTGCAGGAGCGCCTGCTGGCCCGTGGGCGGCTGGAATGGGCGCGCGAGGAGTGCCGGGCGGTCGCGGCGGCGACCGACGAGCGCGACCCGGACGCGATCTTCGCAAGGCTGCCGCGGATCAACTCGCTGGACCCGCGCCAGCGCGCGGTCGCGCGCGAGCTCGTCGAGTGGCGCGAGGAGACCGCCCGCAGCCAGGATCGCCCGATCCCCGGAGTGCTCGGCGACGCCGCGCTGGTCGAGATCGCCAAGCGCCGCCCGCGCGCGATCGGGCAGCTCGAGCAGATCCGCGGCATCAACGAGACGACGCTGCGCCGGCGCGGCAAGGCGATCGTGGCGGCCGTCGAGCGCGGTCGCGAGCGCCCGCCGATCGCCGTCGAGGGGGACCGTCCGGCGCAGCCGAGCGTCGTCGACGCGCCGGTCATCGCGCTCGCCGAGGCGCTCGTCCGCGCGCGCGCCCTCGAGGAGGGGCTGGCGTACGAGCTGATCGCCGCGCGCGCGGACCTGCAGGCGATCGTCCTCGCGCTGCGAGACGGCGCTCCGACGCCCGACGTGCGCACCCTGCGCGGCTGGCGCCGCGAGGTCGTCGGCGAGGAGCTGCTCGAGCTGCTGGCCGGCCGCCGGGCGCTCACCGTCGGGCCCGACCGCCACGTCGCCGTGGCCGTCCGCTGACGCCTGCGGCGCGGCTGGCCGCGGGCCCGGACCTAGCGGTCGCCGTTGACCGCGCGCCGGACGGCCGCCCGCAGCTGCTCGGGCTTGGCCGCCTTCTGCATCCAGCCGTCGGTGCCCAGGCGCTTGGCCTCCTGCTCGAGGTTGAACGGCGGCAGGTTGGAGATGAGCACGATCGCGGTGTCGGGCGCCTGCGTGCGGATCTCGCTCACGAGCTCGGCCGGCTCGGGAACGTCGGGCAGCACGAGGTCGAGCAGCAGCACGTCCGGCCGGCACTGCGGAAGCTCCTGCAGGCCCTCCTGTCCGGTGCTCGTCGTCGAGACGACCTTGATGTCACCGTCCTCCTCGAGGACGTGCCGCAGGAAGAACTTCACCGCGCGAGCATCGTCACAGACGGCTACGCGGATCGGGTCGTCCATCGCAGCGGAGGCTACACCAGCCCCTCCCGGCGCAGGAACTCCGCGGCCACGTCGCGCGGACTGCGCCCGTCGATGTCGACGGCGCCGTTCATGCGGCGCATGGCCGACGTCGTGAGCCTCGCGCTCAGGCCGTCGATCGCCTCGCGCAGGCGCGGACCGTGGGCGTCGAGCACCATCTTGTTGATCACCGGCGCGACGTGCCCGCTGGCGAACAGGTTGCGCGGGTCGTCGAGCACCGTGTAGCGGCCGCGCTCGAGCTGGCGCTCGGTCGTGAAGACGACGCCGACGTCGATCTCGCCGGAGTCGAGCGCCGCATACCGCGCGTGGCCCTGGACGACGCGGTAGCGCAGGTTGCGCAGCCCGTAGACCTCGCGCAGCCCGATGAGGCCCTCGAAGCGCGTGCGAAACTCGCGCGGGGCGCCGATCGTCGGCCGGGGCGTCACCCGCCGCAGGTCGCCGATGCTGCGCAGGTTGTGGCGCTCGGCGAACGGCGGCGTCACCGCGAGCGCGTTCGCGTCGCTGAACGGCGTCTGCGCCAGCAGCGTGAAGCCGCGCTCCTCCTCGACCCTGCGAGCGAGCCGGTAGGCGGCATCGGCGCTGGACGGGCGCTCGGTGACGTCGTGCACCTCCGACAGCAGCACGCCGACGTACTCGGGGTACATGTCGAGCACGCCGTTGTCGAGCGCCTGGTGGACGAGCTCGGAGCTGCCGATGTTGCGCCTGAGCACGACGTCGAAGCCGCGCGCCTCGAGCGCCTGCTTGTACAGCTCGCCGAGGATGTCCTGCTCGGTGAAGTCCTTCGTGCCGATCCGGATCGGCGGGCCGGAAGGCGCCGTGGCGACGGTCGTCGTGCTGGACGCGCGGTCGTCGTCGCCCCCGCAGGCGGCGAGCACGAGCGCCAGGGCCGCGAGAATCGCGACGGCGATCGGGCGCAGCGTCATGCGCCGGCCCTCGCGGGCGCCGGCGGCGCGTCGCGCTCGGCCAGCGGGTGATCGACTCCCGGCAGCGTGAAGAAGAACACGCTGCCCTCGCCGGGCGTGCTCTCGACCCAGATGCGGCCGCCGTGCTGATCGATGATGCGCTCGCAGACGGCCAAGCCGATCCCCGTGCCGGGATAGTCCTCCTCGCCGTGGAGGCGCTGGAACGGCTCGAAGATGCGCCTGCTGTGCTCGGGGTCCATGCCGATGCCGTTGTCGCGCACGCAGAAGCGCCACATGTCGCCGTCGGGCTCGGCGGCGATCCTGACCCACGGCCTGCCGTCGCGCGAGAACTTCAGCGCGTTGCCGACGAGGTTCTGAAAGACGCGGCAGAGGTTCGCGTGATCGGCGAGCACGATCGGCAGCTCGCCGACCTCGATCCTCGCGCCGGTGCGCTCGACCTCGCCCGCGAGCCGCTCGAGCGACGCGTCGACGATGTCCGCCGCGGAGATGCACTCGAGCGTGATGTGCCCGCGCCCGGCGCGCGAGTACTCGAGCAGGTCGCCGATCAGCTCGCGCGCCTGCTGCGTGGCGCCGCGGATGCTGTCGATGAGCTCGCGCTCGCCGTCGCGCCCACCGGCCCGCTTGCGCTCGAGCAGCTCCGTGTACATCGAGATCGTCGTCAGCGGCGCCTGAAGGTCGTGCGACGTCACCGAGGCGAACTGCTCGAGCTCGGCGTTGGAGCGCGACAGCTCGGCGTTGGAGCGCTCGAGCTCGGCGCGCCCGCGGGCCAGCGAGTCCGCCATCGCGTTGAAGCCGTGGGCGAGGTCGCCCAGCTCGTCCTCGCGCTCGACCGGCACGCGCGTCTCGAGGTCGCCCGCGGCGAGGCGGCCCGTCGCGTCGGCGACGGTCAGCACCGGACGCAGGATGGAGCGCCGGAGGTACAGGGTCGAGCCGAAGGCCACGGCGACGACGAACACCAGCCCGCCGACGCCGGAGGCGATCGCGCGCGCGGACCGCGACTCGGCGCGCCGCTGGCGCGAGTCGATGAACGCCCGCTCGCGCGCGAAGAGGCGCGCGAACTCGGCGCGGATCGGGTCCAGCCGCTCGCGGTCGTTGCGCGTCAGCAGCTGGCTGCGGGCGTCGTCGAGGTCCTCGCGCGCGAGCCCGATCACTCCCCTGACCCAGAAGTCGACGTACGTATCGACGGCCCCGGCGATCGCGTTGACGCGCCGGCGCTGCACCGGATCGCGTGACACGAGCCGCGCCAGCGCGCGGCTCTGCGCGGGGTAGCGCCGCAGGGCGTCGTTGACGGGCTGCAGCAGTCGCGCCTGGCCGCTGGCGACGTAGCCGCGCAGGCCGTTCTCCATCGTGATCAGCGAGTTCTCCAGCTGGCTGCCGACGGCGAGCGCCTCCTGGGCGCGAAACGCCGTGCGTGCGGCGTCACGCTGGCTCGTCACCGCGACGATGAGCAGCACGAGCGCCACGCCGAGCAGCACCGCTGTCGCGGCGCTGAGCGCGACGACGCGCGTCGTGATCCGTGTCCTGAACGTGCGTCGCAGGGTCAACACGCCTTTCGGGCCGCGAGAAGGATACCCCGCGCCACCCGCCGTGTGGCCTGGTTCGGACGCCGAGCGGCCTCCTGGAGGCGCCCGCCTACGTTCGGGTTCTGGCCCGCGAGGGTACGGTTGTCCCCATTGAGCCGCTCCTGACAGCACCCGACAATCCGGACGTGGCCCCAACCGTCCTGATCGTCGATGACCACGCCGCGTTTCGCGCGGGCGCACGCGCGCTGCTCGAAGCCGACGGCTACGACGTCGTCGGCGAGGCGCCCGACGGCCGCGCGGGCCTGGACGCCGTGCGCAGCCTCAACCCGGACGTGGTGCTGCTCGACGTGCGGCTGCCGGACACCGACGGCTTCACGATCGCCGGGCGCCTGGCGCAGGGTGGCTGCGAGTCGGCGGTGATCGTCACGTCGAGCTCCGACGACCCGCTGTACCGCGAACGCGCCCAGAGCAGCGGCGCCCGCGGCTTCGTCGCAAAGCACGACGTGTGCGGCGCGACGCTCGACGAGCTGCTCGGCTGACCCCGCGCCCGACCGGCGTACCTGACAGGCTTCGCGCATGCGCGTCGTGATCGCCGATGACTCGGTCCTGCTGCGGGCGGGGATCGCCCGCCTGCTCGAGGACGCCGGCTTCGAGGTCGTGGCGCAGGCCTCCGACGCCGCCGACCTCCTGCGCAAGGTCCGCGCGCACCGCCCGGCGGTGGCCGTCACCGACATCCGCATGCCGCCCACGCACACCGACGAGGGGTTGCGGGCCGCGCAGCAGATTCGCCAGGAGCTGCCCGACGTCGGCGTGATGGTGCTCTCCCAGTACATCGACGACGGCTATGCCGCGGAGCTGCTGCAGGGCGGCAGCGCGGAGGGCATCGGCTACCTGCTCAAGGACCGCGTCGCCGATGTCGCCGCGTTCACCGAGGCCCTGCGGCGCGTCGGCGAGGGCGGCTCGGCGCTCGATCCGGAGGTCGTGGCGCAGCTGCTCGGACGGCGCCGCGCCGACGACCCGCTCGAGCGGCTGACGCCGCGCGAGCGCGAGGTCCTCGGCCACATGGCGGAGGGGCGCTCGAACGCCGCGATCGCGCGCGAGCTCGTCGTCACCGAGCGCGCGATCGAGAAGCACGTGACGAGCATCTTCTCCAAGCTCGGCCTCACGAGCGTCGAGCACGGCCACCGGCGGGTGCTGGCCGTGCTGCAGTACCTGGATCGCTGAGCCGGCGCGGTCAGCCGTCGCCGTCGGCGCGCGTGAGAAACGCGAAGCTGCGGTCGTCGCCCTGGATCATGATCGGCACGCGCCGCGCGCCCCAGTGGTCGCGTGCCGGCCCGAGCACGGTGACGCGCAGCCCGAGCCCGCGGTAGAGCTCGACCAGCTCCGGGGTCGCGCTCGAGATCGCGCGCTCGTAGCGGCGGGCGACCGCCTCCAGCCAGCCGCGCGCGGCGAGCCCGGCGAGGATGCGGTGACCCTGGCGCGGGCGCAGGTCGGGGGCCACGATCAGGCGGCCGACCTCGACGACGCCGCCGGCGGGGCGCGCGCGCACGCCGAACTCCTGCTCGCTGGGCAGCACCCGGCCGGGCGACGGGGCGACGACGCGCATGCTGCCCGCCAGCCGCTCGCCGTCGCGGCAGACGACGAACGTGGCCTGCTCGTCATAGGCGTCGCGCTCGCGCCCCGCGGGGAGGTCCTCGCGGCGGGCCCAGCCCTCGGCGACGACGCATTCGAAGCGCATCCGCAGGACGGCGTCGCGCTCCTGCTCGTCGCGCGCCACATCGAAGCGCAGCGGCGCCAGGCGGGCGAGGGCCTGCTCGGCGAGCGCGGTCAGGGTGCCGGGGTCCGCCCCGGCGCCCTCATGCACCGGCGCGCTCCGCGATCGCCGCGGCGAGCCCGCGCAGGCTGAAGCGCTCCAGCAGGTCGACGATCGGCACCTCGACGCCGAGGTCCGCGCGCACCGCGGTGCGCAGCTCGACGGCCATCAGCGAGTCGATCCCCATGTCGGGCAGCGAGCGGTCGACGTCGACGCGATCGGCGCTCGTCTCGAGCACGACGGCGGTCGTCTCGCGCAGGTAGTCCTCGACGAGCGCGGCGCGCTCGTCGTGCGGCGCGGCCCGCAGGCGGGCGCGCAGTCCGTGCGGGTCGGCCCGTGCGTCCGACGGCCGCTCGGGCGCTGCGGCCGCGGCCGCCGCCTGGTCCGCGCCCCAGTCGATCGGCGAGACCGCCATCCGGGCGACGTCGCGGCGCAGCAGCTCGCCGAGCATCGCGCAGGCGTCGGCGGCGGAGATCCCGGCCAGGCCGGCGCGGCGCAACCGCGCCTCCAGGCCGGGCTGCCGCGCGACGTAGCCGGCACCCACGATCGTCCCCCAGTCGACGGTCAGCGCCGGCAGGCCGCGCGCGCGGCGATGCGCCCCGAGCGCGGCGAGGAAGGCGTTGCCGGCCGCGTAGCCGGCCTGCGAGGCCTGCCCGATCAGCAGCGAGATCGACGAGAAGCACACGAACAGGTCCAGCTCGTCGCCGGCCGTCAGTGCGTGCAGGTTCCAGGCGCCGGCGAGCTTGGGCGCGAGCGCCGCCTGAAAGCGCGCGTAGTCCAGCGTGCCCAGCAGCGCGTCGTCGAGCACCATCGCCGCGTGCACGACGCCGCGCAACGGCGCGACCGATTCGCGCACGTGCGCCAGCAGCCGGGCGGTGGCGCTCGCGTCGGACACGTCGACGCGCTCGACGTGCACATCGGCGCCCATGGCGAGCAGCGCCTCGAGCGCCGGCAGGTCCTCTTCGCGCGGCTTGCCGCTGCGGCCGGCGAGCACGATGTGGCCCGCGCCCTCGCGCACCATCCACTGCGCGACCTGCAGCCCGAAGCCGCCGAGGCCGCCGCTGACGACGTAGGCGCCGTCGGCGCGCAGCAGGGGCGCGGGCGCCGAGGCCGGCACCACGTCGTAAGCCGGCTCGCGCACGGTGACGACGACCTTGCCGATGTGCCGCGCCTGCGCCATGAGCCTGAAGGCGGGCTCGAGCGCGGCGAGGTCGTAGGCGTGATGCGGCAGCGGCTCCAGATCGCCGCGCTCGACGTCGGCGACGACCTCGCGCAGCATCGTGCCGATGACCTCGGGCTGGTCGGCATACACCGGGTGCAGGTCCAGCGCGAAGTACGACAGGTTGTTGCGAAACGGCGCCAGCGCGAGGCGGCCGCCCTCGTAGATCGCGCGCTTGCCGATCTCGACGAAGCGGCCGAACGGGCGCAGGATCTCCAGGCTGCGGTCGATCGCCTCGCCGGCGAGCGAGTTGAGGACGACGTCGACTCCCTCCCCGCGCGTCGCCGCCCGCACCTCGGCCGCGAAGCTCAGCGTGCGGGAGTCCATCACGTGCTCGATCCCGAGCGCACGCAGATGGGCGCGCTTGTCCTCCGTGCCCGCGGTCGCCAGCACCTCGGCGCCGGCGCGCCGCGCGATCTGCACCGCCGCCAGGCCGACGCCGCCGCTCGCGCAGTGGATCAGCGCGCGCTCGCCGGCCGCCAGCCGCGCCATCCGCTCGAGCGCCCAGCGCGCCGAGAGGAAGCCGACGGGCAGCGTGGCCGCCTGCTCGAAGCTCAGCGCGGCCGGCTTGCGCGCGACGAGGACCGCCCGCGTGACGACGCGCGAGCCCAGCGCACCGGCGGCGAGGGCGACGACCTCGTCGCCCGGCGCGAGGCCGTCGACGCCCGCGCCGCAGGCCACGACGACGCCGGCGCACTCCCAGCCGAACGACGCCTGCGCCGGGTCCTCGCCGCCGGCCGCGAAGGCCATCCCGAGCGCGAGGAGCACGTCGCGGAAGTTCAGCGCGGCGGCGACGACGCGGATCTCGACCTCGCCCGCTCCCGGCGCAGTGGGCGTCTCCGCGCGCAGGCACAGCGACTCGAGCGCCCCGGGTCGCGCGATCCGCGCGCGGAAGCTCGCCTCGTCGGGCGAGACCGTGGCGCCGTCGCGCGGCGTGGGCGGCAGCGCGGCCGGGCACAGGCGCCGGACGAACCGTTGCCCATCGCGCAGCGCGACCTCGTCCTCGCCCGGGCGCGCGGGCGCCTCGAGCTCGGCGAGCAGGGCGTCGACGTCGGCGGCGGCGCGCTGTGAGCCGATGTCGACGAGCCGGCAGCGGCCGCTGCCGCGCTCCGTGCGCAGGACGCGCCCGACGCCCCACAGCGGAGCCTGCGCGACGCCCGCGTCGTCGCCCGCGACGATGGCCTGCGCGCCGGCGGTCACGAGCCACGTCGGCGGCAGCGTCCGTCCCAGCGCCACGAGCGCCTGCGTGAGCGCGACGATCGCGCCGCAGCTCGTGCGCTGGAACGCCAGCAGGTCCTCGCCCGGCGCGCCGGGACCGGGCGCGTCGAGCGCCCACAGGCCGACGACCTCGTCGATCTCGCCGGCGGACTCGATCATGCGCGTCCAGTCCGCCGGATCGGCGGGATCGAGCTCGAACGCCTCGGGGCCGAACTCGGCGTACGACGCCCCGGGCCAGGCGAGGACGCAGTCGTCGCCGCGCTCGCGCAGCTGCGCCGCGAGCTGCGGGCCGACGGCGGCATCGGTCAGCACGAGCCGGCGGCGGCGCTCGCGCACTGCGGCCGGCGCACCGGCGACGATCACCGCCTGCGCCGGCTCAGGGACGTCGTCGCCGACGGCGACGGCGTCCGCGAAGCCGGCCGCGCCGAGCAGCTGCAGCCAGCGGGCGGGCGGAAGCAGCGGGTGATCGCGGTCGCCGGCGCGCCACCAGCCCTCGAGCTGGCCGAAGACCAGATCCAGCCAGACCGGCCGGCGCGCGGGCTCCAGGAGGATGAGCACGCCGCCGGGCGCCAGCATGGCGCGCAGGTTGGCCAGCGCGCGACCCACGTCGGCGGTCGCGTGCACGACGTCGGCGGCCACGACGACGTCGAAGCCGTTCTCCTCCGCGGGGGGATCCTCGACGTCGACGACCGCCGTCCGCAGCTCCGGCCGGTCGGCGAAGCGCGCGTGCGCCGCGCGCAGGAAGAACGGCGACAGGTCGCTGAAGACGTACTCGCCCGGCGGCGCCGGCAGCCGCTGGAGGATCTGCCCCGTCGCGCCGCCGGTTCCCGCACCGACCTCGAGGATCCGCAGGCTGCCGGCAGGCCGCGCGGCGGCGGCGACGGCGACCGCCTCCGCGACGCCGACGCCGTAGACGGCGAAGGCAGGAAAGACGGAGTACAGCTCGCCGAGCGTCTGACGCCCGGCACCCGCGACGAGCCAGTCGCGCGCGTCATCCTCGCCGCGCAGGGTCGCCGTCAGCCGGCGGCCGCTCTCGCCGACGAGCTCGACGGCGCTCGCGTACGCCGGGTGGGCGGCCAAGAGCTGCTCTGGCTCCGGCGCCGGCGCGGGCGCGCGCTGCGTCGCGAGCGCCACGAGCCGCGCGAGGTAGCGCCGTCTCTCCGTCACGACGCCCAGTCGCGCGCACAGCTCGCCGGCGTCGAGCGCGCCGTCGCGCGCAGCGTCGAAGCCGAGCTCGTCCAGCGCGGCGCGCACATGGCCGAGGGCGAGCGCGTCGAGCGCCGGCTCGACGATCGAGTAGTAGCTCGCAAAGCCCGTCTCGGCGGCGTGCGCGCGCAGCCGCGCGGCGGCCGCGGCGGCGACCTGCGCCGCCGGCGCGCGCGGGCTGGAGGCGGCCGCGGCCGC
>Ga0247713_1000153_pt1 | contig 49295 bp, 49 predicted proteins | sample 21E_NmetaG_FD_189936 | JGI IMG/M metagenome (GOLD analysis project Ga0247713, IMG submission 189936) | Soil microbial communities from hillslope of Landscape Evolution Observatory, University of Arizona, Oracle, AZ, United States - 2-1-E_N | ecosystem: Engineered > Artificial ecosystem >...
ATCCGAAGAGGCCGGGGTGGCGGGGGCGGCCAGCGTCGACAAGTTCGCCCTGGCCATGGAGGGGCTGTCGCCGGCGGCTCAGTCCTTCGTGCGGGCGCTCATCGGGATCAAGGACACCCTGCGGGGCCTGCGGGACACCGCAGCGGAGGGACTGTTCCCCGGGGTCGAGGCCGGCCTGCGCAACGTCAACCCGCTGCTGGTGTCGATGCATCCGCTCATCCGGGACATCGCCGGCACTATCGGCACCTTCACCGACAAGCTCGGGGCGCTGCTCGCCGGGCCGGCGTCGCTGGCCGGGTTCGCCAAGCTGGGAGGGGCGTCGGCGGAAATCCTCGAGCGGATGGGCGACGCTGCCCTCATCCTGCTGCCGCCGCTGGGTGAGCTGCTGGTCGCCGCATCCCCGCTGGCCATCGCCCTCGCCGACATGGCCGTCAACGGCGCCCGGGTGTTCGACCGGTTCATCGACGCCAAGAAGGCCAGCGGCGATCTCGCCGACTCCTTCGACCGCACGGAGTCGGCGCTGGGCATCCTCGGCCGGACCATCGGCAACATCGGAGGGGCACTGCGAGGCATCTTCCGGGCGGCAATGCCCACCGGCCTTGAGTACATCGCCCTGATCGAGAGGGCCACCGGCAAGCTCCGGGACCTCATCCGCTCCGACACCGGCCAGAGCGGGCTGGCCCGGTTCTTCGCCGAGTCCAAGCCCTTGGTGCTGGAGCTGACCGGCTTGGTCGGCGACCTGGTGCGGGGCCTCGGTGGCATCGGCGCCCGGCTGGCGCCCGAACTCGCCCCCGTCATCGCCCAGATACGGGCCGAACTGCTGCCCGCCATCCTCTCCATCGTCGACTCGATCGATGCCGACTTCCTGTCGTCGCTGCTCAGTCTGACCTCCGCCATCGTCGGCCTGTTCGGCGCCGTCGCCCAGCCGACGGGGGCGCTGAAGATCATCCTCGACGGGCTCGCCGGCGTCGCCGGCTTCGTCACCACCCTGCTGACCGATCTCGGCCCGCTGTCGGTGTTGCTGCGCAACATGGCCACCGCCTTCGCCTTCGTCGGCACGGCCATCGCCGGCATCAAGATCGCCCGGCTGATCTCCGACTTCGCCGGGCTCGGTGCCATCAAGGGCGCCCTCGGTGGGGTCGGGGATGCCGCCGCCGGGGCCACCGCCAAGATCGGCGCCATGGGCGCCGTGGCTCGGGGCCTGGCCTTGGCCGGCATCTTCCTGGCCGTCAAGGGTGCCATCGACGACCTCGCCCCCTCGGTCGACAAGCTGAACGCCAGCCTCCGCCCCGGCCCCGACATCCTCAAGGACTGGGACCGGGTGTCCAAGCAGGTCAGCAACCCCTCGATCTGGCGCCGGGCCGCCGAGGACATCAAGAGCACCTTCTCCGGCGGCCTGGCCTTCACCAAGGCCGAGAAGGACGTCTTCGCCCGCTCCATCCAGGAGGGCATCTCCGAGCCGGTGGCCCGGACCCGCAAGCAGTTCGAGGACCTGGCTCGCACCGCCCCCGATACCGCCATCGCCCTGGTGCAGGCCATGCGGGAGGCGGGGCGGGACACGTCGGTGTTCGAGCGGATCATCCGCGACCTGGGCCTGGGCCAGCGGTTCATGGCCTCCGAGACCGAGAACGCCACCCAGAAGATCAAGGACCAGGACCAGGCGGCGCGCTCCGCTCGACTGGCCGAGGTCGACCTGCTCGACGCCGTCGACCGGTTCACCGAGAGCCTGGTCCAGAACGGCCGCACCTACGACGAGAACACCAAGGAGGGCCGGCTCAACATTCGAGCCCGGGAAGACCTGCTGCGCAGCATCGAGGCCAACATCGAGGCGCTGATCCGCGACGCCGAGAAGAACGGCATCGACGCCCAGGAGGTCAGCCAGCTTCGGGGCCGGCTGCAGGAGCTGAAGGACAAGTACCCGGAACTGTCGGGCGAGATCGACCGCTTCGCCACCGGCTTCAACAACAGCCTCGACGGCATCCGCGACAAGGAGGTCTTCCTGTCGCTGAAGACCGGCGTGACGAAGGAGAACAACAACAACCTGGGCACCGCCGGCGATCCCCGCTACCACAGCGGCGGCCGGGTCAACGCCGTGGACGGCGGGCCAGTGCCCGGTCGGGGCAGCGGCGACATCATGCCGGCGTGGCTGGAGCCTGAGGAGTTCGTCATCCGCAAGGCGGCGGCCAAGGCCATCGGCCCGGCGGCCCTGGCCGCCATGAACGCTGCCGGCGCCCACGCCAAGGCTCCAGGGTTCAAGGCCGGCGGCTACGTCGACTTCAAGATGCTGCTGCCCGACATCGGTCCCACCGTGGCCATCGGCGCCTCCAACATCGACGCCCTGGCCGCGCTGGCCACCCAGGCGGCCCAGCGGGACCTCGACGCCCAGCAGGCGTCATCGGCGGCATCTGCACCGGCCGGCGAGGCCAGCAACCGCATCGGCGGCGCCACCGTCGGCGAGGGCTGGCGGGAGATCACCAACTACCTCGACAGCATCGGCCACGACTACACGGTCACCTCCACCGTGCGGCCGGGGGCCATCACATCCTCCGGCAACCTCTCGAACCACGCCCTGGGCAAGGCCGTGGACCTGGTCAGCGACGACATGATGCGCACGTTCAACGTGCTGACGAACATCGGCTCGTCGCTGTCGGAGCTGTTCTACGACCCGGCCGGGCGCTCCATTAAGAACGGCGAGTTCGTCAACTGGACGGTCGGCGGCCACGAGGACCACGTGCACGCCGCCACCTTCGACCGCGGCGGCGTGCTGGAGCCGGGGTGGAACCGGGTGCGCAACGCCACCGGGGCCCGAGAGGCACTGGCGCCTCTGGAGAACGTCGACGGCCTGCTCGGTGAGTTGCGGCGGCTGGTGGCCGTCCTGGACCGGCCCGACGGCGGCGACGTCGTCGTGGAGATCGACGGTCGGGAGGTGGTCCGCAAGACGGTGGACCACATGGCCAAGGCACTCGACCACCACCGGGCCAAGCGCCGATGAGCATCACCCGCATCGGCCCGATCCCGATCGACGGGACGGTCGACCACGGCAAGCCGACGTTCTCCTGGACATCGGACCCTACGGCGTCCGGCGTCCGTGGGGCGAGCATCGGCGGCCTCGTCTCCTGGACCCAGGCCAAGCAGCTCGGCGCCCTGGTCAACAACCGATCCCGGCCCTTCACCGTCGGGAAGTACACCGGCACCCTCGTCTACATCCACTTCGAGGGGCGGAAGTTCGGCGACCGCAGCGGCTGGTACCTGCTCACCGGCTCCAGCTTCGACCCCACCCAGCCCGACACGCTGCACGACTTCACCGCTCCCTTCACCCTCTCGGCCGCCTACCTCGGCGACCACCGCCAGCCCGTGGTCGAGCGCAGCGCCAACGCTAAGCCCACCAGCTACTCCATCGCCGCCAAGGCCCTCGTCGCCGCCCCGTGGTGGAGTGAGGACGCCGCCGGCGAGGTCTTCACCCTGAACCCGGGCGGCACCCGCTTCACGAGACCATACGACCCCTCCAGCCCCTTCGACCTGCTGCGCACGGTGCCCACCGACGGCGCCCGGGCCATGACCATCTACGCCGGCGGCGTCACCGCCACCGTCGACTCCATGAAGCCGGTGGTGATCCCCAACCTGGCCACCGGGATCGACTTCGACGGCCAGAGCGAGCCCCGCTGGCTCACCGACCGGGGCGACGACGTAGTCGCCTGGGACCGCTCCCGGGGATATGAGGTCCTGGACGAGGCGCACTCGTTCACCTCCACCACCGATATCGCCATCGGCAACGGCCTGGTCCGCTTCGTCGTGGGCAGCCGGGGCCTGCCGGCTTACCTGAGCGTCGAGGCCCTGTACCCCGGCACCTGGGCCCACGTGGGCCACCTGCTCCTCGGCGGCCCCGGCGAACTGCGCGGCGCCCGGCTGGTGACGCTCACGCCCGACGTCGCCCGGCTGGCCCTCACCATCCGGGGCGGCGGCGATGTGCTGGTCACCCTGCGCCGGAGCGAGCGCCAGATCCGCATCGGCTGGGACACCCGGCCACCCGCCGGCGCCCCCGACCGGGCCGTGTCCTGGAGCGGCACACCTCCCACCTCCCGGCGGGTGGCGGCGACGAACGGGGCCGGCAAATTCGGCCAGGGCCTCAACGTGCCCGCCGGCGGCGCCACCGACCTGTTCCTGCGCTGGCCGGCGGGCACCCCCAAGACGGCGTGGACCAAGGCCTTCTGGTACCGGCCGGCGGCCAACGCCACCGCTGCAGGCGTCGGCTTCCAGACGATCTACGACGCCGCCGGCCTGCGCGCCGTTGAGCTGTACCTCGACCACACCGACCACAAGATCAAGCTGAAGATGGGCGGCACCGTCCTGGCCTCCTCGGCGCAGAGCTACACCGCCGGCCAGGACCTCGCCATCGCCTTCGGGTTCTCGGCCACCGAAGGCATGGCGCTGTCCATCCGCACGCCGGCCGGCGCCGTCGAGCACGTCGCCGATGTCGCCGCCCTCGATCCCGGAACCACCGGCCGCTACCACCAGTGGGCCTACCTCACCAACCCGTCCCACTGGGGCAGCGGCTCCTGGGGCGAGGGCGTGTGGGGCGGCACGTCGACCTTCGCCAACGGCGTCATCGACAACGAGATGGTGTTCGACCGGCTGCTGTCGGCCACCGAGCGTGGCCTGCTCCTGGCTTCGACCACGGCCCTCTCCGGCCTGGCCACCCTTCGCTCCGCCGGCGTGCCCGAGGGAGCGCTGGTCTGGTACGCCCCCTTCGACGCCAAGCCCATCCCGGTGTTCTCGCCCCTGGCCAACGGGATCACCTACGAGGCCACCACCGCCGGCGGCACCACCCGGTTGCCCGACAGCACCGGGCTGACCAAGGGACTGGCCTACGTCAACCCCGGCGGCTCGGGCGGCATCGGTGCCTTCCTGGCCACCACCGGATCACAGGACGACATCGCCGACCAGCAGGCGCAGTTCGCCGCCGAGTTCGCCCAGAGCGTGAGGATCAGATGACCGACATCAAGTTGTTCGACGAGCTCGACATCCCCGGCCTGGGTGCCGCCGGACCCGGCTACGCGGACGTCATCAACGACCTGCTGGAGAAGATCAACCGGCGGGCCGACGCCGTGGTCATCCCCGCCGTCGTCGGCGACACGCCCTATGTCGACAACACCTCGATGATCGAGGACTACCTGGGCGCCGCCCCCTACGGCTCCACGGTGCGTTTCGCCGACCCCGGCCCGGTCGGCTGCGGTGCCATCCCTGCCATCGTCAACAACGTGCGCCTGGCCGGCGCCGGCGGCCGCTTCGGCACGGCGCTCGTCCCGCTGGAGGACACCGCCGCCCCGATCGTCAACTTCGCCATGGCCGGCGGCTCGGGCATCTACCAGGCGTACGGGCCGGCGCTGGAGCGCATTGCCATCGACCTGTCCAACGCGCCCAACGCCATCGGGCTGCGGGTGGGTCCGTCGACGGGCTGGTTCGAGGGCAGCCGGGTGATGATCAAGGGCGGCTACCGCTCGATCGACCACCACGGCCCTAACGCCAGCTACGAGCGGTTCATGTGCGACTCGCCCAGTGATTGCCACTTCTTCATGGACGAGTTCGGGGCCGAGGTGGACATCTCCCGCATGAACTTCGCCCGCAACATCGCCGGGACGACCGACGCCTACATGAAGGTCATCTACGGCGCTCCCCCCGGCGGCGACCTGGAACTGTCGGGCATCAAGTGCCAGTCGGCGCCGGGGCTGGGCATGTTCGTCACCAACGGCATCATCATCTCCTGCGCCGTGGCCGCCGAGGTCAACGTCGTGGCCAAGGCGGTGCGCATCGACAACGTGGTCGGCGGCGGCCCCGGCCTCACCCTCCACAACGCCGCTGGCGTTGATTGGGAGGGCGGCTGGATCAACTCGGCGCCCTTCGACGGCTCGCACCCGGGTGGACCGTGCGTGCGCATCACGGGCGGCTACGACCTCACCTTCCGGGGCAACAAGTACCGGGGCGGGGGCGCCCAGCTGAAGACCTATGACTTCGTGGGCGGCGCCACTTGGGGATTCCGGTCTCGGGACAACTACTGCCCGACGGGTCCGGTCTACTGGCTCCCGGCCAGCGGGAAGCCCACCGACATGGGCCTGGACGACTACGTGCCGGGAGCGACGGACGTCGGCCAGATCACCAACGACGTCGAGGGTCTGCGTACCGCTATTGCTCGCCGCTGGGGCGCGCTGAAGCTCATCGACCGCCTGTCGCTGACCCACGTGCCGTGGATGTCCTCGCCCGCCATCGGCATCGGCCAACTGGTGGCCGGCCAGGTCACGATGGCGGCGCCCGACGTGGACAGCTTCTACACCCAGATCATCCCCTTCCGGTTGACCGCCGCCGGTACCACCGGCCGTCTGGAGCTGGTCAGCCGCGACACCGGGGCCGACACGGTGACTATCCGGTCCTTCGCCGCCGACGGCACGACCCAGACCGGCGACACGTCCCTGGTCGGCTACCTCCGCTTCGAGATCGCCCACTGATGAGGCCGGCAGTGACCTGATGCCCTACATCGAAGAGGGCCTCATGGAGATGGGTGACTTCGAGATCGAGGTCGACTACATCCCCGGCGTCACGACCTGGGACGCGGACGACTGGTTGAACGCGTCGCCCGGCCCCGGCGAGCTGTACCGGCACGTGCTGGTCTATGAGGGCGAGCGGCTGGTCGCTCCACCATTCGTCCTGCTCCGCAAGACGGGAGACGACCGGGGCTTCGTGATCGGCGGCCAAGGCATCGAGTGGTGGCAGGGCGGCGACATCGGGCCGCTGATCACCTTCGCTGAGTTCGTCAGCGGCCGCAATCGGCTGAGCAATGCGGACTTCGCCAAGGGCCTCGACAAGTGGGCGCTGTCGGAGGGGACGGGGTGGGAGCTTTACGACGTCGGCGGGGTCGGCGCCGTGCGCATCCTGACGAACCCGGCGAAGGACGACCCGGTGGTCGGGGTGGACTCATTCGACGTGCGGCCCGGCCAGGAGTGGCGAGCCACCGCCATCGTCGCCCGTGTGGGATCGGGCATCGGACTCCTCCGGCTGCGCATCGTGCTCGACGGCCGGTTCATCCATCCGAACACCCTTCCGGGGGGCACGTTCGAGGATCCCGACCAGTGGGCTGCCGCCGACCACATCGCCATCGCCCCCGGCGGTCAGCGCAGCGGGCTGAAGGCTCTGCACGTCGGTCCCATCCCCAAGCCCCAGCTCATCATCGAGCCGACCTTCGCCTCCGGCGGCGCCAACTGGCTCGGCGTGGATGGCCTCGCCTTCACCGGCAGCGCCCTGCGCTGCTTTCCCATCCCGTACCCGCAGCTGCTCCCTGACCCACACCTGGAGGGCGGCGGTATCGGCTGGGGCGCACCGACGAACCCGGACATTGCCATCGTGAACTCGCCGGGCGAGGCGCGCAGCGGCTCCTTCGTGATGCGGGTCGGCCCCAACATCCAGCACCAGGTGTTCATCAATGCTGATTTCGGTAATGGCCTGAACAACTGGTTCCCGTCGTCCACCGACGCCGAACCCGACACCGACAGCTGGGACATCGACCCCACCGCCGGCAACAACGGGACGCCCTGTGCCCACACCGTCGGATACGCAACGGCCGGACGGCCCGGCCCGGAGACCATCAAGTACCTCCGTGCCGACCGGGTCAACGGTGGCGGAGTCGACACCTACCCCGTCACACCAGGCGAGGCGTACCGAGGGGAGGCGTTCTGGAAGGCCGCTCCTGGCACCGAGGGGACCGTTTACGTCTCCTTCATGCTGCCCGGTCCCACGCCGGCGGAGGACCGGTGGTACTTCACCGACAAGCTGACTGTTCCGCCAAACGACGACATGCGCTGGGTCCGGCTGAGCACCTACGAGTTCACCATCCCAGAGGGCTATACCTCGGTCAACGCACTGGCCGAGGTCCACAACCACGGCCTGGGCCACTGGTACGTCGACACAATCACCATGACCCGTGTCCGAGGCAACCGGACCCGGATCACCTGTGCAACGGTTCCCGTTGAGCCGAACGCCGACTACCGGCTGAGCGGAGCGGCTCGGTCGGCCCTCGCCCACCAGGTCGGATCGGCGAAGCTCGGCCTCACCCTCGATGGACCGACTGTTGACCCCGAAGCCCCCTCGCCCGGCTACCTGAGTAACACCAGCAACACCTGGACCCAAGCCCGAGTCGAGTTTTCGCCGCGTGAGGGCTACACCGGCGCCGAAGTCTGGATCGAGGGTGAGGACATCGTTGGCGCCCCCATCCTGTTCGACGGGATTCTGCTGGAGAAGGTCTCGAACAACAGCCGTGAGACGACCGGACTACCGTTCGCCGTCATCCCTGGCCAGCGCTATCTGCTCGGCCTGACCCACGTTGCCGGTGTCAGCGTGAGCCGGGGAACTGTCACCGCTGGCGTGCGTTACTACGGCGACGACCTGGACGTGAACGTAGTATCCCTCGAAGAGAGGTTCACCAAAGGCGAGATCGTCCACCCCACGACTGACGCCACACCGCCGCCGGGCTACACGGTCGGCATCCCTTTCGTCCGCTTCACCGATGTAGAGGGCGGAACCTGGGACGTGCTCGAACTGTCGCTCATCAAGATGGACAACAACCGGGCGGCGACCCAGAGCGACGAGTTCGACGTCACCCCCGAGCGGACCTACTCCTGCGTGGGGTCGGTCATCTCGGGCGCCGATCTCCAGGAAGGGCGCATCGAACTGAGCGTGCGCCTGACCGCCCCCAACCGCCCCACGCAGGAGATCCCCATCGGCAGCGTCGAGGGCACAGATGGCGTGTGGCTGCTTGCCTCGAACAGCTTCACGCCGCCCTCGGGTTACCGGAAGGGCCGGCTCGTCGTGACCGGCGTGGACATCACCGCCGCCGACTTCCGCCTCGACGACTTCACCATCGTCGACAGCGACTCCTCCACGACGGTGGTCGACGAGATCATCGCCTTCACCCAGCCTGCCGGCGACGTCGAGATGGAGCTGACGACCACCGTGCCTGCCGGCGCCGATCGCATCCACGTGACCATGGTGGCCGAGCACGCCGGCTTCGGCTGGATGGCTAAATACCTGAGCCTGGCCCGGGTCACGGCCACGCCGGCCACGGCAGAGGTCGCCATCCGGGCCATCCTCGTCGACCCCGACACCGGCGAGGACCTGTCGGTGGTCGCCGGCGACATCGTCGACGCCGGCGACGTGATCTCCGCCGACTGGGAGCTGTTGAACACCATCATGCGCGACGCCATGCGCCAGCTGGCCACCGTCGTGGCCTCGACGGCCCTGGAGTGGTACACCGACGTGAACCGGCGCCAGCACTGGGGGCCGGCCGGCTCGCTGTTCACCGACCACGCCCCCGGCACCGAGGACGAGATCGTGTTCCTCGACAGCGACCTGTACGTGGACAGCCTGTCGCCAATGAGCGTGGACGGCACCCAGCGTGCCGACAAGGTGAAGCTCGTCGGCTCCGAGCGCCAGTCGGCCGCCGGCGGCACCACGGTCATCACCGCCACCAGCGTCGACGCCAACGCCGCCCGGGACTACAACGGTCGTCCGTCGAACCGCACGCTGCTGCTGGAGGACTCCGCCGTCGACCACCAGGTCACCGCCGCGACGAAGGCGGCGGCGGCCCTGGCCGACAACCGGGAGCCGGCCCGCACGCTGGAGGCGGTCCTGAGCGAGACGAGGACCTACCCACCGCACCGTCCCGGCGACTGGGTGTACGGCCACAAGCCATCGGCGGGGTGGGTAGAGCGTGGCCAACACCCGGTCGAGACTCGTGAGGGCACCGTGTTCCCCCGCCGTGCCCGCATCATCGGCCGCCGGCGTGAGCTGGGCGCCGGCTACCGCATCGTGATCCGCAAGGGCCCGGGTCAGGAGATGGAGCTGCCCGCAGAGTCCGTGCGCTGGGGCACGAACCGCACGACGCTGACGCTTGGCGACCGCCGGCCCTCTGACATCACCACCGATGCATCCGGGCGGCCGGCGGGCGACGCCGTGGTCAGGTTGCGGGCGCAGTCGCCGCGCTGAGGGCTACAGCGGCGCTTGGTGTCGGTGATCCAGGGGCATCTCGCCCATGGGACTCGAATGGGTGTGGTCCTCCATGTGGAAGAACCGCATCGCCTCAATCGTGCGGTCATCGTCGCCGGGATCGAACCGGATGCCGTGCCACCTTGCTAGGTGGCGTTCGAGTTCACCGAGATCACCCACGCCGAGATTTCTACACCCGCGCTGACCTCCCCGCCATCGTGACCGGTCGCCGGTAGCATCGACGCCAGTCGAGACCTTTCGGGCCGCTCGCACTCTCCCTGACCGGAGGGCGTGGGCGGCCTTTTGTCGTTCAGGAGCAACCGATGGACAACAGCACCCTGCCGCCGGCACCGGCCGAAGAGGAAGCACGGGACGCCTGCTGTGGCGTCTGCTCGTCGATGTTCCACTCCACATCCGACCACCCGCCCACGCTGGCCGGCGTGGCGTCGTTCGCCGCCGTCGGTGCCGTGACCGAGGAGTTCCCGCCCGGCTACGACCCGGCCGAGGCCGACCGCCTGATCGGGCGCGATGTCCCGCCGGATGTCTCGTCGGTTGGTCCTGCTGACCAGCCCGTTCGTGATTTCAACGCCAATTCTGTCCACGGCGATGTCCCCTCCGATGGCCCGCCGGCTCAGTGACGATGGCGCTCGCTTCATCGAGGGCCAGGAAGGCTCCCGGGACTTCTGGTACCGGGACCGGCTCGGGCACTGGACGCTGGGCATCGGCCACCTCGGCGACCCCGCCGTTGAGTTCATCGACGTGGCCACCGAGGACGACCTGTCCCGAGGGCGCCGGCTGTCGAGGGCGGAAATCTACGAGCTGTTCCGCACCGATCAGGCCCGCTACGTCGAGGCCGTCGACCGCCTCGTCACCGTCGCTCTCACCCAGCGGCAGTTCGACATGCTCGTCGACTTCGCCTTCAACTGGGGCATCGGCACCGACGGCGGCTTCCCGGCCTCGTCGGTGCTGCGCCTGGTCAATGCCGGCGACTTCGCCGGTGTGGCCCACGAGCTCGTCCACGGGCGCGGCCCCAAGACGGCCAAGTACCCCGAGGGCCGGCCATACGACAAGGGCTTGGAGGGCGTCCGCAACCGGCGCATCCTCAACGCCGAGGCGTTCAAGGTCGCCCCGATGAGCAGCGCCGACATCCTGCGCGCCGTCGCCGCCGACCTGGAGGCCCAGGGCATCCCGGTGCAGTTCATCTCCGGCTGGGCCACTCGAGGACGGCCCTTCGCCTTCAACCCCCGGGGCGTGGTCTGCCACCACACCGCCACCAAGGCCTATGCCCACGACTACCCGTCGCTGGGCATCGTGCGCGACGGGCGCTCCGACCTGCCCGGGCCCTTGGCTCAGATCGGCCTGGGCCGCCACACCGGCACCGTCTACATCATCGCCCAGGGCACGTCGAACCACGCCGGCGGCGGCGGCTGGGACGGCCTGGTCGGCAACACCAGCGTGTGGGGCATCGAGGCCGAGAACGACGGCATCGGCGAGGCGTGGGGCCCGGAGATCACCCGGTCCTACATCGCCACCGTGGCCGCCCTCTGCCTCCACACCGGCATCGACCCGTCCAGGGTCTGCCGCCACGCCGAGTGGAGCGACGGCGGAAAGATCGACACCGCCACGGCGCCGTTCAATCGCGGCGACTGGATTCGAGCACGGGTGGCCGAGGCCCTGGCCGCCACCCCCGACAACCCCTCCGAGGAGGACGACAACATGGCCCTGCCCATCTTCGGCGACGCACCCGAGAACCGAGACGGTGGCCTCTGGATGTTCTTCGGCGGCTTCCGCAAGCGAGTCCACACCCCGCAGGTGTGGTCGGCATGGGAGGCGCTCGGCTCCAAGCACATCGGCGTGGCCGACGTGGCCATGTTCGACGCCAGCCTCGACATTGAGGCGGCGCTGGTCGCCCGGGTCGTCGTGCCCGCCGGCGACATCAAGGTCGACACGGCGGCGTTGGCGGAGAAGGTGGCCGACGTCATCCACGGCCGGATGGCGTCGTGAGCACCAACGTCGTGTTCACCCTCATCGCCGCCGTGTGCTTCATCGTCGCCCTGCTGTTTGTCCTCTTCGGCACGCTGGAGCCCGACGCCCGCGACGCTCTGCTGTTCGGCGGCCTCGGCGCGTACGCGCTGGGCCGCATCCCGTGGCGATAGTCCATGACCCCCGCTGTGGCGTCAGACACACGCCGACGCACGGACGCAATGGCCGCCCGTGACCCTGCTGTTCCTCACGGCGGGCGTGCAACTGGCGCCGATGCTGGCCGACCTGGACTGGACCGAGATCATCAAGCAGGGCGGCTTGGCCGCCGTGGTCCTGCTGGCGGGGCTCGTCCTCAAGCTGATCGTCAGTGGGGTGCTCCGCCTCGAGCGCGAAGTGAAGGCGGCGGAGGCCCGGGCGGCGGAGGAACGGGAGGGCCGGCTGGTGGCGGAGGAGAAGCTGGCCCGGCTGCACGACACCATGAGCGCGGACTTCTCGCCCGCCTTGCTGCGCAATTCCATCACCGGGGAGAAGATGGTGGAAGCCGTCGAAAAGATCGCCGCGCTGGTCGAGAAGCTGATCGACGCCTTTCTGCGCCGGATCGAGCGGTGACCAGCCGCCACGTCTCCGCCGACGAGGTCGACGCCCTGATCGTGGACATGAAGGCGACGGCGGCCGAGCTGCGGGCCGAGGAGAACCGGCGCCAGGAGGTGGCCGACCGGCTCGACGGCCTGGCTGAGCGGCTGGCCGAGGCCCTGCAACGGATCGAGGACGCCTGATGCCCTACGGCGAGGAACTGGCCTCCATCCGGGAACTGCTGGGCCAGACCACCGAGGAGCTGCGGAAGGCCAGGGCCGAGAGCGCCGCCATCGCCAAGAAGCTCGACACGCAGAACACCGAGCTGGCCGAGGTCGAGGCCAAGCTGCCGGGCTTCGTCCAGCGCTCCCACTTCTGGCTGGCCATCCTCGCCCTGGGCGCCGTCATCGTGCTGGCCCTCGCCGTCGGCTGGAAGTTCCACGATCAGGACGTCCGCCACCGAGAAGACGTCGCCACCGACCAGCAGCGCGACCGGGTGGCCGGCGCCGCCCGGGCCTTCGTGAACTGCGAGGCGGTCAACCGGGCCTTCCACGGCGTCGATGTCGGCTACTCGGTCCTCGCCGCCCTGAGCCACGCCGCCCAGGACACGCCAGAGGGGCACGAGCGCATCGACCGGGCGCACGAGGCCCTGCGCCAGGGCCTGCGCCGTACCGACTGCTCCGGGCACCTGTCGACGCTCACAGCGGCCGAGGCCGAGCAGGTCAGGGCCGAGTCATCGGCGGCGCTGCCCCTGCTGCCCTTGCCCCCGCCGCCGACCCGATGAGGTGCGACGGAGCGCTCATCGTGCCGGGCCTCATGGCGCCGTGCTGGCGAGGCGATCACGACGAGTGCAGCGGCGTCCACCTGGGCGACGACATGAAGCCCGTGCCCGACCCGACGCCGGGTCAGCGCTGCGGGTGCGGATGCCACATTGAGCCGTGGCCGTTCCCCTCAGAGCGGCCATGAGAGGCCGGGCGGGGGTGTGCTGGCGGGGTGTCCGATCAGGAGCGCGGCGTTTCCGGCCCCCCGGGTTGTGGAGCTGTCGCACTTACGCTGTGCCCGGCCCCGGCCTCTCACTGTGTATGTCGCACGAGGGAGGTCAGATGAAAGTGATTTCTCAGGAAATCTTAGAAATCCCGCGACTTTTCGAGGGGATAGCTCCCTATAAGGGAGCAGCGCTCCCGGCTACAACGACACCCACGCCCTACGCTGTCGCAACAAGGGAGGCCCGGCCGGTGCCCTGCAAGGCGTCGGCCGGGCCGTATGACCACCGGAGGGTTCAGCTCCAATGGCCGCAGAGACGGTATCCGCACGGGCGCGATGAGTGCCCGCCCACTCCCACCATCGGCGGCAGCGCCCGGTCCACCGGCGTAGCGGCGTCTGGGCGGCCAGGGCGGTCTGCGCCCTGGCCGGCGCCGGGCTGGTCGCCGTTGCAGCGAGTCGTCACCACCCGCCGGCGCCCGCCCGGTCTGACCCCGTGGCCGTGTGCGCCCTGGTCCGCACCGTGACCGACCTCGCCTTCGTCGGCATCTCGCCCGAGCCGGACGCCACGCCGGAGGACTTCGCCGCCGTGCAACGGGCCAACGCCCAGCTGGCCCAGGTGCGGGAAGCCGTGCTGGCCGGCGTCGACATGAAGGAGCTCGGCTGTGGCTGACAATGCCTGGTCGACCAGCACCTGCAGGGGCGACGTCATGTGGTGGGGCGTACCCGGGCAGGGCACCTACTACTGGACGGCCCGGTTCGGCACCTACTGGGTCGGCGGCGGCGTCTACCAGCGCTATGCGGCGGCCGGCTTTGAGTGCGGCGCCTTGGGGCCGCCGGTCAAGCCGTACCAGTGGCTCTCGGAGTTCGGCGCGTACGGGCAATGGTTTTCCGGCGGCGCCATCTACTACTCGGCCGGGGCGTGGCGGGTGGCCCTCGGCAATTACGGCCAGACCGCCGGACGCCTCGCCCAGATGGACGAGCCCTCGCCGGAGTGGGCGGAGACGCCGCCCGACGCACCCACCGAGCCGGAGTTCATCCCTGATCCGCCCACCGAAGGAGCACCATGATCCAAGTCGATGTCGCAGCGCTGACCTTCGTGGTCAGCACACTCGTCCCCGTCCTCACCGCCCTGGTGACCAAGGCCCACGCCCACTCCGGCGTGAAGGCCGTCGTCACCGCCCTGCTCTCCGGCGTGGCCGCCGGCGCTGCCATCGCCCTCGCCCACCAAGGCCAGGTCGACCTCGCCGAGGTGGGCTTGACGGTGGCCATCGCCTGGTTCACCGCCATCACCACCCATTACGGGCTGCTGAAGCCGGTCGGCGTCACCGGCTCCGAGGGCGCCGTGGCTCAGTCCACCCGCCGGCTCGGTGTCGGGTGATGGGCCGCTGGGTCGAGGTCTGGTACGGCGAGGACGGCCGCTGGCACTGGCGCACCGTGAGCGGCCGGGGCAACCTGCCCGACACCATCGTCAAGGGCGCCAGCCGTGGCTATGCCACCCGCCGTGGCGCCGTGCGGGCGGCCAAGCGGGAGAACCCGGGCGTCGGTGACATCCGTCCTGCCGCCCTGGCTCTGCGGGAGCAGCCGTGAGACGCCTGATCGCCGTCCTGGTGCTGGCCCTCGCAGCGGCCTGCACCGACCCTGCGCCGCCGGAAGCGCCGGCCAGCGCCGTCGCCGAGGTGGAGATCCCCGGGGCTCCGAACGCCCTCACCCACGGCAACGATCCGCTGCCGCCCCGGCCGCAGGCTCTGGTCGCCCAGGTCGCTCCTGAGGCCGCCTGGCCGTGCGAGGGGACGGGAGAGGACGGCCGGCGGGTGCAGATGCTCTACCTGCACGGCCCGGGCACGCCCAGCCTCTCGCCGGGCCTGCGCTCCACCATCGAGGTCTGGGCCCGCCAGATCGAGGGCATGTTCCTGACCAGCGCCCGCCAGACCGGCGGTGAGCGCCTGGTGCGCTTCGTCACCGGGCCCGGCTGCTCGCTGTCGATACTCGACCACACGGTGTCGACGGCCGCCCTGGGCAGCTTCGACCAGATGATCGCCGAGCTCCGCCAGCAGGGGATGACCCGCACCGATCGGGCCTACCACGCCTTCGTGGAGGCGAACGCCTTCTGCGGCATCGGCACCGTCTACAACGACGACCGGCCGACGGGGAACTGGAACGAGCAATTCGCCCAGTACAGCCGCTCCGACCGACCGTGCTGGAACGCCCAGACGGCGGCGCACGAGATCATCCACAACCTGGGCGGCGTGCAGAACTCGGCCCCGAACTCGACCGGCGGCCTGCACTGCCGGGACGAGCACGATGTCATGTGCTACCCCGACGGCGCACCTCGAGGCCAGATGGTGTTCAACTGCCCGGACCCGGCCGGCGAGGACCGGCTCGACTGCGGCCACGACGACTACTTCTCGACAGCGCCGGCCGCCGGCTCCTACCTGGCCTCACACTGGAATGTGGCCGACTCCTCCGGCCTGTCGCGTGCCACCGGTGCGACCACCACCCTGCCGCCACCGACATCGAGCACCACCACGACCTCCACGACGTCGACCACGGTCGGCCAGGGCAGGACGAGCACGGACCTGACCGCTCCCTCGTCGGTGACCTCCGGCGCCGCCTTCACCGTCCGGGCCACGGTGTCCGGGGCGTGTCGGCCGTCGGGCACGGTGGCCTTCTACGTCTCGGGGCGGCTGATGTCCCGCCAGGTCCTTGACGCCGGCGCCGCCAGCGTGACGCTGACCCTCATCGGCGACGTGGCCCGGCCGACCATCCGGGCCGATTACTCCGGCTCGACGACCTGCGCCGCATCGAGCGATTCGGTGCGGGTGAGGATGCGGTAGGGGTGTTCGGCGGGTCGTCGTCGGCATGGGAGACGTGGCAGCGGGCGGTGAGCGCCAACGCCGTGTCGGTAGACGCCCGCTGCGTCAACGAGGGCGCCAGGCGTGCCGACGGGACCATCTGCCAGCAGCGCGCCGAGGCCCGGGGCTGGTGCAACGCGTGCTGGTCTGAGATCGACCCGACTGTGCCGACCACCTGACGGGCGACGAGGCGACGGTGTGCGGCCGGCGGTTCACCATCCTGGCCGACGGAGGAGTGCGCACCACCTGGGACTGCGGGGCCAGCTCAGTCGACCGCCACCAGAAGGCCATCGACGTCGAGATTCTGGCCGACCGGATGCCTCGCCATCATCATCACCGATGGGTGCATCGCCACCACGGGCCGTCGGCGAAGCGCCCTGTCTCAGACCCGGCTCCAGGTTCCGCACCGACGTGACTCAAACCCGGCGTCGGAGGCGAGGATCGTGACCGTCGTCGGGCCTGGGTTGAGGTAGTTGGCGATGATGTGGTCCTCGCCCGTGAAGTTGGACAGCCTCGCCCAATAGCAGTTGCCGCTCACGCCTCCCGTGGCTCGGTACGTGCCTGGGGCGATGTCGACCCCGACCCGGTAGCTACCGTCGCCGAAGGTGGTTCTCGGGCCAGCCGTGGTTGTCGTGGGCGGGACCGTGGTCGTGGTGCTCGGGGGCGCCGTCGTGGTCACCGGCCTGGTCGTGGACGTTGCCGAGCGCAGCGCTGCGTCCAGGGCGTCACGGTCGCTGACCCGCAGCGTCAGAGAGGCGTTGGACGCCTCGGCGGTGGCCAGCTTCTCCTCAGCCTCCTTGAGTGCCTTGCGGTCGGCGCCGGCACCGGACGCCCCAGCCGCCGCCCCGATCAGCAGACCCACGGCGGCGGCCACGACGACCTGCCATGTTCGCCACGTTCGGCCACCGTCCCCAGCCATGCCGCCTCCTCGCCTCGCCCGAGGTCATCGAGCCTAGGTCAGTAGTCGATCGACGACACCACGGCGGCTAGCCGGCGGGCGTTGGCTCGGGTGTAGATGCTCGTCGTCTCCGGCTTGGCGTGACCAGCGAAGGACTGGACAGCGCGGAGGTCGCCGGTGTTGTCGTTGGCCGTGGCCAAGGACGTGTGCCTCAGGACGTGTGGGGTGATGACCGGCACCCCGGCCTCCTCTGACACTTCCCGCACCCACGCCCAGATCGTGGTCGGCGTGACGTGCCCACCGAAGCGGCCGACGAAAACATGCTTCCCCGCCGGCCGCACCCAGGTCAGTGCATCGGTCGTGACCGGATGCAACGGGACGCGACGTTCCTTAGCGCCCTTCCCCATAACCCGCAGGAATCCCTCATCGCGGAGACTCGACCATGGCAGCGAGGCGATCTCCTCACGCCGCAGTGCCTGATACAGGCCCAGGACCACGGCCAGGCCGCGGCGGTCGCGGCGGGCCCTGGCGGCCTTGGCGAGTATTCGGGCGTCGTCCTCGTCTAGTGCGCGGCAGCCGTGACGGGGCTCGGGCGGGACTCGGATCGCCCGTAGGGGCGGGTTTTCCCTGCCGACGTGTTCCCAATAGTGGCGCAGGGCCGCCCGGAGGACGATCCGGCTCGCATGCGTCAACGGCTTGGTCGCCGCGTACTCCGCCACCAGATCCGGAGACAGGCTTGCCAGGTCCAGGTGCCGAGTCGCGCACCAACGCTCGGCCGCCAGGATGGTCCGGGCATAGAGCGTTGCCGTCCTGGGGGCTAGCCCCACGGACTGGAGCCACCCTATTTCCGCCATCCCCACCTCGGGGTATCCGTATCATGTACGGCCCCTACGCTGCTCGTGAACTGAGCAAACGGCCCCTCGATCCAGACACTACCGCGACTCGACGGGCGCGAAGCCCTGCCGCAGGGTGTTCTCGCTGACGGTCCGGGGTTCGACGAACTGCAGCAGGTAGTCGGGCCCGCCGGCCTTGGACCCGACCCCCGAGAGCCCGTAACCGCCGAAGGGTTGGCGGCCCACCACCGCGCCGGTGATCGAGCGGTTGATGTAGACGTTGCCGGCCCGCAGCTCGTTGGCGGCGATGCGGATGTGGGCCGGCGATCGGGACACCAGGCCGGCGGTCAGGGCGAACTCGGTGTCGTTGGCCATGGCGATGGCCTCGTCGAAGTCGCCGGCCCGGAAGATGCTCAGCACGGGGCCGAAGATCTCCTCGGTGGCCAGGCGGCCGCCGGGGCGGACGTGGGAGACGATCGTCGGCGCCACGAAGAACCCCTCGGCGGGGATGTCGCCGCCGGCGAAGACGACCTCGCCCTCCTGGCCGGCGAGCTCCACATAGGAGCAGACCCGGGCCTGGGCCTCGGCGTCGATGAGGGGGCCGACGTCGACGGCCATCTCCCGCGGGTGGCCCACCTCGAGCAGGCGGGTGGCGCCCACGACGCGCTCCACCAGCTCGTCGTAGACGTCGTCGAGGACGATGAGCCGGGACAGGGCCGAGCACTTCTGGCCGGCGAAACCGAAGGCGGAACCGATGGCGATGGGCACCGCCTGGTCGAGATCGGCATCGGCGTCGACCACCAGCGGGTTCTTGCCGCCCAGCTCGGCGATGACCCGCTTGATGTGGCGCTGGCCCGGCCGCACGCGAGCGGCAGCCTCCACGATGCCCAGGCCCACGGGCTTGGAGCCGGTGAAGGCGACGAAGGACACGTCGGGGTGCTCGACCAGGTAGGCCCCGACCTCCTCCCCCATCCCCGGCAGGAAGGCCAGCACGCCGGCGGGCAGGCCGGCGGCGAGAAGGGCGTCGACCAGCCGGGCGGCCACCGCCGGCGTCTGCTCGGCCGGCTTGAACAGCACGGCGTTGCCGGTCACGAGGGCGGCGACCACCATGCCGGTGGGGATGGCGAGGGGGAAGTTCCACGGCGAGATGACGACGCCGATGCCGCGGGCCTGGTAGCGCAGGCCGTTGTGCTCGCCGGGGGGTGACTGCACCTGGGCGCCCTCGTCGAGGCGGATGGCCTCCCGCCCGTAGTACTCGCAGAAGTCGATGGCCTCGCAGATGTCGGCGTCCGCGTCCCGCCACGGCTTGCCGGCCTCGAACACCTCCAGGGCGGCCAGCTCGTTGCGCCGGGCCCGCATCCACTCCGCGGCCCGGAACAGGACCGCGGCCCGCTCCCGGGCCGGCGCCCGCCGCCACGCCGGCCACGCCCGCCGGGCCGCCTCCAGGGCATCCTCGGCCTCGGCCGGCGTACAGCGCGCCGAGCGGGCCACGACCGTCGACGGGCACGAGGGGTCGACGGACTCGATGCGGCCCTCGGTCTCGACGGCCCGGCCGTCGATGCGGGCCGGCACCCACTCCCCCAGATCGACCGACTTGAGTGCGGCGCCCATGGTCGCCCGCACCGTCGCCCGCCGCCACTCGGCCAGCGGCTCGGGCGAATAGGGGCTGGGCGTGCGGGCGTCGGTCGGCGACCGGCGGGCCGGCGGCTCACGCTCGGGCAGATGGTCGACCGCCGGCGGCGCCACCAGGGCATCGAGGTCCTGTCCCTCGACGAACCGCCGGCGCACGAAGCTCTCGTTGGCGGTGTTCTCCAGCAGCCGGCGCACCAGGTAGGCCATCCCGGGGACCAGCTCGCCGACCGGGGCGTAGACCCGCAGGCGCAGGCCCATCTTGCGCACCGCGGCGTGCAGCGGATCGGCCATCCCGTAGAGGAGCTGGACCTCGTAGCCGTTGTCGGGGATGCCCAGGGAGCGGGCGTACTCGACCGCGTAGGCGATCGAGCGCAGGTTGTGGGTGCCGAAGGCGGCCTTGACCGTGCCGTGGGCGTCGTGGAGCAGGCGGGTGCAGCGCTCGTAGTTGGCGTCGGTCTGGACCTTCTCGGAGAACACCGGGACCGGCCAGCCCTCGGCCTCCGACGCCACCGTCTCGGTGTCCCAGTACGCACCCTTGACCAGCCGGACGGTGACCGGCCGCTCCCGGCCGGACGCCCATGCGATGAGATCGGCCAGATCCTCGTGGGCGTCCTTCAGGTAGGCCTGGATCACGACGCCGGCGTCGAGGCCGGCCAGCGCCGGCTCGTCGAGCAGTTCACGGAAGAGCTGCAGGGTGAGGTCCTTGACGTCGTAGTGCTCGGCGTCGAAGTGGATGTAGGCGCCGGCGGCCGCCGCTTGGGCCAGGAGGGGCCGGAGGCGGGCCTTGGCGCCGGCCAGGCCGTCGGCCCGGGTGAGGGGGGCGTACCGGGTGGCCAGGGCGGTGGGCTTGACGCTGATGTTCACCCGGGGCAGCGGACCGAGGTCGTCGCTCTCGAGGCGGGGATCGGCGGCCCACCCAGGGGTGGCAGCCACCAGCGTCCTGAGTAGATCGCCGACCCGGGCGGCGTAGCGGTCGGCGTCGGCCTCGGTCAGGGTCTTCTCGCCGAGCAGGTCGACGGTGGACGCGCTGCCGCCGGCCCACAGCCGGGACAGGCCCCCGACGGCGTCGGCCGGCGTCTGGCCCACGATGAACTGCTCGGCCACCCGGGTGATGCTGCGCCGGGCCAGGCCGGCGGCGGCGGCCTTGCCGAGGGGCACGTGCTCGGCCAGCTCCAGCCCCAGGTCGAGGGCCTTGGGGATGTCGGCGCCGCCGTGCAGGTACTCGTCGAGGTGGCGGACGACGTCGTCGTCGTCGGTCGTGGCCGGGAAGACGTCGACGAAGCGGAACAGCTGGGTCTTGAACGACGGGTGCGACATGGCCCACTCGAGCATCCGCTCGCTCCACCACGACGACGAGACGATCCCAGACCGCTCCTCGCCGCCCAGCTCGGCCAGCTGGCGGGCCAGGGCGGTGGCGGCCTTGTCGAGGGCGGCGGGCATGCCCCGACGTTACGTGGGGTCGAGCGCTACTCGGCCCAGGGCGTCCATGACGGCCACCACGTTGTCGGACTCGGTGGCCGCCACCAGGTCGACCGCCCGCTGCAGGAGGCCGCCCGGCGAGGCCACCACCTTGCCCAGGACGGCCACGCCGCGATCGAGGGAGTCGACGAGCTGCACCCGCCGCTCCGGGTCGTCGGTCGACGCCAGCACCAGCGCCTGGGACCACGCCTCCTTGCGGGCCACCCGGAGGCTGAAGTTCAGCATCTCGTCGTCTTCCCCGCCGCCCACCCGGTCGATCACGTCGAGCAGGGGCGAGAAGCGGCCGATGCAGGCCCGGACCTTGGGCAGCAGGGCCCCCAGGATGTCGTTGACGCGCATGAAGTCGTCGTGGAGGGACGTGATCTCCTGGCCGGGACAGGTCTCGGCGGCCACGACGGCGAGATCCAGGTTCACGTGGGCGTTCATGCCGAGGAGCAGGTGCTGGAGGATGACCTTGTCGGGGCCGGCGCCGAAGGCCACCCGCCAGCTGCGGGGAACCGGTCTCCCCTCCTGCCAGTCGTGCAGGGGACCCAGGTAGCGGGCAGCGAAGCGTTCGACGAACCGCTCCATCCGCTCGGGATCGTCGAACTCGCCGGCCACCAGCCGGGCGCGAACCGCTCGCGTCGTCTGGCGGTACATGGACGTGAACCAACCCCGGCGGTCGGCGCTGCCGCGGGCGGCGCCCACCTCGGCCTCCATCCGCACCAGAACTGCATCTATTTGAGCAGTGGAAATAGATGTCATCGTCGACTACCGTCCGTCCGACCACAGCAGTCGATCCGGGGGGATCAGCATTCTCGCTTGCCGACGCGCTCCGGCGCGCACTTTCGGCCTCATAACGCTGTCCGCCACCGTCGTCGCCCTCGTTCCGGGGGCGGCGGCGGCGGCCGCCGACCCGCTGCCGGCCGGTTCGTCGGTGCGGTTCGAGCCGTTGGGCGGCGGCACCACCGGCCTCACCGTGGCCGGCGCCGGCAGCTACCGCGGCGCCATCGAGGTGCGCAGGAACGGCCGGGGGCTCGCCGTCGTGAACCACCTGGCCTTGGAGGAGTACGTGCGGGGCATCGACGAGGTGCCCCCGAGCTGGCCTGTGGCCGCCCTTCAGGCCCAGGCCATCGCCGCCCGGACCTACGCCGCCCACAAGGTGTTCGCCGGTGAGGCCCGGTGGCGGCAGCTGGGCGCCGACATCTGCGCCACGTCGACCTGCCAGGTCTACCGGGGCCTCGACACCGAGCGGAAGGCCGCCGGCTACGGCTGGCTCCCGGCCGTCGAGGCCACTGCGGGGCGGGCGCTGCTCGAGGGCGGGCGCCCGATCATGGCCAGTTACTCCTCGACGGCGAACGGGCCCCGGGCCATGAGCCAGAACGGGGCGCTGGCCATGGCCAAGGAGGGGCGGTCGGCGGCCGACATCCTCGCCAACTACTACGGCATCCGGCCCACCCTGGCGCCGGCCAAGCTGCCCGCCGCCATCAAGGTGGCCGTGGTCACGAGCGCGTCCACGGTGCGGATCTCGGCCCCGGGACCGTTCCGGGTCCACGACGGGGCCGGCGCCCTCACGGCTTCCGCCGCCGGCGAGTGGGCGGTCGTGGCCGGCGGCGACGGTGTCCGGCTGGTGCCGCCGGAGTCGTACGCGCCGGCGCCGGCGGTTGCCGTCCCCGAGCCTCCCGCACCAGAGCCGTTCCGCAGCCCCGGGCGAGCCATCACCGCGGCCAGCACGCTTCCCAGGCCGGCGTCGGGGCGGTGGGCCGTGATCGCGGTGGCGCTCTCACTGGTTGTCGTCACGTCCACCATCACCTTCCAGCGAAGGCGGCGCGCCTAGCGTCGCCCTCCGTGGGCAGGAAGGCCGGGACCGTGCTGGCGATGCTGATCGGGGTGCTGGGCGTGGCCATCGCTCCGGCCTCGGCCGGCGGCGGGCACCTGGCCCCCGTCCTGGATCGCTACGAGCCGGGTCAACAGGCGACCCTGGTGGGGTACACGGGCGGGCCGATGCCCGACGAGCCCTTCTACGCCTACCTGCGCCCGGCCGGTGATGGCACCGTGCCGGCGCTCGACGACTCCGGCCGCTACGTCGGCGAGCTGGTGGTGCGGGAGACGGCCCACCGCGACTACCTGCGCTACCGGGTCAGCGTCACCTTCGCGCTGCCCGCCACCCTGGCGGCCGGCCAGTACGAGCTCACCTACTGCGACGACCCCTGCACCGGCCAGTTCCTGGGCGACCTGGTGCCCGGCCCGCTGAGCATCGGCGTCGCCCCCGCCCGGCCGGTCGTGCGGGTGTGGGCGCCCGAGGAGCCCGAGATCGCCAACCTGGCCCCCGGGGCGGTACTCGTCGGCCCCGGTTACCAGACGACCGCCGGCGCCCTCCGGGCCCCTCCCACCACCGTCGCCGCCGCCCCGCCGGCCACCACGGCGGCGCCCGCGCCGGCCCCGACCGCCGCCCTGTCGGCGCCGGCGGCCGGCGATGACTCCGACATGGCCCTCGGCCTGCCCATCGCCCTGGTCCTGGCGTCGGCCGGCACCACCGCACTGGTGCTCAGCCGGCTCCAGCGGGCCCACCGCCAGCTCCGGAGGGGGGCGTTGATCGTCCGCTAGTTGAGCGCACGGCGCGCCCGCCGCCGGCGCCGGCCCGGGACCAGGCGGGCGGCGACGTCGGCCACGTTGTGCGCCGCCACCCGGTGGAAGGCGTAGCGGGTCACCTGCTCGGACTGGCGGGTGGCCAGCGGCGAGTAGCGGTCGACGTGGGCCGTGACCTGGTTGCCCTTGCCGACGATGATGTGGAGGCTGTGGGTGGGCGAGACCTCCCGGAGGGAAACCTGGCCCCGGTGGAACATGGCGCCCAGGCGGGTGTCGCGGCGGAACCGGCCGCTCTCCTCCAGCTCCCGGAGCAGGGCGACAGGGTCCTGGGTGGTGAAGTGGTGGGTGGTGCCCCGCCGCACCGGCTCGTCGGCCACCTCGACCGCCGACGCCAGCCCCAGGGCCGCGACACGGTGGGGCACGGGTGCGGCCCCGGGCTCCATGGGCCGGCGGACGGTGGGCCGCACGTCGTGGACCCGCCACCCCCGGCGCTGGGCCACCTTGCGCAGCTGGCGGTCGGGGTTGACCACCTCGGCGTGGCCGACCAACTCCAGGAGGGGCAGGTCGTTGATGGAGTCGGAGTAGGCCACCGACGCCGACAGGTCGATGCCGTTGTGGGCGGCGTGCAGCTCGACGGCGCCGGCCTTGGCCGCCCCCTGGAGGATGATGCCGGCCAGGCGGCCGCTGTAGCGCTCCTCCTCGTCGACCTCGGCCGTGCTGCCCAGGCCGCCGGTCATCCCCAGGCCCTCGGCGACGATCTCGGCCAGCTCGGCCGGCGCCGCGGTGGCCACGAAGGTCAAGACCCCCTCGGCCCGGTGCGCCTCGATGAGCTCGGCCAGGTCGGGGTAGACGAGGGGCACGATGCGCTCGTCGGCGATCTCGCGGGCCAGGGCCCGCAACTCGGGACGGTGCTTGCCGGCGACGAACGACAGGGCCGCGCCCTGCGGCCCTTCCGGGGGGCGGCCGGCGCGAAACACCAGCCGCTGCCACGCGAAGGCCAGGAGGTCGGCCCGCCCGTAGAAGTGCCGGCGCTGGAGGCCCTGGGCCAGCAGGTACAGGCTGGATCCGGGGATGAGGGTGTCGAGGCCGAAGAAGGCGGCCCGCCGGTCGGGAGTGGGTCTCGGTGGAGGCGCGGCCGGTTCGGGCGCGCCGATGGAAGTCGACATACGGGGGTTCTCCTTCGAGAAAAGGTGCGGCCTGCGACTTGGCCGTCGTCAGCCGGGAGGCCGGCATATGTGCCGGATGCGGCTTCTTGGACAGGACCTGCCGTCGGTGGCTCACGCGCACCTTATCAGCCGCCCTCCCACTTTGTGACCCTTTTCACAAGCTCGCCGGACGCTGTTCAACCGCCGTTCACGTGGCCCCGCCGGCGCCGCCCGACGAAGCCGGCGAACACGACCAGTGCCATCACCGCGAGGGCGACGCGGCCGGGACCGACGCCGTCGAGCCAGTTCGACACCTCGCCCGACCAGCGGGTGACGGCGGCGACGGGGCCGGCGGGCACGTCGTCGTCCCGGGCGAGGCGGATCTCATAGACGGCGTACCAGGTGACGTAGGCGCCCGCTCCGGCCAGCAGGACGCCGCCGGCGCGGGCGATGGCCGGCGTCGCCCGGCGCAGCGCGGACCCGATCGGCCGGCGGGTCAGGCCGATGGCGACGGCCAACCCGGTCAGCACCGTCCCCATGCCGAGGGCGTAGGCCGTGAACACGGCCAGGCCGGAGACCACGCTGGCGTCCTCGAAGGTGGTGGCGACGGCGGCCAGGAAGACAGGCAGCGTGCACGACAGGGACACGGTGGCATACGACGCCCCGTAGAGGGCCATGGACCCGAAGCCCCGGCTGCTGCCGCCCACCGCCAGGCGGGGCAGCCGCACCGCCGGCTTCCAGCCGGCGGCCACCGCCACGCCCAGCGCGGTGAGCACCACGCCGATGGGGACCGATATCCATGGGGCGGCCCGCTGCACGGCCACCGAGAACGACGTGGTGGCCAGCCCGGCCAGCCCGAACACGACGACGAAGCCCACGGTTGTGGCCCCGCCCACGGCGAGGGCGCCGGCGACCGGCCGGGGTGGGGGGCCGGTGCCATCCTCGGCACCCAGGAAGAAGGCGAGGTAGGCGGGGAGCAGGGCGAAGCCACAGGGGTTGAAGGCGGCCAGCATCCCCGCCGCGTAGCCCAGCGCCAGCGGCGCGTCGATCACCGGAGCGTCAGTACTGGGCGGCCAGGCGGGCGACCTCGGCTTCCGGGAAGGGGCCGAGCCACCGCTTCACCTCCCTGCCGTCGGGCGCCAGCAGCACCGCCGCCGGCTGCCCTGAGACGCCCAGCTCCCGCCAGGAGCGGAACGAGGAGTCCCACAGCATGGTGAAGCTGGTGCCATAGCGGGTGACGAAGTCCCGGGCCTCGGCCAGGGAGTCCTGGGTGCCGAGGCCCACGACCCTCAGTGTCGACTGGTGCTGCCGAGCGAACTGCTCGACGCCGGGAGCCTCCCGGCGGCAGGTGGGTCAGTGTGGCGCCCAGAACCACACCAGCAGTGGCTCCGGCGACGGCACCAGCGAGGCCAGGTTCACCTTGGTGCCGGCGCTCACGTCGTCGACCGTCAGGTCGGGCAGCACGCTTCTGCCGGCGACGGGCGCCGGCGCCGGCGCCTGGGTGCCATCGAGGCTCGGAAGGGTCGACACGGTGGCCGGCGTGGCCTGCCCCGAGGTCGACCCTCCTCCACACGCTCCGCCGAGCAGGGCGGACGCGGCGAGGACGGCGGCGGTCAGGCGGTGGGCGGACATCTACCCCAGTTCAGCAGGTGCGGCGGGGCTGGGTACGGCACCCGGCGACGGCACCTCACGTCTCCTCACCGCCCTGGGCGCGGGGGCTCAGGCGGATGCGGGTGATGGCGCGGTGGTCGACGGCCAACACGGTGGCTGCCCAGCCGTCGATCTCGACGCGGTCACCGGCCTTGTCGGGGATGCGGCCAAGGGCGGTGAGGACCAGGCCGGCCACGGTGGCGTAGTCGCCCTCAGGGAGATCGACGCCGACGTCGGCCAGGTCGTGGACGGGAAAGCTGCCGGGCACCACCAGCGCGCCGTCGGCCTCCCACTCGACGCCGAGCACGTCAAGGTCGGTCTCGTCGTAGATCTCTCCGACGAGCTCCTCGAGAAGGTCCTCGACCGTGACGATGCCGGCGCCCCCCCCGTACTCGTCGACCACGACGGCCAGCTGCTGGCGGGCCTTCTGGAGATCCCGGAGGGCGTGAAGGACCTGGGCGGACTCGGGAAGGAAGGTCGCCGGGCTCGCCCGGTCGCGCACCGCGGCGCTGCCTCCACTGATGAGATCCCGTAAGTGCACGATCCCCATGACGCGGTCGAGGTCGGCCCCCTCGGCGACGGGGGCGCGGGAGTGGCCGCTGGTGGCCAGCACCTCCAGGGCGTCGGTGCATGCGGTGCCGGCGCTCAGTACGACGACGTCCCGGCGCGGCCTCATGACCTCGTCCAACGTTCGTTCCGCGATCTCGAAGGCGCCGGAGAGGATCGTGCGCTGCTCGGGGCTGAAGGCCCGGTGGGCGCCGACCATGTCCCGCAGCTCCTCCTCGCTGACCTCCTCCCGCTCCCGGTGGGGATCGCCGCCCATCACCCGTACGGCCAGGTTCGTCGAGTGCGAAAGCAGCCACACCACCGGACGGGTCAGCGTAGAGAACAGCGCCAGGGGCCGGGCGGCGAGCAGGCCCCAACGCTCGGCGCGCTGCATGGCCACCCGCTTGGGCGCCAGCTCGCCGAAGACCAGGGTCACGTAGGTCAGCACCAGGGTGACGAGCACGATCGACACCGGCCGGGCGCCGTTGCCCAGAAAGCCGAGCGGCTCCTCCAGGGGCTGGGCCAGCGACACCGCGGCGGCGGCGGAGGCCAAGAAGCCGGCCAGGGTGATGCCGATCTGGATGGTGGCCAGGAACCGGTTGGGGTCCCGGGCCAGCCGGGCCAGGGTCTGGCCCGACCCACCCGTGGCCTCCAGGCGACGGAGCTGGCTCTCGCGCAGCGACACCAGGGCCAGCTCGCTGCCGGCGAGGGCTGCGTTGATCAAGATGAGGACGGCCACCAGCGCGAGCTGGGGCAATGAACCTTCCATCGGGTCAGACACACTCCTTCTACGGGGCCACAGGACCGCGGGTCGGCGATGTCGCCGGCGGGTGTTCGAATCTCAGACGGAGAGACGAGGCGGTCCGCGGTTGACCCAGGCTCGTGGCCACCCGGAGGCCGGCGGCGCTTCTACCAGGGTGATCGGGATGACGCGTCCCCGCGTGGGGACGACCACCAGCGCCGCAGCGGCGAGAACGGCTGCGGGCTGGGGCCAGCGGACGACGCGTCCGCGTCGATAGCCGTCCGCCGCCTCAGGTCGGTCGCCTTCAGCTGCGACTGCCGTCGGCACCTCCAGCGGGAGGGCATCCCAGTCGAGGCTCGCAGCGCCGGGGAGCCAGGCTGCCGCCAGGACCACGGTCGCCAGCACAAAGAGGCTGATGCGCCTGGCGGATCCCCGTCGGGGACTTGGAGGATCGGTCGGTGGGCGCATGCGCGACAGCCGTCGATGACGGCAGGCGGAACAGTACCAGCGCAGTGAAAAGGCTCGCGGTCATCGCAGGCGGCCGGCGAGCGGGCCGGCGACGGAGCGGCGATCTGCCCCTGATCTGTCGGCCCGGCGGGCATGGTGGCCGCCGCCGGTGAGCCGGGCCAGCCGCCGGTGCGCCTGCTCGGCCAACGCCGCGCACCCATGGCCCTCGGCCATGGGCACACCGATCCGCACGGAGGACACCTCCCGACACCACTGCGAGCCTCTAGAGAGGGGCGCGAAGGCGGAAAGGTTCAGAGAAGGCCGGTGGCGGACACTGGCTGTGCGCCGAACAGGAGAGGGGATCGTGACCACAGCGACAGTGAACGGTGTCGACCTGCACGTCGAGGTACACGGATCGGGAGAGCGCCTCCTGCTCGTCCACGGGTCGTGGGGTGACGCCCACAACTGGGGCGCCGTCATCGAGCCGCTGGCCGAGAGGTTCGAGGTCGTGACCTTCGACCGGAGGGGCCACAGCCGCAGCGGCGACTCGCCAGGGCCGGGGAGCCGCCTGGAGGACGCCGCCGACGTGGCCACCCTGATCGAGCACCTGGGCGGCGGTCCCGCCCACGTCGTCGGCAACTCCTACGGCGGGTCGGTCACCCTTACCCTCGTCGCGTCGCGGCCCGACCTGGTGGCCAGCGCCGTCGCCCACGAGCCGCCGCTGTTCGCCCTCCTCGAAGGGATGGACGACCCCGCCCTCGCCGCCGAGCTGAGCGGCATCCGCCAGCGCATCCACGCCGTGCTCCAGCTCCTGGACGGCGGAGACCATGAGGGAGGCGCACGGCTCTTCGTCGAGTCGGTGGCCTTCGGGCCGGGTGCCTGGGAGCACCTCCCGGAGGCGCTCCGCCGGGTCTTCGTCGCCAACGCCCAGACCTGGGCCGACGAACAGCACGATCCGGGGTCGCTCTCCATCGACGCCGCCGCCTTGGCCGCCACCTCCGTGCCGCTCGTCCTCACCCGGGGGACCGAGAGCCCGCCCTTGTTCACCGCAGTGGTCGAACGGCTCGCCGCCTTCGTCCCCGCGGCCGAAGTGCAGGTCCTCCAAGGGGTCGGCCATGTCCCCCAGACCAGCCACCCGAGGGTGTTCGTCGCCAACCTCTTCGCCTTCCACGACCGCCTGGGCGCGCTGCGGGGAGGGCGGTCCCGATGAGGGCATCTCCGCCGGCGCCGGCCCAGGGGGCCCCGGCCGCCGCGTTCGATGCCTTCGAGGCTGCCGGCTGGGCGCGAGCGGCTGCGGCCTACCAGCGGTTCTTCTCGCCCATCACCCGCCGGCTCGTCGCTCCCGTCCTGGACGCCGCCGGCGTCGGCGCCGCCACCCGGCTGCTCGACGTCGCCTGCGGCCCCGGTGACCTCGTCGCCGAGGCCGCCACCCGCGGCGCCCGTCCGGTCGGGATCGACGTGGCGGAAGCCATGGTCGCCATGGCCGAGGCTTCCCACCCCGGCTTGCATTTCCGCCAGGGGGATGCCCAACGCCTCCCCTTCCCGGCAGGCGCCTTCGACGTGGTCGTCGCCAGCTTCGCCATCATGCACCTGGCGGAGCCCCAACGGGCGGCCGCCGAGATGGCCAGGGTGCTAGACGCTGACGGGCGTGCCGCCGTGACCGTCTGGGACGTTCCCGAGCGGGCGCGGCTCTTCGGGTGGGTGCTCGAGGCCATCGCCGCCGCCGGGACCGAGACGCCGGCCGACATTCCCGAGGGCATCCCGTTCTTCCGGTTCGCCGACGAGGCGGACCTCGCCGGCCTCCTTCATGCCGGCGGGTTCAGCACCGTCTCGGTCTCCACCGTCGCCTTCACCCATCGCGCTGCCTCGTGCGACGCCATCTGGACCGGCATCGTCGAGGGCTCGGTCCGGACGGCGGCACTCATCCGGGGACAGCCGCTCGACGTGCAGCGACGCATCCGCGCCCACTTCGATGCGCTCGTGACGGCGGCAGCTACGCCAGAGGGAATCACGATCCCGTGCTCGGTGAAGCTGGCCGTGGCCAGCCGGTGACAACCCGCTCGGGCTCCTCGGTCGCCCGCCGGGCGGGCGCAGCGGCGCCGACGATGTCGGCCGACAGCAGAGATGCATCTCGGACACGGGCATGAGCGCACGCGTCAACGGCAGCGACGATCGGCCGGGGGCCGGGTCAGGGCCGAGCAGTCCAGTACCGAGACGGTGCCGTCCCGGCCGCCGGTGGCGAGGGCTCGGCCGTCGGGGCGCCAGGACAGCTTGGCCAGCGCGCCGCCCAGGTCGATGCGTTCCAGGGGGTCGGCCGTCTCGGCCGGGTCCCACAGGGCCAGACTGCCGTCGTCGGCGATCGAGGCCAGGAGCGCTCCGGCGGGCGCGAACGCGGCGTCGGTCACCCAGTCGTCGTGGCCGGCGAGGCGGCGGCCCCGGTCCACCGCGGGGTCTGCCGCCCCGATCGCCCACACCGCCAGCCCGCCGTCGGCCACCGCGGCCAGCAGCGAGCCCTCCGCCGACCACGCCACTGTGCTCACCGCGTCACGGCCTGCCTGCAGCGTGGGGCCCCGGCGGCCGATCTCGACGCCCCCACCGAGCGTCCCTGCGGCGGCGAGGCCGCTGCGCGGATCCACCGCCAGGGCGATCACCGCCGCCAGCGGCCACGACTCGGCCTCTACCTCGTCAATCAGCACCTCGCGAAGCCCGCCCACCCCGCCGACGAGCAAGGCCGCGCCTGCGCCCGGCGACGTCCACGCCACGACCATGGCCGCACCCGGGGGCACCGTCAGATCGCAGCGGCGGCGGCCGTCGTCGGCCAGGACGACGACGGTGTCCTCGGCGGCCACGGCCAGCCCATCTGCGCCCCAGGCCAGGGCCCCGGCCGTGCCGCCCACCCGGTGGGGCACCGGTGCCTCTCCGGCGGCCCACCACCACAGCGTGCCGTCCTCACAGGCGCCGGCCAGAACCTCCCCGTCTGGAGACCAGGCCACGTCCAGGACGGGCGACCCGCAGTCATGGACGAGCGGTGCGGCGACGCCGGGCATCCACTGCGCCACCTCGCCGCCCAGGGTGCCGGCGGCCAGCCCGAGGCCGGCAGGCGACCAGGCCAGGGTGCTCACCGCTTCGTCCAGCCCGGTCGTGGCGGTGACGGTCAGCCGGGGTTCGCACAGGGCGGCGAGGGCGGCCTCCATTGGCGTCGACGCTGCGTCGTCCCCCAGCTCTCCGCGGCTCATGACCGGCCCAGGGCGCGGCACACGAGCGCCATGTGTTCGGGATCGCCGCCGGCGACGCGGGCGAGCAGCTCAAGTTTGGCCGCGGCCGAGCTGCCCGGGAGGACGGTGAGAGGAACGGTGGGATCGCTCATTGTCGAAGGCTATCCTAGATGGGAGTGACTCTCATTCTGTGCAATCCCTGCAGACCGCCGTTTGACAGGCCCCCCGCAGTAAAGAATGATTCTCAGTCTTATCGACGACCGAGGAAGCAGGGCATCGACATGAAGTTCGCCGTGAACCGGACACTCGTGGGCGCCCTCCTTGCGCTGGCAACCGCCAGCTGCGGGATCGACCGCCAGGCCGCCGAGCCGCCCAGCACCTCCGGCAGCGCTCAGCACGCGGCGGTCCCGGTGAACCCCGACAGTGAGGTCACTATCGTGACGTTCCGGGTGGCGGCGACGCTCGATCCGGTCGGAACCCTCTCCGCCAGCTATCTCCGGTCGCACGGCGCCGGCGAGGCGCTGATGAAGATCGGAGCCGACGGGAGCGTGCAGCCGGAGCTGGCCAGGTCGCTGGAGCAGTCGTCACCCACGACGTGGACCCTGACGCTGCGGCCGAACGTGACGTTCTGGAGCGGCGCTCCCGTCGACGCCGGCGCAGTCAAGGCGTCCCTCGAACGCACCCAGGCCCTCGACTCCTTCGGCGCCGGGTTCATCAAGGATCTCGACATCGCCGTCGTCGACCCCCTGACGCTGCGCCTCACCACGCCCGAGCCGCGCTACTCGCTCCCTTCCTCGTTGGCCTTCTACCAGTTGCTGGTCCACAACGCGGCCAGCTACGGCCCGGCGCTCAATGGCAACGACACCAAGGTGGCCGACCTCACAGGGCCGTTGCGCCCGGTGTCTTTCACCCCCAAGAGCGAGATGGTGCTCGAGCGCAACCCCCGCTACTGGGGCCCCGCCATCCCCATCCGCAAGCTGACCGTCCGCGAGGTCGCAGATCCCCAGGCCAGGGCGCAGGTGGCACTGGCCGGCCAGGCGACGATCGTGCAGGACATCCCGGCCGACCGAGCGAAGGAGGTCAGGGACGGCAAGGGGCCGCTGTCCCTGGTCACCCATCCCGCGGCCAACACCAACGGGATCTACCTGAACCCGACGTCGGCCAAGTCACCCGCCCTCGGCGATCCTCGTGTCCGCCAGGCCCTGGCGTGGGGCACCGATAGGGCCCAGCTCGTCGAGCTCGCTACCGAAGGCCTGTCGAAGGCCATGCCGAGCTGGCTGGCCAGCAATCCCCAGTACCCGGAGGCGGCGCGGCAGGGCTTCACCGCCTTCGATGGGAGTCGCGCCGGTCGGTTGCTCGACGAGGCCGGATGGCGGGTGGGGCCGGGCGGCGTGCGCCAGAAAGATGGGCAGGACCTGACGGTCCGGCTGATGACCTGGGGCACGGAGAAGGCCATGGGCGAGGTGGTGCAGGCCCAGTGGAGGCGGCTCGGGGTCAAGGTCGAGCTCTCCCACGGCGAGCACACCGTCATCTCCGAAGGCCGCAAGGTCAACGACTGGGATGCGTTCACCGAAGCGTGGTCGACCCTTGGCGACACGCCCACGCTGCTGAGCAACAAGGTGGGGAGGGGCGGCACCGGGAACTACGCCAAGATCGACGACCCCACGGTGGAGGCGCTGCTGGCCAAGGTGGCCACTGCGCCCACCGAGGCCGAACGCAAGCAGGCCGCGCTGGACCTCAACAGCGTGATGGTCGAGGTGGTCCCCCTGATACCGACCTATCCCCGGCTCCAGCTCACGGCCGTGGCCAAGGACCTACGAGGCTTCGTCCCCCACCCCCTGCAGTACGAGAACATCATCCAGCCCACCATGGGCGTGGTCCGCTGAGCCTGCTCGGCCGATGGGCCAGAGGCGCGAGTAGCCTGGCCCTCACCCTGGTGCTGGCGTCGATCGGTGTGTTCGCCCTCGTGCGGTCCGCTCCCGGCGACCCGATCGACATCGAGTTCGGGCCGATGGTCAGCGTCTCCGGACTCAGCGCCGCCGATGTCGCCGCCCTGCGGGCTGAGCGCGAACGCCAGCTCGGGCTCGACCGGCCACTCGCCGAGCAGTACGGGCGGTGGCTGGCCCGGATGGTGCGGGGCGACCTGGGCGTGTCCTACCGGAACCGCCAGCCGGTCCGCGACGAGCTGGTCCGCCACCTCCCCGCCAGCGTCGCCCTGGGAGCAGCCGGCGTGGGGGTCGCCACGGTGCTCGCCACCGGCCTTGCCGTTGCCGCCAGCCGCCGGCCCGGAGGCTGGGTCGATCACACAGTCAGAGTGGCCAGCATCCTCGGTGCGTCCGTGCCGTCCTTCCTCACCGGCCTGCTGGCCCTGAGCCTGCTGGCGAGGAGCCAAGGCGGGTACCAGATCGCCGGCGGCGCCACGCTGGGACGGCTGTGGCTTCCTGCCCTGGTGCTCGGAGTGGCCGCGGCACCGACGCCGCTGCGCGTGCTGCGCTCCTCCCTCCTGGCCGAGCGGGGCCGGCTCTACGCCGTCGCCGCCGTCGCCCGGGGGGCGGGGCCGTCACGCCTGCTGCTACGCCACACGGGCAGGGTCGCCGTCGCCCCCCTGCTGGCCCTGGCCGGCATGAGCATGGCCGGGCTGGTGACCGGCTCGATCATGACCGAGGCGGTCTTCTCCTGGCCGGGGCTGGGCCGGCTGGCCGTCGACGCCATCGGCGCCCAGGACTACCCCGTCGTACAGGGCTACGTGCTGGTGGTCGTCGTCGCCGTCGTCGTGGCCAACGCCCTCGCCGGCGCCCTCCAGCGCCGGCTCGATCCCACCGTCGACGCCTCGGCCCTGGCCGTGGCGTGAGGGCCGGCGGCCGGCGCCGGCCGGCGCTCGCCGGGGTGGGAGCGGCCGTCCTGGCCGCCGTCGTGGTCGCAGTCGCGCTGGCGCCGTGGCTGGCGCCGTTCGAGCCGTCCGAGCAGCTGGTGGGACCGCGGCTTTCCGGCCCCTCGGCCGCGCACTGGCTGGGGACCGACCGCTTCGGGCGCGATGTCGCCAGCCGCCTTCTGCACGGTGGCCGGGAGACCCTCGCCCTGGCCGGCGCGGTGCTGGTCGTGCTGGTCGGCGGGGGCGGGCTGGCCGGCGCCCTGGTCGCCGTCGGCGGCCGGTGGGTGGGCGCCGTCGGCCAGCGGCTCATCGACCTGGCGGTGTCGGTGCCGGCGGTGCTGGTGGCGCTGGCCTTCGTCGGGCTGCGAGGGCCGTCGCTGGCCACGGTGATCGGCGGCGCCTCCCTCGTATGGTGGGCCCCGTTCGCCCGCCTCTCCTGCAGCGTCGTGCGGGCGGCCATGGCCCAGCCATCGGCGGTGGCGGCACGGGGCCTCGGCGCCGGGCGCATCGAGCTCCTGCGCCACGAGGGGTGGCCGCGGCTTCGGGGGCCCATGCTCGTCCTCGCCGCCGTCGAGGCCGGCCAGCTCATCGCCGCCATCGCCGGGCTGTCGTTCCTCGGCTTCGGCGCCCAGCCTCCCAGCCCGGAATGGGGGGCGATGCTGGAGGAGGGCCGGGCCTATCTCTCCACCGCGCCGCACCTCGTGTACGCGCCGGGGTCGGCCGTGCTCCTCACCGTGCTCGCCCTCACCTGCATCAGCGAGGGCTTGCGGGAAGGCCTCGATCGTCAGGCCCAGGTGGTCGTCCAATGACGCCGCCGAGCCCGGCCCTCCTCGCCGAGGGCCTCACGGTCGCCTATGGCCGCACCCCGGTGCTCGAACATGTCGACCTGGCCGTGGCTGGGGGCGAGGTGGTTGCCGTGCTGGGCGAGAGCGGCTCGGGGAAGAGCACCCTGCTGCGCGCCTTCCTGGGCCTGGTGCCGGCGCCCGGCGCCGTCGAAGCCCGCCACCTGGAGATCCGAGGCCCAGCCGGGGCGGTCGACCTCCTGGCCCTGGGCGGTCGGGGTTGGCGGGCGGTGCGGGGGGCCCTGGTCGGCGCCGTGTTCCAGGACTCGGCCCTGGCGCTGACTCCCCTACGCCGGGTCGGGTCGCTGCTGGTGGAGGCGGCGGGGCAGCCGCTGACCCTCGATGAGCAGGCGGAGCGCCTAGGCGCGTGCGGCTTCGCCGATCCCGGCCCGGTGCTCGCCGCCCGCTGCTGGGAGCTGAGCGGGGGGATGGCGCAGCGGGTCGGCATGGCCCTGGCCACGGCGCGGGCGCCGGCCGTCCTGGTGGCCGACGAGCCGACGACCGCCCTGGACGGCCTGGCCCGGGCCGAGGTCGTGGCCCGCCTCCGGGCCGTCGCCGCCAACGGGGCCGCGCTGGTCGTGACCACCCACGACGTGGCCACCGCGGCGGCCCTCGCCGATCGGGTCGTCGTCCTCGACCGGGGCCGGGTCGTGGAGTCCGGGCCTGCCCGCGAGGTGCTGGGCTCGCCGGCCCACGCCCGCACCCGCCGGCTCGTGTCCCACGCGCCCTGGTCGCTCGGCCTGCCCCCGCCGCGCCCCGTCGACACCTCGGGCACGCCGGCCCTCGCCGTCGCCGGCCTGGCCAAGCGCTTCGACCGCCCCGTGCTGCGCGGGGTCGACCTCACCGTCGCCGCCGGCGAGGTCGTGGGGGTGGCCGGCGTGAGCGGCGCCGGCAAGTCGACGCTGGTTCGCTGCCTGGTGGGCCTCGAGCAACCGGAGGAGGGCGACATCGTGGCCGGCGGCGTCGACCCGCGCCGTCAGGGCTGGAAGGCGCTGCGGCGGCGGGTCCAGCTCGTACCCCAGGATCCCCGGGCGTCCCTCAACCCGTGGCGGACCGCGGCCCAGGCCGTGGCCGACCCGCTGCGCTACCACCGGGCCGGCGCCGCCGGGGCCCGCCGGGAGCGGGCCGAGGAGCTGCTCGAGGCGGTCGGGCTCGCCGGCCTCGGATCGAGGTACCCGACGGAGCTGTCCACGGGCCAGTGCCAGCGGGCGGCCATCGCCCGGGCCCTCGCCGTCGGCCCCGCGCTGGTAGTGGCCGACGAGCCGGTCTCGGCCCTCGACACCCATACCCAGGCCGAGATCGTCGCCCTGCTGCGCCAGGTGGTGACCGACTCCGGCACGGCCGCGGTGGTGGTCTCCCACGACCTCCACGTCCTCGAGCGCCTGTGCGACCGCATCGCAGTCCTGGACGACGGACGGATCGTCAGCGACCAGCCGGCCCGGTCGCTGCGCTCCCAACCCGCCCACTCGCTCACCGCAGCCCTCGCCGGCTGCTACCCCACCGACCCGCTCGACACCCTGAGGAGTTTCGCATGATCAGCGCACCGACCACCTACGAGGTTCGCCGGGCCACCAGCGACGCCGAGCTGGCGGGGGCCACAGCTCTCGTCCTGGCCACCTTGGACAGTGACTTCGACTACGGCTACGAGCCCCGGTGGCACTGGGACCTCGACCACCCGCGGGAGGTGTACGTGGACAACCCTCGCCAGGCCATGTTCGTCGCCGCGGATGGGGACGGTGAGATCGTGGCCACCGCGGCGGTGGTCGTCGGCGGTCCCAACGTGCCGCCCCACCCGGCGTGGCTGGGGCAGCGGTACCCGAAGGACGCATCCGTGGCCCAGCTCATCCGGGTGGCGACGGCGACCGGCCACCGGCGCCGGGGCCTGGCCCGGCGGCTGGTGGCGGCGGTCCAGGCCTTCTGCCGCGACGCAGGCTTCCGGGTGATCTACCTCCACACCAACGCCATGGTGCCGGCGGCGGTCCCGTTCTGGGAGTCCCTCCCGGTCCGCGAGATCCACGACGCCCGCTCCGAGGAGAGCGACCCGCGCTTCGAGACCGTCCACTACGAGCTCGACCTTTATGCAACCGTGCTCGATCGGCCGGGCTCGCCCGACTGGGCCGGCTGGGTCGCCCGGTGGGATGCCCAGCAGCGGGGCTACGTCGCCGACCGGGAAGCCCAGTTCGGCTTGATGTTCGACGTGGTCGAGCGCCTCGGCGCCGCGCCGGGCGCCCTGCTCGACCTGGCCTGTGGGCCCGGCTCGCTGGCCGGCCGGGCCGCCGAGCGGTTCCACGGGGCCGAGGTCGTCGGCGTCGACATCGACCCCTTCCTGCTCGAGCTGGCCCGCCGCACCTCGGGCGGCCGGTGCCGCTACCTGGACGCCGACCTCCGGGAGGGGGGATGGGACGCCGTGCTCGGCGGCGCTCGTTTCGACGCGGTCTGCTCGGCCACGGCGCTGCACTGGCTCGACGCCGACCACCTCGCGCCCCTGGCCGAGGTGCTGGCCGCCCATTTGCGGCCGGGCGGGGTGTTCGTCAACCACGACAGCCTGCCCGGCGACGACGCCGATCCGCGACTGCGCGCCCTGGCACTCGACCTGCGGCGCGATGCAGCAGCGGAAGCCCATCGGCTCGGCGCCGAGGACTGGGAAAGCTGGTGGGCGGCCGCGGCCGAGGTCGAGGCGTTCGCGCCGCTGCTCGCGGCGCGCGATCGCCGCTTCGGTCCTCGCCGCCACGGGGAGGGGACCTCGCTCACCGAGCACGTCGAGGCCCTGCGCAAGGCCGGGTTCTCCGAGGTCGGCACCATCACCCAGTGGGCCGATCGGCGCATGCTCGTCGCCATCCGCTGAAGGCGTGCGTCATGGCGCCGCGACTCGGGCTACCACGTCGAGCAGGGCGTAGGTCGGGGGCCGGGCTTCGGTGCTCGACCGGCAGGCCAGCTGGCGGGCGTGCTCGGCGGGAAGGACCTGCACCCGCACGTGGTACGACCGGCCGCCGGCCGCCCCGAAACTAACCTCGACGACCCCCCCGCCATGGCGCCGATGCCCGGAGACCACCAGGTCGTCGATGCCGACGATGCCCTCCCGGGCCCGCAGGAAGTGCTCGGCGGCCTGGGCCGCGAACTGCTCGCCGGCCCGTCCGCGGTAGCGCTCCAGGTCGACGACGCCGGCCTCGTAGCCCTCGACCACCCCCAGGACGTCGTCGGGCGACAGGCGCCCGAAGTACAGCCCATGGGGCAGGCACACCAGATTGCCGGCGAAGCGGTCGCCGCCGAAGTGCGACGACTCCCACACCAGGCCGTCGCGTGACGCGTGGAGGGCCCGGGCCACCGGCCGCCCGAGGTTGGCGCAGCACTGGTCGTGGCGGCCGTTGGTGCACACCAGGTACAGCGGCTGGGTGCGGAGGTCACCGAAGCCCACCGGCTCGCCTGTCCGCATGGGCGAGAAGTCGACGGCCAGCAGCTCGTCGAGGTCGTCGACCACCCGCTCCTCGATCCAGCGCCGGCGCCGGCCGGTGTGGGCCACGAAGCAGTGCCGGGAGCTGTCGTCGGGGCGGACGGGCCGGCGCACCAGCAGCACCCGGATGCCGTGCTCGTCCGAAAGGGCGGCCAATCCGTCGGACAGGCGGGTGGGAAGACCGCTCTCCTGGAGCGCCACCGGCCCCCAGGCCCCGGGGTGCTCGACGAGGAGCCAGTTGCGAACGATCGAGGCGGTGGCGTGCAGAGGCTCACCCAAGGCCAGCGAGATGGCGCTGCAGACCGGGTCAGCCACCGTCGACGACCTCGAGCAGCCCCTCGGCGACCAGGCGCCGGCCGAGGACCAGCCGGCTGGGGCCGTCGAGGAGGTCGCCGAGGTCGCCCAGGCGGAAAGGGCCGGCGACGGCGATGCGGGCCATGACCGGCTCCAGGGCCGCAGGCATGTCCAGCTCCCGCCCGCCGCCCAGCACGGCGGTGACCCGGCCGCCGCCCGTCACCAGGTGGCAGACCCCACCCTCCCGCCGGCGCAGCGGGGTGGCGTCGTCCATGCCGTCGAGCAGCGACAGTTGGTGCAGCTGGCCGGCCAGGATCGGCGGCCGGCCGGCGTAGAACCGGCGAGCCGTCGCCGAGGCGACGGCGCCGGCGTCCACCCCGTCGAGCCACTTGCGCAGGCGGAAGACCGCCTCCTCGACGCCGGCGGCGAGGGCGGCCGGATCGCCGGCGTAGCCCGGCGGCAGCGCTCGGCGCAGCTCCGGCTCCTCGGCGGTCCCGGCGATGAGCTCCCGCAGGACGTCGTGCCAGGTGGTGGTGACGATGCCGATGGTCAGGTGGGCCGACAGCGCCTCCTGGGCCCGGGCGGCGTGAAGGAAGCCCCGCGGGACGTACAGGCAGTCGCCGGGGGCCAGTTCCACGGACATGATCGGCGGGCCGGCGTCCTCCGCGGCGCCCTTCCACGGCTGTGAGGGCAAGGGGTCGGCGAGCACCGGCTCGTGGATGGTCCACGCCTTGGTGCCGGCCAGCTGGAGCACGAAGACGTCGTGGGTGTCGTAGTGCACCCCCAGGCCCCGGGCGCCGGCCGGGGTGATGTAGGCGTTGGCCTGCACGGCATGCGTCAGGTCCAGCTCCAGGGAACGGCAGAACCGGGTGAGCGGCGGGCAGGAGCGCTGGAGGCCCTGGAAGACGATCGTGGCCCCCCGCCGGTGCTCCTCGAAGATGCGGGCCGGGTCACCGAGCCCGGTGACGGGCTGGCCGCCGACCGTCGCCCGCTTCGTGTAGCGCGACGGGTCCAGCGGCGTGCCGTCCTTGACCAGCCGGAACGTCGGCAGCCGGGGTGACGACGACGCGATGAACCGGTCGACGTCGTCGAGGGAGAACAGGTCCGAGAAGCCGCTCGGGTCGGCGCCGGCGCGGTGCAGCGGCGCCTGGGCCCAATGGCGATCTATGAATCGGGCGGCGTCGCCGACGCAGCGGGCGAGCGCCGTCACGCGGAGCGAAACCTAGGCGTCGGTGCCGTCGACGTCGGCCGTATCGGTGCTGTCCGAGGTGGACGTGTCGGTACTGTCCGAGTCGGACGTGTCGGTGCTGTCCGAGTCGCTGCCGTCGGTGGAGTCCGAGTCGGACCCGTCGCCCTGGTCCGTCGCGTCGGTGGTGTCACCGGAATCGGCACCGTCGGAGGTGTCGGTGGAATCCGAGTCGGCCGCCATCCGGGCACCCGAGGCGCCGCGGGTGGTGATGTCGTCGTCGGTCAGCCCTGTGATGAGTTCAGCCATGGCGGCACTATAAGCCGCCGGCGCCGGCCCCTACGGCAGGAGGACGGTGCCCCCGAGCACGAAAACGGTGCCGAGGATGGCGGTGTTGGTGGCCGACGGAGTGGACGTCGAGCCGCCCGAGCCGGAGGGCCCGGTGCCCGCCGACGTGCCGGTGAGGGTGAGGGGCGCGGCGAACGACGTGCTCGACGCCGGCCCCGTGCGCCCGGAGTTGCTCGACGACGAGCCGGCCGAGCTGACCCCGGAGTCGCCAGAGGTGGCGAAGGGCGTGGCCGTGAGGACCGACAGACCGCCGGAACCACCGCCGGCGGCGGCCGAGCCGACGCTGGAGCCACCGGTGCCGGCCACCAGGCCGCCCGGGGCGAGGAGGGCGACGAGGTTCACGACCGGCGCGCCGGCGCCGGCCAGGGGCAGTGCCGCCCCGGCCCCACCACCGGATCCACCGGTGGAGACGGCGGCGATGCCGTTGGCCGCCGTGCCGGTGGTGCCGGAGAAGGCGTCGGCCTTGGATGCGGCGCCGCTGTTGGCGGCCGAGTCGGCGCCGGCGGCGGCGAGTGCCGCTCCGGTGGAGCCGGAGCCGCCGGTGTTGCCGGTGGTCACCGCGCCGCCGGCGGCGGTGGCCGAGCCGAGGATGGCCGAGTTGGTGGCCGTCGGCGACGAGGTGGCGCCGCCGGTGCCCCCGGTGGTGCCCGAGTTGCCCGACTGGGCGGCCGGCTGGGCCGCCGCGGTCGAGGAGGCCGACCCGGTGTCGCCGGTGTTCGTGCTGCCCGACTGGGCGGTGGCGGCGCCGGAGCTGCCCGACTTGGCGGTGGGCGTGATGTTCACGGTGGAGGAACCCCCGCTACCGCCGTCGGCGGTGCCGGTGGCCACGCCGCTGCCCCCCGTGCCCGACACGATCTGGGCGCCTGCGGGCTGGACGGCACCGAGCACCGACGCCGCGGCCAGGGCGAAGGCGAAAGCCACCTCGGCCTTGCGCCGAGCGGCCGTGGACAACGCCGCAGATATCGAGACCATCAAACCCACCTCAGTTCACCGCCATTGGGGAAGCGCCAAGCGCCAAGACTGTAACAAGCCGGGAGGGCTTTCGGGGCAGACGCCGTACAGTCGGAGGTTTCGACGGGAGGTGGGCATGCGCTACAAGCTCTTGGGCGGGACAGGACTTCGCGTCTCCGAGCTCTGCCTCGGCACGATGACGTTCGGCCCGGACTGGGGCTGGGGCGCCGACTGGGACGAGTCGAAGGCGATGTTCGACGCCTTCGCCGGCGCCGGCGGCAACTTCGTCGACACCGCCAACCGCTACACCAACGGCACGGCGGAGACCTACGTGGGCGAGTTCATCGCCTCCCAACGGGAGCGCTTCGTCGTGGCCACGAAATACACCCTGAGCCGCGACGGCACCGACCCCAACGCCGCCGGCAACCACCGCAAGAGCCTCGTCGAGTCCCTGGAGCACAGTCTGCGCCGGCTCAAGACGGACTACATCGACGTCTACTGGGCCCACATCTGGGACCCGCACACCCCCATCGAGGAGATGATGCGGGCCCTCGACGACCAGGTCCGGTTGGGCAAGATCCTCTACGCCGGCATCTCCGACGCCCCGGCGTGGGTGATCGCCCGGGCCAACGCCATCGCCGAGGCCCGCCACTGGACCCCCTTCTGCGCCCTCCAGAGCCAGTACAGCCTGGTGGAGCGCAACGCCGAGCGGGAGCTGCTCCCGATGAGCCGCAACCTCGACATCGCCTTCACCGCCTGGGGCGCCCTCGGCGCCGGCCTCCTCACCGGCAAGTACAACGACGACCCCACCGGCGGTGGCGGGCGCATCCACTCCGCCGGCTGGGGCGGGCTGGAGGAGCACAAGCTGGCCATCGCCCGCGAGGTGGCCGTCGTGGCCAAGGAGATCGGCTGCTCGGCGTCCCAGGTGGCCCTGCGCTGGGTGCAGCAGCAGTCGCCGAACCTCATCCCCGTCATCGGCTCCCGCAAGGCCGGCCAGCTGGTCGACAACCTGGGCTGTGTCGACGTCACCCTCTCTCCCGAACAGGTCGACCGCCTCGACAACGTCAGCAAGATCGAGCTGGGCTTCCCCTACGACTTCATCACCGGCGGCCGCACGTCGTGGCTGGGCGACGTGGTCGAGCAGGTCGACGACCACCGGAACACCGTCGTCTGAGCGCGCTCGACCACCTCGACGGATGGGACGCACCCGAGGCCCGGGCTGCGGTCGTCGGCGCCGGCGGCAAGGTGCTGGCCGCACGGGGCGACACGACTTTGGCCGGCGACTGGGCGTCGGTCACCAAGATCCTCACCGCGCTGGCCGTGCTGGTCGCGGTGGAGGAGGAGACGGTCGACCTCGACGAGCCGGCCGGCCCGCCCGGCGCCACCGTCCGCCACCTGCTGGCCCATGCCTCGGGCCTGGGCTACGACAACGACGCCGTGCTGGCCCCGCCCGGCCGCCGGCGCGTCTACTCCAACGCCGGCTTCGAGGCCCTGGGTGAGCTGGTGGCCGAGCGGGCCGGGATGCCCTTCGGTACCTACCTGGCCGAGGCCGTCCTGCACCCTTTGGGCATGGCCGGCGCCCGGCTGGAGGGCTCGCCGGCCAAGGGCGTGACCGGCTCCCTCGAGGACCTCGTCCGCCTGGCCGGCGAGCTGATGGCCCCCACGGTGGTTTCCCAAGCCACGCTGGATCTTGCGACCACCGTCGCCTTCCCCGGCCTGGCCGGCCGCCTCCCCGGCTTCGACACCCAGGATCCGCTCGACTGGGGCCTGGGCATGGAGATCCGGGGGGCGAAGTCACCGCACTGGACGGGCCGGCACAACTCGCCCGCCACCTTCGGCCATTTCGGCCGTAGTGGCTCGTTCCTGTGGGTCGACCCCGCCGGCGGCGTGGCCTGCGCCGTACTCAGCGGGCGGGACTTCGACCCCTGGGCCAAGGAGGCGTGGCCGGCGCTCTCCGACACCGTCCTGGCCGAGTTCGGGACATGAGAAGAGGGCCGGCGCGCTCTGGGGGAAGCGCGCCGGCCCTCGGCTGGTTACTTCTTCTCGGCGGTCTGGCCGCCGCAGCCGCAGGTGCACTCCTGGGCCTTCTCGGCCTCGGGCTTTGCGTTGCAGCCGCAGTTGCAGCTCTCGTCGCTCATGGCGTCTCCTTTCGGGTGGGTGGGTCTCGGAACGGGTTCGGCGGCCCGATCTGGATCAGGTCCGACGAACAGCGCCAGCTGCCGGCGGCGGGTTCGGGCAGCTCGTCGATCATCGTGGCGATGTCGGCGCGCAGGCGGGCCAGGGAGGACATCTCCTCGTCCAGCTCCGCCACCCGTTCCTCGAGCATCCGCCGGGTGTGCCCGCAGGGGCACAGCCCGCGCTGGCGGACGTCGAGGAGCTCGGCGATGGCCTCCAACTTGAGGCCGAACCGCTGCGCCCGCTTGATGAAGCGCAGGCGCTCGACCGCCTCGTCGCCGTACAGGCGGTACCCCGACGGGCTCCGTTCGGTCTCCGGAAGGAGGCCGATGCGCTCGTAATAGCGCACGGTGTCCGCCGAGGTCCCGACCTGTTCGGCGAGCTTCGACACGGTCAACTGGCTCATGGACCCACCATAAACCTTGGACCCGACTCCAAGGTCAAGAGGTTTCTAGACGGCTTGCAGCTGTCCCCTGATGAAGCCGCCGGGGTACTCCTGGTTGTGCACGTTGAAGTAGTACTTGCCCGGGTTGGCGGCGATGTCGTCCAGCAGGGCCTCGTTCTCGACCGTCCTGCACTCATAGGACTGGTAGGTCGTGGGATTCGAGAACCCGACGACCACCGGCCCGGGCGAGGTCGGCGGGGCCAGGTGGATGTGCATGCCTGTGGTGGGAAGGGTGGCGTTGGTGAACTGCACGGCGGCGCAGATCTGGTTGGCGGCGTCGTTGATGGTGATCACCACCCGGCCGATGGCGTCGGGGTCCCCGGGGCCGGGCCGCTCGGCGGCGCCGGTCAAGGTGGCATACAGGCGGGCGTCGTCAGCAGCGGCGGGAGAGACGCCGAGGAGACCAGCGAACCCGGCGATGAGGGCGAACGAGACGATCCTTCGCTTCATGAAGTTGTCCTTCCGTCGTAGGTGGCGAGCCTAGGCCGTCAGTGCTCGGCGGCCTCGGCGTCCTCCTTCGTACGGTGGACGGTCTCCGGCGGATGTTCCGGCGGGGCATAAAGCGAATAAAGCTTCAAGTCGCCGGGCCCGGTGTTCATCACGTTGTGCCACGTGCCGCCCGGCACGACGATGGCCCAGTCGTCGCTGACGTCGAACTCCTCGTCGACCTTCTCGGCCGAGGGGCCGAACGTCACCCGGCCGCTCCCCTGCTCGATGCGCAGGAACTGGTCGAGGTGGTCGTGCATCTCGACACCGATTTCCTCCCCCGGGCCCAGCCGCATGACGGTGAGCTGGATGTTGGCCCCGGTGAAGAGCACGGTGCGGAAGTTCTCGTTCTCGATCGTTGCCTCTTCGACGTTGCCCACCCATCCGGTCATGCATGAGTCCTACCCAGGGTCAGTCGGGGAGCATCGGGACGGTGATGCCCTGGCGTTGCCCGAGCTGGGCGGCCCGGGTCACGGCGGCGGAGCCGAACCGCTCGCGCACGTCGTCGACGGCGGCGTCGAGGGCGCCGCCGGCGAACCGGTCGAAGGGGAGGGCGAGCTGGACGGCCCGGGCGTCGCTGAGGTTGCCGACGGCCAGGCCGACCAACGTGAGGCCCTTCTGGCGGATCACGGGCTGGGCCGCTTCCAGCAGCCCCCGCATCGTCACCAGTATGGGCCGGGTCTCTGCGGTCGCCCGGGCCATGGTGTGAGAACGGGTGGCCCGGGTGAAGTCGTCGAACCGCAGCCGCAGGGTGACGGTGCGCCCGACCCGGTTGGCCGCCCGCATCCGCCGGGTGACCCGGTCGACCAGGCCGAGGACGACGGTGTCGACGGCCCCCGGGGCGCGGCGGGACCGGCCCAGGGCGCACTGCGACCCGATGGAGCCCCGGCGCCGGCCCACCACCACCGGCCGAGGGTCGCGGTTGTGGGCCAGGGCGTGGAGGTGGCGGCCGGAGTACCCGCCAAGGATGGACACCAACGCCGACTGGTCGAGCATGGCGACCTGCCCCACGGTGTGAATGCCGCGCGAGTGGAGCTTCTGCGCCGTCACCGCCCCGACGCCCCAAAGCCGCTCCACGGCCAGCGGGTGCAGGAACTCCAGCTCCCGGTGGGGCTCGACGACGAGGAGCCCGTCCGGCTTGGCCACGCCGCTCGCCACCTTGGCCAGGAACTTGGTGCGAGCCACGCCCACGGTGATGGGCAGACCGACCCGTTCGCGCACCTCCCGCCGCAACCGGGCGGCGATGGCGGCCGGGGGCCCCGAGACCCGGCCCAGGCCCCCCACGTCGATAAACGCCTCGTCGATCGACAGCCCTTCGACGATGGGACTGGTGTCCTCGAAGACCGCGAACACCGCCCTGCTGGCCTCTGAGTACGCGGAGATGCGGGCGCTGACGACCACCGCGTCGGGGCACAGCCGCCGGGCCTGGTGCGCACCCATGGCGGTGCGGACGCCGTAGGCCTTCGCTTCGTAGCTGGCGGCCAGGACCACGCCGGGCCCGACGATGACGGGACGGCCCCTCAGCCGGGGGTCGTCACGCTGCTCCACCGACGCGTAGAAGGAGTCGAGGTCGGCATGGAGGATGGTGGCCCGGCCCGGCACGAACGTATATTCGCAGGAGGGTGGGACAGACGATCATCCCAGCTGGCGGGCCGCCGGTTCCCCGCGGCGGTTCACGATCCGCTGGGCGATGTCCCGCAGCTTCACGTTCTCCCGCTGCGATGCCTTTCGCAGGAGGTCGAAGGCCTCGTCGGCGCTGAGCTGGGGCGAACGGGCCATGAGGATCCCCTTGGCCTGCTCGATGATCGCCCGGCTCTGCATGGCCTGGCTGAGCTGCTCGCCGAGCTGGGTCGCCTGCCAGTAGGCGCTGGCGTTGGCCAGCACGATGGCGGCGGCGCCGGCGAGCAATGTGCCGGCGCTCTCGTCTTCGTCGGTGAAGTCGTTTGGCGCCCGGGCGTAGAGGTTCAGGGCGCCGATGGCCTCGTCGCCGGCCATCAGGGGCAGGGACAGGCTGCTGCCCACGCCATGGGCCAGGGCTGCGGCCGCGAACTCGGGGTAGCTGGACGCCGCCGATCCCATATCGGTGAGGCGGATGACCGTACGGGTGCGCCAGCTGTCGAGGCACGGGCCTCTTCCGGACTCGTACTGCGCGGCGTCGATCTCCGGCGCCTCGGGATCGGTAAAGACGCCCGTCGTGGGCCGGCCGTGCTCGCCCAGCAGCGAGATCCCCGCCATGTTGGCGGCGGGAAGGGCGTCGGTGGTGATTTCACTGACCCGGAGAAGCGTCTCGCCCATCGACGACTTGGAGACGACGAACTGGGACAAAGCGCGCAACGCTTGTGCGCTCGCATCCTTGGACATGAGATGGCTTCCCTCTGCATGGCGGGGGCCATCCCTGTTTCTAAAGGACGACGGCACCTCCATCCTACCCGGCCCCGTCCTGGGATCGCCGGTGTCGCTCAGCCGGCGTAAATCGCCGCCCGCCACTCCCCGGTCAGGGGGACGGTCGACAAGAGGCGCGCCGCCCGCACGAGCCAGGCCAGGGCGTCGGCGGCTGGGACACCGTCGGGCAGGGCCACGACGAGCCCCTTGCGGACGTGGTCCTGCACGACCGTCCACCCCTCGGGCAGCGGATGGCCCAGCTCGGCCAGGCGCGGCTTGGCCTTGGCGCCGGCAGGGTGCTGCAGGCCGATCATCGCCGGCTCCCGGCGCCCCCGGCGCTGGGTCGTCGCCGGCGTCCACGTCGCCAGGGGCACGACTGGGCCGCGACCCGAGAACAGGGCGAACGTGCTGCTGCCCGCAGCGGCGATGTTCTCCGCCTCCACCGCGGGTTCGAAGTTGACCCAGCCGGCGCCGGCGGCCCCGGCCGCCTCCATGGCCGCCACCACGTCGTCGGGCCGGTCGGGTTGGAACTCGACGTACTGCGGTTCGCTGGTCACTCCCCCTTCACGCTACCGAGCGTCCGGAACGTGACCGGATACAGCGGGCCGGGCGCTCAGTGGGTGTGCGAGGCCTCGTCCGGCCCCGCCGGCGCCGGCGTGCTCTGATTGGTGCGGGCGAAGAGGAAGAAGGCGGCGAAGATCGTCGCCACGCCAAGGGCGACCAGCGGGTAGAGCTGCTGGAAGACCCCGATGAGAGCGAGCGCCATACCGGCGAGGCCGATCAGGATGTAGAGGGCGGGCACAGTTCCTCCTCGTCGAATTGCGGTCGCGACTACCCCCCTGGTCAGACGCCAAACGCGTTCGTGGACCAACGGCCCTAGCCGGGGCGGGGTGACGGCGCGCACCGTCACGTGAGGCCGGGTCATCGGCTCGGCCACCGGAGGTGACGTGCGATGACCCTTTCCATCAAGCCACGCAGGCGGTTGGAGACCGAGCCGCCACCCCTGCCGGCGCCGGCCGAGCGCCTGTCCCCCGCCGTCACCGGCGCCATGGGGGTGGCCGGCGCCGGCCTGCTCGTCGCCGTGGCGTACGACGGTTCGGTCCCCTGGCAGGTCGTGCGACCACTCGTGGTGGGCCTCCTGCTCGCCGGCCTGTTGCTCCTGCTCCGGCGGGGATCGCGGCTTTGCCGGGGCGCCTTGGAGTTCGCCGCCGGCCTGCTCTTCCTTCCCGCCGGCATCGGCATCGGGCTGCCCCACCTGTCGAGCTGTGGGAGGTGGCCGGCGCCGGCCACACCGACGGGCTGCGCTCCGACCCGGCGGGCTGGGAACAGCGGGTGACGTCGTTCCTCGCCGGAGCGCTGGGGCGCTGAGGCGGAGGGGGATACCCTCGATCGCGTGAAGCGTGGGGCCGCCGTCGCGCTCCTGCTCGCCGCCCTCGCCGCCTGCAACGGAGGTGGCGCTCGGGAGGAGCCGCCGCCGGCGTACCGCCTGGACGGCACCCTCCGCCTGAACCAGATCCAGGTCCTGGGGACGCACAACAGCTACCACGTGGCGCCGGCCCCGGGCCCGAGCCCGATCGCCGAGCGCGAGATCACCCAGGCTTCTCTCACGGTCCAGCTGGAAAGTCAGGCCATCCGCCAGATCGAGCTCGACGTGCACGCCTTGCCGGGCGCGCCGCTGGCCGTTTTTCACCTCCCCGGCGACGAAGGGACGACCTGCCCCACGCTCGTCCAGTGCCTGGGCGAGGTGCGCGACTGGTCGAGGCGGAAGCCGGACCATGTGCCGGTGTTCGTGCTCATCGAGCCGAAGCACCAGCCGGGGGCGCTGGTCGACCCCCTGGTCATCGACGCCGAGGTGCGCAGCGTCTTCCCGCCCCATCAGTTGCTGACGCCCGACGACGTCCAGGGTTCGTGGCCGACATTGCGCCAAGCCGTCCAGGAGGGCGGCTGGCCGCTGCTGGGCGCGACGCGTAACAGGGTCGTCGTGGTCCTCAACGACGGACTCCTGACCCGGACGACCTACACGTCGAACGAAACGTCGCTCCAGGGCCGAGCCATGTTCGTCTACGCCGGCCCGCCCAGCCCCCTCGCCGCCGTGACCAGTGTGCCCGACGCCCGGATCGAGAGCGCCCGCATCGCCAGCCTGGTCGGCGCGGGATTCATCGTCCGGACCCGAGCTGATGACGCCGGCGTCGAGGCCCGGGCCAACGACCCCTCGCGGGCGGCCGCCGCCATGCAGTCCGGCGCCCAACTGGTGAGCACCGACTATCCCGTGCCCGCCCCCTCTGGC
>Ga0247713_1000154_pt1 | contig 49052 bp, 47 predicted proteins | sample 21E_NmetaG_FD_189936 | JGI IMG/M metagenome (GOLD analysis project Ga0247713, IMG submission 189936) | Soil microbial communities from hillslope of Landscape Evolution Observatory, University of Arizona, Oracle, AZ, United States - 2-1-E_N | ecosystem: Engineered > Artificial ecosystem >...
GTCAGCCCGCCATCCAGGGCGACGTCGACCAGGCGATGGCCGGTGCCGGCGGCCATGGTGGCCAGCACCTGTCGCCATTGGGGGTGGACGCCTCGGGACACCCAGACCTCGGAACGGCCGGTGGCGGCGACGGCCAGGTTCACCGCCTCCACGCAGGCGGAGGCGCCGTCGTACAGGGAGGCGTTGGCCACGTCGGTGCCGAAGAGCCGGCACACCAGGGTCTGGTACTCGAAGAGGGCCTGGAGCACCCCCTGGGCCACTTCAGGCTGGTATGGCGTGTAGGCCGTCACGAACTCCGACCGGAAGGCCAGGCGACCCACCACCGACGGGATGTCGTGGTCGTATGCGCCCGCGCCGGCGAAGCATACGAACTCACGCCCGACCGGGCGGTTGGCGGCCGCATAGGCATCGAAGCGGCCAGCCACGTCTGCCTCGGCCAGCCCCGGCGCTAGGTCGAGCCCCCCGGCCAGCCGGAGCGCGGCCGGGACAGCGCCGAACAGCTCGTCGATCGACGACAGGCCGATGGAAGCCAGCATCTCGGCCAGCTCGGCGTCGGTGTGGGGGACGAAGTGCATCGGCGCTCAGCTTCGACGGCTGGTCACGAACGGCGGGTAGACCACTCGGGCGGCCATGCGCTGACCACGGGCGTCGACGGACACCGACGCGCCGGCCTTCAGCGGGGGCGGGAGCAGGGCCAAGGCGATGCCCCGGCCCAAGGTGGGCGAGAAGTTCCCGCTGGTGACCTCGCCGATGGCCGCGCCGTCGAGCATGACCTTGTAGCCGGCCCGCGGCGGCTGGCGACCGTCGACCTCCAGCCCCCGGAGGATACGTTCGACTCCCCGCTTCCGCTCGGCCTCCAGCGCGCCGCGGCCCCGGAAGTCGCCCTTGGTCCAGGACACGACCCAGTCGAGGCCGGCCTGGGCGGGCGTGATGCCCGGTCCCAGCTCGTGGCCGTGCAGGGGCAGCCCGGCTTCGAGACGCAGGGTGTCGCGGGCGCCGAGGCCGGCAGGGAGGATGCCGGCGTCGAGCAAGGCCTCCCAGAGCTCGGCGGCGGCCGACGAGGCGACGGCGATCTCCACGCCCTCCTCGCCTGTGTACCCAGTGCCGGCGACGATGCAGGTAACCCCCCGCCAGGCGACGGTGGCCACGTGGAAGCGGCGCACTTCCGCCGCCTCGGGCATGACGTCGGCCAGCCAGCGACAAGATTCGGGCCCCTGCACGGCGATGACCGCCCGCGCCGGGGTGATGTCCTCACCGCCGATGGCCGCTCGCACACGATCGGTGTTCGCCGCGTTGGGCATGACGTGGAACTCGTCGGGGGCCACCCACCAAACGATGATGTCGTCGAGGACCGACCCGTCGTCGTCCAGCAGGTGGGTGTACTGCGCCCGACCGGGGCCGATCTTGCCCAGGTCGTTGGTGAGGGTGCTCTGGATGGCCTCGTAGGCGCCCGGGCCCTGGAGGCGGACGGTGCCGAGATGGCTGACGTCGAAGGCCACCGCCCCTGTCCGGCACGTACGGTGCTCGGCCAAGGTGCCGGTCGGATAGGACAACGGCATCACCCAGCCCGAGAACGGGACCATCTTGGCCCCCAGCGCCCGGTGGGCCGCGTCGAGGGGCGAGTGGCGCTCGGGCATGGGCCACGAGGCTACCGGCGACGGGCGCCGTTCTCTACGACCCGGGTCAGACCGGCAGGGGCGTGTGGCTCTCGGCCACGACCTCCTCCGGCGGAGGTGGCCCCGGAGGCGTGCCGTCGCCGAACGGCCGCCCGCCCAGGGCCCCCCGACCGTGGGGCGCCAGCCAGCCGGACAGGTCCGGACCGGCCGGGACGATGCCGGTGGGGTTTATGTCGGTATGCACCTCGTAGTAGTGCCGCTTCACGTGCTCGAAGTCGATCGTGTCGCCGAAGCCCGGCGTCTGGAAGAGATCCCGGGCGTAGGCCCACAGGACCTCCATCTCCGACAGCTTGTGCCGGTTGCACTTGAAGTGGCCGTGGTAGGCGGCGTCGAAGCGGGCCAGGGTGGTGAAGAGCCGGATGTCGGCCTCGGTGATGGTCTCGCCCACCAGGTACCGCTGCGTCGCCAGGCGCTGCGAGAGCCAATCGAGGCGGTCGAACAGGCGGCGGTACGCCTTCTCGTAGGCGTTCTGCGTGCCGGCGAACCCGCAGCGGTAGACGCCGTCGTTGACGTCCCGGTACACCAGGTCGATGACCTCGTCGATCTCCGCCCGCTTCTCTTCGGGGTAGAGGTCCGGCGCGCCAGGGCGGTGGAAGGGCCGCCACTCCGTCGACAGGTCCAGGGTCATCTGGGCGTAGTCGTTGGTGACGACCTTGCCGCTGGAAACGTCGACGATGGCCGGGACGGTGATTCCTCGGTCGTAGTCGGGGAACCGGGCCAAGAAGGCCTCCTGAAGCCGCTCGATCCCCAGCACCGGGTCGCGCCCACCGGGGTCGAGGTTGAACTCCCAGCTCCGCTCGTCGTGGGTGGGGCCGGCCACCCCCATGGACAGGACCGGCTCGAGCCCCAGCAGGCGGCGCACGATGATGGCCCGGTTGGCCCACGGGCAGGCCCGGCTGACGATCAGGCGGTACCGCCCCGGCTCCACCGGGTAGCCGTCACGGCCGTCGGCCGTGATGCGGGAGGCGATGTAGTTGCGGTCCCGCGCGAACTCTCCGGACTCGGCCACCACCTCACTTTCCCCACCCGAGGGTGCTAGGAACCTCGGCGGTCGGGCTCAGGGCGACAGGGCGGCCAGCACGTCGGCGTGGAGCAGCCCGTTGGTCGACACCGCGCTCCCCCCATCGGGACGGGAGGCGCCTGCCAGGTCGGTGAAGCGGCCGCCGGCCTCCTCGACGATGACCTGCACGGCGGCGACGTCCCAGATCGACACCTCGGGCTCGGCCGCCACGTCGACTGCCCCCTCGGCCACGAGCACGTGGGACCAGAAGTCACCGAGGCCGCGGGACCGCCAGCACCGGCGGGCGAGGCCGAGGAACCGCTCCCCCAGCCCGTAGGCCTCGAAGCTCATGACGCTGTCGTAACTGAGCTGGGCGTCGGCCAAGTCCGACACGGCCGAGACCCGGATGGGCTGCCCATCAGCGAACGCCCCGTGGCCCCTGGCTGCCCACCATCGCCTTCCCAGCGCCGGGGCGGAGACCACGCCCACAACCCCCTCGTCGTCGCTCTGCAGGGCGATGCAGGTGGCCCACACCGGGATGCCTCGCACGTAGTTCTTGGTGCCGTCGATCGGGTCGAGGATCCATCGCCACCCACCCTGTCCCTGCTTGTCGGCAAGCTCCTCCCCCACGATGGCGTGGCCGGGTCGGGCCTGGGCGATGCGGTCCCGCAGGGCCTGCTCCACCGTCCGGTCCGCCTCCGTCACCGGTGTCAGGTCGGGCTTGGTGGAAACCACCAGGTCCCGGTCCCGGAAGCGCGCCAGGGTCATGACGTCGGCCAGGTCGGCCAACTCCAGGGCGAGCTCCAGATCTGCGGTCAGGCCGGCTTGCGCCGGCCGTGGGCCTGGCGATCTCCCTCGACCGCCGGCTTGGCGAACCGTAGGGGCAGCGGCTCCACGCCTTCGTCGACGGGCGGGATGCTCTGCGACGGCGGCTCCAGCCCGTACTTGACCAGCAGGTTCAGGTAGTCACGCTGGTACAGGACCCGGATGTTGACCTCCGGGTACAGCTCCTTGAGGCGGCGGGCCTTGCGGTTCTTCTTCGTGACCAGCTTCTGGTTCAGGGTGGTGATCTCGATGAAGAGGTCATAGGCCGGAAGGTAGAAGTCGGGCGTGAACGCCTGGGCCGACCGGCCCTCGCCGTCCCATTCGAGGACGAACGTCCGTGGCTCGTAGTCCCAGACGATCCCGTAGAAGTCGAGGAGCTTGGCGAACTGCAGCTCGGAATTGTGCGCGAAGCGAACTGCGGTGTGGGGCAGCGGGACGTCACCCGCCGCCGGAGCGGAGTCTCGCTGCTCGCTCAGGGCGATTAGCCCCCTCCGCCGAATGCTCCGGCCACCGAGCTCTGCGAGGGGTGGCTCGCCCGTTCGGGGGAACGAGCCTGGGGGAGATCGGTGATGGCGGCGTCAAGCTCGTCCTTCACCCCTCCGAGGGCCACGATGGACAGCACGCCCTGGCCCCGCCGCACCAGGTCGACCAGCTCGCCGTCGGTGCGCACCAGGACAGAGCCAGTTCCGTTGATGACCAGGCTGGCGGTGGCGATGTCCTCACCCAGGTGGTCGCGCAGGTACTCGATGGCTTTGCGGGCCGACTGCAGCGACACCCCCGCATCCAGCAGCCCCTTGATGACCTTCAGCTCGACAAGGTCCCGGTACGAGTACCGCCGCTGCGTCCCCGACCCTCGAGCGTCGGCGATCGAAGGCCGTATCAGATCAGTGCGAGCCCAGTAGTCCAGCTGCCGGTACGTAATCCCGACGATCTTGCAAACCGTCGGCCCCCGAAACCCGAGAAAGTCGTCCTCGCCCATCCCATCCTCTCTCTTCCCAAAGTCGAGCGCTTACGCATGCGTGTAGTTACGCCCTTGTGAGCAGAGAGTAGGCGGCTGTGGACAACAGGTCAACGACCTGTGGAGGGGGAGGAACGGGATCCGCCTACGAGGCGAAGTCTTCGGGGTTCACACCTTCGAGGAACTCGCGGAAGCGCTCGACCTCGTCATCTTCCTCGTCGTCGTCGTCGCTCATGGTCACCGCCGCCTCTTCGAGGACGCTCTCGTCGGCAAAGATCGGCGTGCCCAGGCGGGCGGCGAGGGCGATCGCGTCGGACGGACGGCTGGAGACCTTGTGGCTCGACCCGTTGGTGGTCATCTCGATCTCGGCGTAGAAGGTGCGGTCGCGCAGCTCAGTGATGACGATGCGCTCCACGCCGACGCCCAGCGCCACCAGCAGGTCGCGGAGGAGGTCGTGGGTGAGCGGCCGGGCGGTGATGACGCCGTTCTGGGCGAAGGCGATGGCGGTGGCCTCTACCGGCCCGATGAAGATGGGCAGCACCCGGTGCTGGCCCTCGGACTCACGAAGGAGGACGATCGGACTGTTGGTGGGCATCTCCACCCGCACTCCGACCAGGTGCATCTCGACCACGGGCCGACGTTACCTCGCACGGAGCGCAGCGACTAACGCGTCCAGTGGGCAGCGACTAACGCGGATAGAGCTGAGCGACATACGCATCCGCGTCCTCCCGCAGGACGTCCAGGTCGCCGACGACCACCCGGTCGAGGTTGCGATAGCGCTGGGCGAAGTCGAGGCCGTAGCCCAGCACGTACTCGTCGCCGATCTCGAACCCTCGATAGTGCACGGGGGTCGGGATGATGCGCCGGGAGGTGCGGTCCAGGAGGGTGCAGCCCTGCAGCGAGCGGGGCTGGCGAAGGCCCAGCTCGGCCAGCAGGTAGTGGAGCGTGAGCCCGGTGTCCACGATGTCCTCCACCAGGACGACGTCCCGACCGGCGATGTCCATGTCGAGGTCCTTGACGATGCACACCCGGCCGGTGTCGGGCGCATAGGTCGAGATGGCCATGAAGTCCACCACCGGCACGATGGTCAACGACCGCACCACGTCGGCCAGGAAGGGGATGCTGCCCTTGAGCACCGCGACCAGCACGACGCCGTCGGTATGGGCTTCGGAGATCTCGGCCGCCACCCGGGCCGCGGCGGCCGCCAGCTCCGCCGCGGAAAAGAGCAGCCGAGGAGCCTCTATTGACCCTCGATGTACTTCCGGAGCGCCTGGCGAAGCATGGCGGCCCGCAGCCCCTGGCCCAGGCGGGTGAGGTCGGAAAGCGCGTCGGCTGCCTGGCGCCTGGCCTGCGGGTTCCGCTGCTTGAGCATGGGGAGGACGACCTGCTCGAGGAACCCCGCCTCGCGCTCGCCGGCGGTCTTGTACATGCGCAGGTGGCGGGCCTCGACGCCGTACTTCATGAACCCGGCGGCGAGCTGGGCCACCATCAGGGCCTCCTCGTCGTAGTAGACGCTCGAAGCCGCCCGCCGACCGGCGAGCAGGCCGAAGCGCTCGAGCTCCCGGAGGTCGTCGTCCTCCAGGCCGCTGGCGGCGGCCAGCTCGGCAAGGTTCATGCTGACGCCGGTGTTGGAGAGAACCAACGGGGCCGCCTCGGTGACCATTGGAGGCGTAGCAGACCGGGCACTTGGCGCCGGTTTCGTGGCGGCCGGGGCCACCGGCTCGGCCGGCGCGGGCGCCGGCGGCTCCGCAGCCGCATCCGGTTCGGCAACTTGGGCGCGTCCGGCCGGCTCCTCGCCGGCGACCGGCTCGGCGACGGGGGACGAGTCCTCCGACGGCTCCTCGGTCACCTCGCCACCACCGCGCAGCCGTCCCTTGATGACCTTCAGGGGCAGGAAGTGCTCACGTTGCTGGCGCAGGATCCACTGGAGCCGCTCGACGTCGGTGTCGTAGAACTTCCGGTACCCCGACGGCGTGCGTTCGGGGTCGAGCAGGCCCTGGCTCTCCAGGAAGCGGATCTTCGAGATGGTGACGTCGGGGAACTCCTCCTTCAGCAGAGCGAGCACCTCCCCGATCGACAGGTATGCCCGCTCCTCCACGCTGTCGCTCACCCGGCCGCCGTCTGCGACGGCTGCCTCGCTGAGCGAGGCGCTGTGCTCATTGGTTCGCTCACTTTCGTTCGCTCACTCGTCCCCGGGGCCGGCGGAGAAGAACACCAGTCGGAACTTCCCGATCTGGAGCTCGTCGCCGTTCGACAGAGGGGCGTCGTCGATGCGCTCCCGGTTGAGGTAGGTGCCGTTCAAGGAGCCGGCGTCACGCACCGAGTAGCCGTCGCCGGTCCGTACGATCTCGGCGTGGCGCCTCGAGACGGTGATGTCGTCGAGGAAGATGTCGGAGTCGGGATGGCGACCGGCTCGGGTCACGTCGGTGTCGAGCACGAACTTGGACCCCGCGTTCGGACCACGCTTCACCACCACCATGGCCGCCGAGCCGGGAAGGCCTTCGAGCGCGAGGGCCGTCTCCTCGTCGAGGACCTCCCCGGTGGCATCGACCGGGGCGAAGGTCATAGTGGTCTCCTCGCCCGAGTCCGTTTCCAGGGCTGCTCCGCACGACGAGCAGAATCTGGCCGTGGGCGCGTTCTTGTGCCCACAGCTACTGCAGAAGACGTCGGTCACCGGCAGACCTCCCTCCTCCTGGGCATCAGGCGCTGATCAGGGCCGAGTAGCCCTCGGCGCTCAGGAGGCCGTCGAGGGTCGCCTCGCCGTCCGGATCGATCAGGCAGATCCAACCGGTCCCGTACGGATCCTCGTTCAGGCGCTGCGGCGCCTCGGTCAGCTCGGTGTTGACCTCGATGACCGTCCCGGCGACCGGGGCGTAGATGTCGGACACCGACTTGGTCGACTCCACCTCGCTGCAGGCCCCGCCCGCCTCGACGACCGTGCCCACGTCGGGCAACTGGACGAACACGACGTCGCCCAGCGCGTCCTGGGCGTACTCGGTGATGCCGATCCGGACTCTGCCGGCGTCAAGGAGTGCCCACTCGTGGTCCTTGGTGTACCGCCGGTCCTCGGGCACGTTCATGGCGGGAGACGCTAGCGCCAACGGGACGTCCGCCGGTGCCTCCTGGCTCCGCCGGCGATGTGTACAGCTCCGCCGGCATGTGGAAGGCCATCTACCGCAGGAGCTGGCGGATGCGCCGGGCGTACTCCTGGGCCAGGTGGCGAGCATCGCCGTCAGACGGCCCTTCGGCCCAGACATGGGTGACGGGCTCGTCCGGGTCGGGAAGGATCAGGGCCCACCCCTCCTCGTGGAGAATCTTGACCCCGTCCACCAGGACCACCTCTTGGTCCTTCGCCGCCTCGACCACCTTGCGCATCACCAGGCCCTTCTGCTCCCAGGGGGTGACCACGCTCTCGTGGGCCATGTGCTGCCGGGGTAGCCCGGCGACGACCTTTGACAGTCGAAGCCCGGACCGGGCCAGCATCTCCAACAGGTGGACCAGGGCGGCGGTGGCGTCGTAGGCGGGCAGGAACCCCGGGAAGATGAAGCCTCCGTCCTGGCTGGCGGCCAGCGCCACCCTCTCGGTGGACTCGGCCACGTCCATGATGTGGCTGGCGGAAACCTTGGTCCAGAGGATCTCCGCCCCCGCCTCGGACGCGATGCGCTCGGCGGCGGTGCTCGCCGACACGGGAAGGGCGATGCGGGCGCCAGGGACTTGCGACGAGACGAGGGTGACCATCACGAGGAGCGACTGCTCGTCGGAGAGGACATGGCCTTCGTCGTCGACGAGCGTCAGCCGTTCCCCGTCGGGGTCGATGAGCGCGCCCAGGTGGGCGCCGGCGGAACGCACCAGCTCGGCCACCCGGGCGGCGTGCACCTTGGGGTCGAACGCCGCCGCCCCCGCGGTGAAGGCATAGGGGTTCACCGACAGCACGTCGGCGCCCAGCTTGGAAAGGACGTTGGGCATGACCAGCGACGTCGACCCGAACGCGTAGTCCAGGACGAGCTGGAAGCCGGCCGCCGGGATCAGTTGCGAGTCGACGCTCGACAGCATGGCCGCCGAGTAGTGCTCGAGCGCCCGGGCCGGATAGCTGATGTCGCCGATGTCGGCCGCGAAGGCCCGCCGGAAGTCCTCCCGGTAGAAGTAGCGCTCGATCTTCCGCTGGGCCGACTCGTCGACGTCGGTGCCGTCGGCGTCGAGGAAGCGCAGTGTCACCGAGTTCGGATCACCCCGGGCCAGGCGGACAGTGACCCCGCCCTGGCCCTGGGACCGGCGGACCTGGAACCTGGTGACCGGCACCGGGGACATCTCGAGGTCGGTCACGTTGACCCCGCCGGCGTTGAGGCCGGCCATGACCGCCCGCTTCAGGGCGCGGGCCGCCCGGCTGGAGTCCCGCGACGTCGTGACCGTGGACCCCTTCTTCATGGTGGTGGCGTAGGCCATGGCCACCCGGCAGGCCAGCTCGGGGGTGATGTCGACGTTGGCCAAGCCGGTCACCCCGTTGCGGGTGAACAGGCTGCGCGCTCCGCGCGACTCCCACACGATCGAGGAGTTGATGATGGCCCCGGGCTCGACCGTCTTGAACGGGTAGATCTTGACCCCGGGATTGACCACCGCGTGGGCCCCCACGACGCAGTTGTCGCCCAGGACCACGCCCTCCTCGCAGCGGGCGTAGGCCCGCAGGTCGGTGGAGCGACCGATCACCGACCCCCGCAGGCGGACGCCCTGGCTGAGGTAGGCGTTGTCGTGGACCACCGACCGTTCGATGAAGGCGTCGGAGCGGACCATCACGTTGGTGCCCAGCACCGAGTACTCCCCGAGCTGGGCTCCGGCCTCGACCCGGCAGTAGTCGCCGATGATGGCCGGTCCCTCGAGCTCGGCGCCGGGGTCGACCTCGGCGCCCTCACCCAGCCAGATGCCCTCGGCGATGCGGAAGCCGGGAACGTCGACGGCCACCTTTCCGGCGAGCACGTCGCAGTGGGCCTTCAGGTATGCCTCCAGGGTGCCAACGTCCTCCCAGTAACCCTCGGCGATGTGCCCGAAGATGGGCTTGCCGTCGGCCAGCAGGCGGGGGAACACATCGCTCGAGAAGTCGACCTGCTGGCCTTCGGGGATGTAGTCGAAGACCGCAGGGTCGCAGACGTAGATGCCGGTGTTGACCGTGTCGGAGAAGACCTGACCCCACGTCGGCTTCTCCAGGAACCGCTCGATCGATCCGTCCTCCCGGGTGATGACGATCCCGAACTCGAGCGGGTTCTCCATGGATTTGAGGGCGAGGGTGGCCATCGAGCCCTTGCGCTGGTGCACGGCCACGAGCTCGGTCAGGTCGATGTCGGTGAGGACGTCGCCGGAGATGACCATGAAGGGCTCGTCGAGCTCCTCGCGGGCGTTCCGGACCGATCCGGCCGTGCCCAGGGGGTTCTCCTCCGTGGCGTAGACCATGCGGACGCCGAACTCGGCCCCATCCCCGAAGTAGGTCCGGATCGTCTGAGGCAGGAACGCCAGGGTGACGACGATGTCCTCGAAGCCATGGGCCTTCAGCAGCCGCACGACGTGCTCCATCATCGGCCGGTTGGCGAGGGGCATGAGCGGCTTGGGCTGGTTTGAGGTCAGGGGACGGAGCCGCGTGCCCTCGCCTCCGGCCATGATCACCGCTTTCATGCTCGCCACCTCGGCGAGGTCTTCACGGGAGCACCGTCACGTTGCCAGCTTCTCTTGGCGGGCGGCCCGGCCCTCGCGGAGGGCGTCGAGCGCGGGACGGACGTAGTTCGCTGCTGCGTACCAGGCCATGACCAGCCCGGCGATGGCCACAGGCCACGCCACGGCCGTCGCGGGGCCATGGCCGTGGCCCCAGAGGAACAGAGGGAAGGCCGTCATCATCAGGAACGTGCCCGCCTTGCCGGCCCAGCTCACGTCGATGCGGCGGGAGCCCAGGGCGCCGAGCAGCAGGGTCAGCCCCGCCACCAGCACTTCACGGACGACGGCAGCCCAGAAGATCACCGGCGGCACGGAGCCGTCGACCAGGATGGCGACCATCCCGACGATGAGCAGGAACCGGTCGGCCACGGGGTCGAGGACCTTGCCCAGGTTCGACACCTGGTCGAAGCGACGGGCGATGTAGCCGTCGACCCAGTCGGTGGCGCCCAGGCCGGCCAGGAGCAGCGCAGCGCCGACCCGGTTCTCTCGCCCGAACAGCAGCCAGAGGAAGATGGGCACGCACGCCAACCGGCCCAGGGATATCGCATTGGGCACGGTGACGATCCGGTCGAGGCGACCCTCGTCCTGCTGAGGAGCCGTCATCAGAGGGCATCCTAACGGGCGACAGGAGGGGCTGGTCCGGGCGGACCGCCGCGGAGAACACAGGGCTAGTCTCGCCGCCATGGGGGTCGACGCGGTCATAGTCCCGCGCCCGTTGGCGGTCGAGGCGCTCACGGTCACCGGCTGCGAGGTGCGGGTCACCAACACCGGCCCGAGCGAGGACGAGTACTCCTTCACCATCACCGTGACCTCCGTCACGAACAAGTCCGTGACCGTGGCGAGGGCATCGTCGACGTGGCGCCGATCTCCGACCTGGTGGCCACTCTGAACCCGACCACGGCGCAGGGCAGCGGACCGTCCCACCACACCGTCGCCCTCTCGAACCGGGGAAACACGCCGGTGCGGGCCCCCATCGTCGTCAGCTGGAGCCAGCTCGGCATCCGTCCGGTAGCGAGGAGCCGGTAGCGGGGTGGCCGTCGCCGGCGTAGTCCTGGCAGGAGGGGCGGCACGGCGCATGGGCGGGCGGGACAAGGCGGCCCTTCGGGTCGGAGGGGTGGCCCTTCTCGACCGGGTGCTGGCCGCGGCCCGTCCCGTGTGTGAGCGACTCGTGGTCGTCGGCCCTACCCGGCCCACCGAGGTGCCAGGAGTGGAGTTCGTGACGGAAGACCCCCCAGGAGCGGGACCGGTTCCTGCCATCCTGGCCGGGCTCAACGCCTCTCCTGGATGCGACACCGTGCTCGTGTTGGCCACCGACCTGCCGCTGCTGCTCCCCGACCACCTCCGCCTCCTCCTCGCCGAGCTGGACCGCCGACCGGACCTCGAAGCGGTTGCCGCGCTGGACCCGCAGGGCGCCAATCCGCTCCTTGCCGCCTACCGGTCGGCCGCGCTGGCGTCCCGGGCAGCTCGGCTCGGCCTTGGACCGCGAGCAGCCGCCAGCCGGCTCCTTCCCCACGCCGTGTGGACGGTAGACCTCGGCCGCGCGACCCTCAACGTGAACCGGCCAGAGGACCTGGCCGCCGCGGAGCTCCTCGTCGCCGACGAGTTCTAGCGGTCTCCGGGCTATTCTCATCGATCCTGGTCAACCGACGCTCGGCGGTGATGGGCATGACGGCAAACTACCCAGACCGGTACGCCCAGGCCCTCGCGCTGCAGCTCACGCCGGAGGAGATCGACGCCGTCCTGGACCTGGCCCGGGTCGTCGCCCACGGGAGCGAACGGCGCTTCGCCCCCCTGTCGACCTACCTCGCCGGCCAGTTCGTGGCCGAGCTGATCCGCACCGGCGTGCCGCGTGAGGAAGCGCTGGCCGAAGCAATTGCCATCGCCGAACGAGCGCTGGCGGGCAGCGAATGACCGCGCGCAATCATCGGCCCCCGCCGGTACCGTTCGAAAGATGACCCGTGGCACCTGAGTTCGAGGCCCGCCGGCAGGCCATCGTGGCCGCCCACCTCAAGCCGGCAGCCGAGCGCCCCGCTTCCAGCGCCCGAGGCGTGCACCACCTGGCCCTCATCTGCAGCGACGTCGAGCAGACCGTGCGCTTCTACCAGGACGTGCTGGGCTTCCCCCTCGTCGACATCATGGAGAACCGTGACTATCCCGGCTCCACCCACTTCTTCCACGACATCGGCAACGACAACCTCCTGGCCTTCTTCGACTTCCCGGGCCTCGGCCTGAGCCAGGCGGAAGAGGCGGTGGGGGCGGTGCAGCACGTGGCCATCTCGGTCGACCGAGCCAGCTTCGAGGCGGTCCGCGACCGACTCGACTCCATGGGCCTGCCCTATCTCGGCCCGGACCGCGGGCTCACCAACTCGATCTACGTGAAGGACCCCGACGGCGTGCAGATCGAGCTGCTGGCCGAGCCGCTACGGATCATGGACGGACGTCACCTCGGCTGAGGCGGGCGACCAGCTGAGGAGGCCATCCGGTACCGGCACAGCGGGCAGTCCTCGACCGGGGCCGGATGGCCACCCAGTCGGTGCTGGACGTCGAGTTCCTCCTGGATGAGGACCCTGACGTGGGCGGCGACTTCCTCGAGGTCGTCGTCCGTCATTTGGAACGTGTCGGCAGGACCGGCGAATTTCTTGAACGCGACCGAGCTCACCCCGGACCTTCCCCTTCCCAGGCCGCTCGCAGGAGGGACTTGAGAGCGGCCTCGTCGACCGGTCGGGGGTTCGGCGGCGGCTCACCGGCCACCTCGGCGGCCACCTCGTCGATGGCCGATTCCGGCATGCCCAGCTCCGAGAGCTCCATGCACAATCCCATCCGGACGGCCAGGTCGTAGAGCCCGCTCGACGCCCGCCCGGCGCCGACCGCGATGGCCATCCGGGCGGCCAGCCCGCCGAGCGCCGGCTCGTTGAAGCCGACGATATGGGGCAGGAGCGCGGCATGGGTCTCGGCGTGGGGCAGGTCGTAACGACCGCCCAGGACGTGACAGAGCCGGTGGTGCAGGCCGGTTCCGACCGTGGCCAGCGCCATGCCGGCCTGGCACGCCCCGACGAGGGCGCGGCTGCGGACCTTGGGGTCCAACGGCTCGGCGATCGCGGCCGGAACCGCCTCGCAGAGGGTCCGGGCCCCGTCGAGGGCAACGGGGCCCGAGAGAGGGCTGGCGCCTGGCGCCCACAGCGCCTCCAGGCAGTGGGCGACGGCGTTCAGGCCGCTGGCGGCCGTCACCAACGGCGGCAGTCCGAAGGTCAGCTCGGGGTCGTACACCACCGTCTTCGGAAGGACCCGGGGGTCGCGCCCCGTTTCCTTGCGGCGACCGGTGGTCAGGCTCCAGACCGGCGTCATCTCCGAACCGGCGTAGGTGGTGGGCACGGCGACCAGGGAAAACCCGGACAGAGCCACTGCCTTGCCCAGCCCGGTGGCCGACCCTCCCCCGATGGTCACCACGCCGTCCGCCCCCACCAGGACGGCGTCGGCTGTCACCTTCTCGGCCAGCTGGGTGGGGACGTGCTGGCGAACGCCGTCGACCCGCCAGGTCAGCCGATCATCGAGCAGCGTGACCAGGGCGTCGGCCTCGGCGCGTGAGGAGCCCGACGCGATCAAGACCACCCGCGACAGCCCGAGCCGGTCCAGCTCGTCGGCCAACCCGTGGCGGGCGCCGAGCCCGAAGACGACGCGGGTCGGGACCCCTTCATGGGTGAATCGGGAGACCGTCACCTGTCCACGTCCGCGGTCATTCGAGGCAGTCTGCCCCGTCGTGCCGTTCCCCACCTGAGAAGCTGGCTTCCTTGAGAAGCTGCGATGTCCTCATCGTCGGGGGCGGGTTCGGCGGAGCCACCGTCGCCCGCCACCTGCAGGACCACCTGCCCGGCCGAGGGCGGCCCGGCGGTTCGCGTGTCCTGCTGGTGTCGCCCGAAAACTTCCTGCTCTTCGCGCCCCTGCTGCCCGAGGCCGCTTCGGGCACGATCGAGCCCCGGCACGCGGTCATCCCCCTCCGGGAGATGCTGCGTCGCACCCAGCTCCTTGTCGGCGAGGTGACGAGCATCGACCTCGATGCCCGGACGGCCGTGGCCGAGGACCTGACCGGCGCCAAGCACGAGATCGCATGGGGCCAGCTCGTGTTGTCCCCCGGTTCGGTGCCGAGCGTCATCGCCGTGCCCGGCCTGGCCGAGAACGCCGTGGGTTTCAAAACCTTGACCGACGCCATCTGGTTGCGCAACCGGGTGCTGCGCCAGCTCGAGACCGCCGACGCCACCCCCGACGCCCTGCGCCGGCGGGAGCTGTTGACGTTCACGTTCGTGGGCGGCGGCTACGCCGGGGTCGAGGCTTTGGCCGAGATGGAGTCCCTGGTCAGCGACGCCCTACCCACCTATCCCAGCCTCAGCCGCCAGGACCTGCGATGGGTCCTCATCGAGGCCCGGAGCTCGCTGCTGCCCGGCCTCGACCCCAAACTCGCCCGTTACAGCGCGGCGCACCTCCGGCGCCGGGGCGTCGAGATCCTCCTCGAGACGTGGCTGGAGAGCTGTGTGGACAAAAGGGTCGTGGTCTCCGCCTCGGGTGTCGAGCCCTACGTGTCGGAGACCATCGTCTGGGCCACCGGTCAGCGCCCTTCTCCCCTGGTCTCGGAACTGGGATTGGTCACCGATGAGGCCGGCCGGCTCATCGTCGACGACCGAATCCGGGCCATCGGACGCTCTGACGTCTTTGCCCTGGGCGACGCCGCCGCCGTCCCCGACCCCGACGGAGGCATCTGCCCGGGCACGGCTCAACACGCCGTCCGCCAGGCCAAGGTGTGCGCCCAGAACGTGGCCGCCACGCTGGGCGTCGGCCAGCCGACCACGTTCACGTACCGGAACCGCGGCCTGGCGGTCACCCTGGGGCGGAACCAAGGCACCGCCCAGGTCTACCGCTTCACCTTCACCGGGGTCGTGGCCTGGCTGATGGGCCGTTCGTACCACCTGCTGATGATGCCGGGCCTGGCCCGCAAGGTGCGGGTGGTCGCCGACTGGACGACGGCCATGCTCTTCGTCCGCGACCTGTCCCAGCTCGGAGCCCTCGGCCGCCGAGCCCCTCTCGAATAGCCCGCGGGGCTTGCCCGGTAGGTTGAGGGGTGTCGATCCTGGCCCGGGCCCGAGAGCTGCTGCTCGATGTCGTCGAGCCCGCGGTCTTCGGGCCCCGTGCCGCCCTCGAGGTCTCCGCACATCACCTTGCCGGCGAGCCGGTCCCGTACGGGGAGGCCGTGTCCGGACCGTTCGCGCCCTTCGACGTCGGCGGGCGGTGGGGACCGGCATGGGGCACCACGTGGTTCCACCTCCAAGGCGTGATGCCGCCCGCGTGGGCGGGCGAGGAGGTCGCCCTGCGCTTCGAGATGACCGCCCCGGCCGAGGCCCTGCTCTGGCGGGACGCCACTCCGCTGGTGGGCCTTTCCTGGCTGCGCACCGACGCTGTGCTGCGGCGCCGGGCCGAGGCTCTCGAGGCGGTCGACCTGTACGTGGAAGCGGCAGCCAACCCGTCGGTGCCCGCCCACGACGCCGGGGTCGACTGGCCCCTGCTGCTGGCGGAGCCGGGAGGCGTCCCCCGGTTCGAGCTACGCCGGTGCGAGCTGGCCGTCCGCCGACGACCGGTCTACGACCTGGCCTGCGACCTCCGCACGGTGCTGGAGCTGGCGGAGGCGGCCGATGCCGAGGAGCGGTCGGGAACAGACTTCGCCATTCTGGAAGCGCTGGCCACGATGTTCTCGGTCATCGAACCCGACGATGTTTCAGCGACCGCGGAGGCGGGACGGACCGCCCTGGCCAAGGCTCTCGACCGCCGGGCTGCCCCTGGCGCCCACCGGATCAGCGCGGTGGGCCACGCGCACATCGACACCGCATGGCTCTGGCCCATGCGTGAGGCGGCGCGGAAGTGCGCCCGCAGCTTCGCCAACGCCGTGACCCTCATGGAGGAGTACCCCGACTTCGAGCTGGTGTGTTCGGCCGCTCAACACCTGGCCTGGGTCGAGGAGCACTACCCGACGCTGTTCGCCCGCATCGGCGACCGGGTGGCTGCCTGGCAGTTCCAGCCCGTCGGCGGCATGTGGGTGGAGGCGGACTGCAACCTGCCGTCAGGTGAGTCGTTGGTCCGCCAGATCGTCCACGGACAGCGGTGGTACCTCAGCCGGTTCGGGCACGAGTGCCCGGAGGCGTGGCTGCCGGACGGCTTCGGCTTCCCTGCCAGCCTCCCGCAGATCCTGGCCGAGGCGGGCATGGGCTGGTTCGTCACCCAGAAGCTGTCGTGGAACGAGGTCAACCGGTTCCCCCACCACACCTTCTGGTGGGAGGGCATCGACGGCTCCCGGGTGCGAGCCCACTTCCCCCCGGCCGCCACCTACAACGGCGACATGTCCCTGCCCGAGCTCCTCCGTGCGCCCCGGGCCCCCGACGCCGGATCCCGGTCGCTCTACCCGTTCGGCCACGGCGACGGCGGTGGCGGGCCGACGCGCGACATGGTGGAGGCCGCGGCCCGGACCGCCGATCTGGCCGGGGCCCCGCGCGTGGCGATGGAGTCGCCGGCCGAGTTCTTCGCCGCCGTGGAAGCCGACACCGCTCCGCTTCCCGTCTGGGTCGGCGACCTCTATCTGGAGAAGCATCGGGGCACGTTCACCAGCCAAGCCGCGGTGAAACTGGGGAACCGCCGGGGTGAGCTGGCCCTCGCCGGAGCCGAGCTGTGGTCCGCGGTACGCCCTGACGGCGCCCCTTGGCCGCGGGAGGAGCTGGACCGGGCGTGGAAGCTGCTCCTCGTCAACCAGTTCCACGACATCCTGCCCGGCTCCTCGATCCACTGGGTGTACCAGGACACCGCCGCGGACCACGCCGAGCTCAACTCCCTGGCCGGCCGGGTGGCCGACGACGCCATGGCCACGATCGCAGAAGCGGTCGACACCTCGGGCGCGGCTCGGCCGGCGGTGGCCTTCAACCCGACTCCGTACACGCGTCGGGAGCGAATCGGCACGACGTGGGCCGAGGTGCCCCCCATGGGCTACTCGGTCATCGATCTAGACACCGTTGCCGACGCTCGGCCGGTCCATTTCGGCGACGATTGGCTCTCCAACGGGCTGCTGCGGGTCCAGTGGGACCCCGACGGCCGGCTGACGTCGATCTGGGATATCGAGCACGAGCGCGAAATCATCGCCGAAGGGCAGGCGGGCAACGTCTTCCACCTCCACCACGACCGCCCGGCCGAGTACGACGCGTGGGACGTCGACCGGAACTACCTCGACGACTTCGAGGAGCTGGGCGGCCCGGTCAGGATCGATGCGGCCGACGCAGGTGGGGGGCGGGGCGAGGTTCGCTTCCGCCGCACGTTCGGGAGCTCCTCCCTCGACCAGACGATGGTGTTGGAGGCCGGTTCCCGCCGGATCGACTTCGTGACCGACGTCGACTGGCACGAGCGGCACAAGTTCCTCAAGGTCGCCTTCCCCGTATCGGTCCACACCGACCGGGCGACCTACGAGATCCAGTTCGGGCACGTGACGCACCCGACCCACGAGAACACGTCCTGGGAGCAGGCTCGGTTCGAGGTGTGCGCTCACCGGTGGGCCGACCTGTCGGAGTCGGGCTACGGCGTCGCCCTCCTCAACGACTGCAAGTACGGCTACGACGTGCGGGGCAACGTCCTACGCCTCTCCCTGCTCCGGGCGCCTACCGCCCCGGACCCGGAGTGCGACCAGGGCCGCCACCGCTTCACCTACGCCCTGCTCCCCCACCCTGGCGACCCGTTCGCCGGCGGGTTGCTGGAGGCGGCGTCCGCCCTCAACTCGCCCCTTACCGTCGTGCCGGTCGCGTCCCGGCCGGGCCCGCTCCCCCCGACGAGGTCGTTCGTGTCGGTCGACGATCCCGGCTTCGTGGTCGTCGCCGTCAAGCGGGCCGACGACGGGAGCGGCGACCTCGTCGTACGCGGATACGAGGCCTACGGCGGCCACCGGCGGGCCCGGCTCCGGGTGGTCCTGCCTTTCGCCACCGCCAGCCGCACCGACCTCCTGGAACGACCCCGCCGCGACGTGCCGGTCGAAGACGGCGCCGTGTGCCTTGAGCTACGTCCCTTCGAACTGGTGACTCTGCGGCTCCGCTGATGCGCCGGCGACTAGGCGGTCTCACTTGGCTTCTCAACGTGGCCGCCGAACTCCTTGCGCATGGCCGACAGGACCTTGTCGGCGAAGTCGCTCTCGCCCCGGGAGCTGAACCGCTCGTACAGCGCAGCGGTCAGTACATGGGCGGGGACGCCCTGGTCGACGGCGGCGAGAACGGTCCAGCGACCCTCGCCTGAGTCCGAGACCCGGCCGCTGAAGCCGGCGACGTCGGGGTCTTTGCACAGGGCGGAGGCGGTGAGGTCGAGCAGCCAGGAGCCGACAACGCTGCCCCGCCGCCACACCTCGGCCACCTCGGTGGTGTCGATGTCGTACTGGTAGGCCTCGGGATGGGTGAGCGGGGCCGTCTCGGCGTCGGCGTCGCGAGTGTGCTTTCCGATGTCGGCCTTGCGCAGGATGGCGAGCCCCTCGGCGTAGGCCGCCATGAGCCCGTACTCGATGCCGTTGTGGACCATCTTCACGAAGTGCCCGGCGCCGTTCGGGCCACAGTGGAGATAGCCGTGCTCGGCAGGCGTTGGCTCACCCGTGCGCTCGGGGGTGCGGGCCGCGGCGTCGACGCCCGGGGCGATCGTGGCGAACAGCGGCTCCAGGTGGCGGAACACCTCCAGCTCGCCACCGATCATGAGGCAGTAACCCCGCTCGAGGCCGAAGACGCCCCCGCTGGTGCCAACGTCGACATAGTGGATGCCCTTGGGGGCCAGGGCCGCAGCCCGCTCGATGTCGAGCCGGTAATAGGAGTTGCCACCGTCGATGATGATGTCGCCGGGCTCGAAGTGCTGCGCCAGCTCCATGGCCGTGTCTCCGGCGTACGCGGCCGGCACCATGATCCAGGCGGCTCGTGGGGTAGTCAGCCTGGCCGCGAGGTCTTCGAGCGAGGACGCAGCCACTGCCCCTTCCGCCTCCAGCGCCTTGGCCGACTCGGGGTTCACGTCGTAGACGACGCACTCGTGGCCGTCACGCATGAGACGCCGCACCAGGTTCGCCCCCATCCGCCCCAGGCCGATCATCGCCAGCTGCATCCGCGGTCCTCCCCTCGGTCGACCTGGCTCAGGCTAGGTCGGCGGAGAACCGCCATGAGGAAGGGCGGCAAAGTGCAGGTTCGGAGCAGCCACCACGTAGAATGGTCGGGCTGGCGGCTGTATCGCCGCGGCAGCCCTACCGAAAGGCCCTTCATGCCCGCGCGCCAAGACCTGCGCAACCTCGCCATCGTGGCCCATGTGGACCACGGGAAGACCACGCTCGTCGACGCCATGCTGTGGCAGTCCGGCATCTTCCGTGACAACCAGGACGTCAACGAGCGGGTCATGGACTCGATGGACCTGGAGCGCGAAAAGGGCATCACGATCCTGGCCAAGAACACCTCAGTGCGCTTCGGCGACGTGAAGCTGAACATCGTCGACACGCCCGGTCACGCCGACTTCGGCGGTGAGGTGGAACGAGCTCTCACCATGGTCGACGGCGTCCTGCTGCTGGTCGACGCGGCCGAGGGCCCCCAACCGCAGACCCGCTTCGTGCTCCGTAAGGCCCTCGAGTCCAAGCTCCCGGTGATCCTGGTCATCAACAAGGTCGACCGGCCCGACGCCCGCATCAAGGAGGTCGTCGACGAGGTCTACGAGCTCTTCCTCGACCTCGACGCCGATTTCGAGCAGATCGAGTTCCCGATCGTCTACGCCAACGCCAAGGCGGGGTGGGCCACGATGGAGCAGGGGGCGACCGGCACCAGCCTGCAGCCCCTGTTCGACCTGCTGATCGAGCGCATTCCGGCCCCCGTCTACGACGAGGACGACACCGGCCACCCCCTGCAGGCGCTGGTCACCAACCTCGACCGCTCCCCCTACCTGGGCCGGCTGGCCATCTGCCGGGTTCGCGAGGGCGTGATCCACAAGGGTGAGACGGTCGCCTGGTGCCGGGCCGACGGATCGATCGAGAAGGTAAAGATCGTGGAGCTCTACGTCACCGAGGGGCTCGAGCGGGTCGACGCCGCCGAGGCTGGCCCGGGCGAGATCATCGCCGTCGCCGGTCTGGCCGAAGTCACCATTGGCGAGACGCTGGCCGACGCCAGCGATCCTCGCCCTCTGCCGGTCATGCTCATCGACGAGCCGAGCCTGGCCGTCACCATCGGGATCAACACCTCGCCGCTCGCCGGCCAGGACGGCTCCAAGATGACCGCCCGCCAGGTGAAGAGCCGCCTCGACACCGAGCTGGTCGGCAACGTGTCGCTGCGGGTGTTCCCCACCGAGCGGCCGGACACCTGGGAGGTCCAGGGCCGGGGCGAGCTGCAACTGGCCATCCTGGTGGAGATCATGCGCCGGGAGGGCTTCGAGCTCACCGTCGGCAAGCCCCAGGTGGTCACCCGGGAGATCGACGGCAAGATGCACGAGCCGGTCGACCGACTGTCGGTCGACGTACCCGACGAGCACCTTGGCGTGGTCACCCGCCTGCTGGCCACCCGCAAGGGTCGACTCCAGCAGATGGTCAACCACGGCACCGGCTGGATCCGCATGGAGTACCTCGTACCGGCCCGGGGCCTCATCGGCTTCCGCACGGAGTTCATGACCGAGACCCGCGGCACCGGCATCCTCCACCACGTGTTCGAGGGCTACGAGCCCTGGCACGGCGAGCTGCGCACCCGGGCCAGCGGCAGCATCGTGGCCGATCGCCGCGGGGTCACCAACACCTATGCCCTGATGAACCTGCAGGACCGCGGCGACCTTCTCGTGGGACCGGGCGTGGACATCTACGAAGGCATGATCGTCGGCGAGAACTCCCGCTCCGACGAGATGGACGTCAACGCCTGCAAGGAGAAGAAGCTCACCAATGTCCGGTCGTCGACGGCCGACGAGCTGGTCCGGCTGCCGCCGCCCCGCACCCTCTCCCTCGAGCAGGCTCTGGAGTTCATCGCCGACGACGAGTGCGTGGAGGTCACACCGAGCGCGGTGCGCCTGCGCAAGGTGATCCTCCCGGCCGCCGAGCGGGCCCGGCGTAGACGCCCGTCGAGGGCGCGTCCTGCGTAGAGAGAAAAAATCTCATAGATGCTGCTTGCATTTACCGGGACGGGATGCGAGAATGTCCCCGGCGCCCTCGTCCGCCTGGTCCGCCGTCAGGCGGCCGGGGCGCCACTCTTCGTTCCTCCCGGTTGAGCCATTGGGCTCCAGCTGAGGAAAGCGCTTACTCGCTGCTTTGGAAGCGCACGCAGGTCGGCGATCCAGCGAAGTCGCCGGGGCCGATAGATTGGTCGGCAGACACGGGCAGCGCCCGATCTTCAACGACCCGGCTCAGTCGGGCCCCGGTAGGAGGAGCGCCTGAACTGGTGTTGCGACCGACAGTGGCGCAGACGCCGAAGACTGGCTATTCCGCTTGGATCCGTACCCCGGTGCGGGGACGGTGATGGCGCCGGTGGTGTCTTGAACGTCCCGGCCGGTCGTCGGAAATGGGCCTTCCTTGACTGGGACGGCCCCATCCCAGTGGCTCACCGCGGCGGAGCGGCCGAGCAGCCCGAGAACACGATGACCGCGTTTGCCGCGGCAGTAGCCATGGGCTACCGCTACGTCGAGACCGACGTACACGCCACCGCCGACGGCGTACTCGTAGCGTTTCACGACCACACCCTCGACCGGGTGACCGACATGACAGGCGATATCGGCCGGCTCGATTACGCCGACGTGTCCCGGGCACGGGTCGGCCAGGATCCCATTCCCCTGCTCGAGGACGTCCTGGGCACGTGGCCCCACCTGCGTGTCCACATCGACGCCAAACATCTTGCTGCCGCCGCGCCGTTGGTGGCCGCGGTCGACCGCACCGGCGCTCACGACCGAGTGTGCATCGGGTCGTTCTCGGATCGCACCGTCCATACGCTCCGCCGGCTCAGCCGGCGACGGATCTGCACGTGGATGGGACGAGCGGAGATCCTTTCGCTCCGCCTGGCCAGCTTCGGGGTGCCGACGCCCCGGTCGACGGCCGCCTGCACGCAGGTGCCGGTGCGCCAGGGAAGGCTGCTCGTGCTCGACCGCCGGCTCGTCGATACCGCGCACCGACGGGGCATCGGAGTCCACGTATGGACGGTCAACGAGCCCGAGGAGATGGAACGACTCCTAGACCTCGGCGTGGATGCCATCCTGTCCGATCGGCCGACAGTGTTGAAGCAGGTGCTCACCTGCCGGGGAGTTTGGAACGACGGATGAGCCCACGCCCGCCCGACGACAATGAGGTCCCCCGCCTGATGAGCCGGATCGACGGAGTGGACGTCCAGCTCTTGGTACACATCGAGCAGGTGGACGACGACGAACCCAATGCAACCGTTCCGGAGACGGCTGTGCCGCCCGGGCCGTCGAAGAGCGGGGTTTCGCCGAATGAGGGGTCACCCGAGTACGAGCCCGGCGCTGGTATGGTCAGGGGCGTTCACCCACTATCGGCGGGGAATGCGAGATATAGCGTGGCAAAAAAGTCCGCTGCATCGGCCGAGAAGGCGCCGCGATCGATGTCCGACGCTCACAAGGAAGCTCTGGCCGAGGGCCGTGAGCAGGGGCGAGCGGTTCGCCGCTATCTGGAAGCACTCGAAGCCAACAAGCCGCGTCGCGGCCGCAAGCGCACTCCCGAGGGCATCCAGCGCCGCCTGGCCGCCATCGAGGAACGCCTCGCCTCGGCCGACGCCCTGAGCCGGCTCCACCTCGCCCAGGAGCGAATGGACCTCCAGAACGAGCTGGCCAGCTCCTCCGAGGGTGTCGACCTCGGCGAGCTCGAGGCCGCCTTCGTCAAGGCCGCCGGCCCCTACAGCCGGCGCAAGGGCATCGGCTACGAGGCCTGGCGCGCCGCCGGCGTCGAGCCGCGCGTGCTCAAGGCCGCCGGCATCGGCCGGGGGCAATAGCAGGCAGCTCTCAAGCGATCGCCCGTCGCACGGCGCGGGTGGCCACCGCCACCGCGTCGAGCGACGGCTGCGGCTCGCTCTCGATGTCCCGGAGCAGCCGGGTGAGCTCCCCGACGTGACGGGCGCGGTCGACGAGGAACCGCAACACCGCCTCCGGCTCCGACTCCTCCACGTGGTCCTCCAGGGCCCGCTCGGCCGCCGCCCGTCGTAGGTGGTCGAGATCGTCGAGCAGTCCCCGCCACGCCGCCCGGCCCCACCGACCCTCGGGCACGGCCTGACGGAGCCGTTCGCCGAGCCGGTCGATGCCGAGCGACTCGCCCAGCTGCAGCATCGCTTCGGCCACGGCAGTCACTCGGCGACCAGTGGCCCGGGCCAGCTCGGCCGAGTCCGGCCCGACCTCCAGGTCGGGCAAGGTGGCCCACCGCAGGGCAATCGGCGGGTCGAGGCCACTGTCGACCAGGGCGTCCGCCCGGCGGGTTCGCAGCCGCCGCCGGTGGGGCGTGCCGACGCCGGCCATGCCGGCAGCCAGCTCCGCCATCGCCGGTCGGTCACGGGCGACGGTGGCGGCGATGTCGCCGGTCTCCTGCCGACGGAGGTAGTCGCGGGTCAAGGCGTCGAGCAGGTCGCTGATCAATGGTGCAGCGGCGAGAAGCATCGCAGTCGGCGGCAGTCCGTCGTCGCCGTCGAGCTCGGCCCACCAATCGCCGGCACACACGACGCTGCGGGCGATCCAGTACGCAGCGGCCACGGCTGGAGGGGCGGCGCCCGTGTCGCCGGTCACCCGGGTCACGAACGTCGCACCCATCCGGTTCACCACGTCGTTCGCCACCACTGAAGCTACGAGCTCCCGGCGGAGGCGATGGCTGGGCAGCAGGTGTCCGAAACGCTCCACCAGGCGCGGCGGGAAGTAGGCGGCGAGGGCGTCGTGCAGCGCCGGCTGGTCGGGCACGTCCGACGCCAGCAGGCAGGCGGAGACGCTGCGCTTGGCTCCGGCCAGCAGGACGGCGAGCTCGGGACGGCTGAGCCCGGCGCCCGCCTCCTTCCGGACCTGCATCTCCGACACGTCAGGGAGGGCCTCCACCGCGCGGTCGACCACGCCGGCCGCCTCCAGCTCTTCCGTCAGCGCCTCGGTGGCGGCCATGTCGGATGGGCTGGTGGCAAACCCCCGGGCCAGGGCCATGCTCTGCAGGGCGCAGTCGCGCAAGACCGCACCCACCACCTCGTCGCAGACCTCGTGGAGCAGCCGGTCGCGCTGGGGAATGGTGAGCTCACCCCCTTCGACGGCCGGCCGGAAGAGGATTTTGAGGTTGACCTCGTGGTCGGAGATGTCGACGCCGGCGGCATTGTCGATGGCGTCGGTGTTGACGTGACCGCCCCGTCGGGCGTACTCGATGCGGGCCCGCTGGGTGAACCCCAGGTTGGCTCCCTCCCCCACCACCCGGGCCCGCACGGACGATCCCTCGACCCGTACATCGGCGTTGGCCCGGTCGTCGATCTCCTGATCTGGCTCGGTGCTGGCCCGGACGAAGGTGCCGATGCCTCCGGTGAAGAGCAGGCCGACGGGGGCCTGGAGGATGGCCCGGACCAACTCCGGCGCGGTCAGCTCCGCCGTCTCCACCCGCAGGACGGCTCGCGCCTGGTCGCTGAGGACGATCCGCTTGTCGAGCCGGGACCACACGGCCCCGCCGGGACTGAGCAGCGACCGGTCGTAGTCCTGCCAGGACGAGCGGGGAAGAGTGAAAAGCCGTGCCCTCTCCCGGTACGACACGGACGGGTCGGGGTCGGGGTCGACGAAGATGTCGCGGTGGTCGAAGGCGGCTACCAGGACGATCTGCTCGGAGCGCAGCATGGCGTTGCCGAACACGTCACCGGACATGTCACCGATGCCCACGACTGTCAGCGGCTCGGACTGGACGTCGATCTCGAGCTCGGCGAAGTGGTGGCGTACCGCCACCCAGGCCCCCCGAGCGGTGATCCCCAGCCGCTTGTGGTCATACCCGCTCGACCCGCCGGAGGCGAAGGCGTCGCCCAGCCAGAACCCCTGCTCGGTGCTCACCCGGTTGGCCAGGTCCGAGAACGAGGCCGTCCCCCGGTCGGCGGCCACGACCAGATACGTGTCGTCACCGTCGCGGCGGCGAGGGACGGCGACCACTTTGTCGCCGACGACGTTGTCGGTGACCTCCAGCAGAGCGGCCACGAACATCTCGTAGGCCCTGGCCAAGTCGAGGGCACGTGGACCCGCGCCCATGCCACCGGCTGGCGGCCGCCGAACCACGAAGCCCCCCTTGGCCCCGGTCGGCACGATCACCGCGTTCTTCAGCACCTGGGCCCGCATGAGATCGAGGACCTCGCTGCGGTAGTCGTCGACGCGGTCGCTCCAGCGGATCCCTCCGCGGGCCACCGGGCCCCAGCGCAGGTGGACCCCCTCCACCGCCGGCCCGTGCACGAAGATCTCCCGGAAAGGGACCGGCCGGGGCATCCCCGGCACCGCCGCGCTGTCCAGCTTGAGCGCCAGGTGGTCTCCTCGGCCGCCGACGTTCCGGTTGGTGCGCAGGGTGGCGTCGACCAGGGCGAGGAACCCGCGGAGGATCCGGTCGTGGTCCAGCCGGGCGACAGCGTCACACCCGTCGGAAACCCGCTGGCGCAGCTCGGCCACCACTTCGGGGGCCGCGCTGCGCCCGGGGTCGAACAGGGCGGCGAAGAGCTCCACCAGCCCGGCGGCAATCGCGGCATTGTCGACCAAGACGTCGTCCACGTAGGCGGTCGTGAACGTGGTCCCTACCTGGCTGCGGTACCGGCGGTAGGCGCGCAGGACGGCCACGTCGTCCCATTCCATGCCGGCCCGCAGCACCAGCCGGTTGAGCGAGTCGGCCTCGGCCCGGCCCTGCCAGAGGGCCAAGGCAGCGGCGGCCAACCTGGGGCCGTCGCGGCCGACGTCGAGTGCCCGGCGGGGATCCTTGACACCGAAGTCGTGCAGGTGGGCGAGCGTTTCGTCGCCACCCAAGGCGTACGGCCGGTCTTCGACCGCCCACAGGCCCAAACTTTCGAGAAGGGGAAGGAAGCCGGACAGCTCCACGCCGGCGCCCACGGTGAAGACCTTGAGGCGGGCCGTCGGACCGCCGTCGGGACCGGGCGACAGGACGACTTTGATCCCGTCCTCGCCGGCGAAAAGCTCCTCAAGGTGCATGACGTCGTCGACCGCGGCCTCCGGAGCGACGGCGTCGCGATAGGCCTCCGGGAACCAGCCGGCCCAGGTCCGGGCCAACCCCGCTCCCGCTTCGCCGGCCGACGCCTCGAGGGCTGAGACCACCTGCTGGTCCCACGTGCGGCAGAGCAGGCGCAGCTCCCGCTCCAGCGCGTCCAGCGGCTGGTCCGGCGGGGGCCCCGGGACGTGGACCAGGAACCGCACGAGGGCCTCGGGGCGGTCACCCAGCGAAACGTCGACGTCGACCCGGTCGCCGTCGAGCTGCGCCAGCAGGAACCGTTCGAGACGGTGACGGAGGGCCGGGTTGTACAGCTCACCCGGTACCGACAGAAGGGCGGAGACGGTCTGGTTGGGCGCGTCGACCCGCACCAGAACGCGGACGTCGTGCTCGTCCTCGGCGGTCAAGAGCTCGACCAGCACCCGCCGTAGCGCGGCCACGTCGCTCTCGAAGAGCTGGTCCTTGGGCAGGGCCTGGAACAGCGACACCAGCGCCGCCTCGTCCTGGCTGCGCTCGATAACGTCTTCCAGCTCCAGGATGCGGCGCAGCTTGAATCGCAACACCGGCGTGACCGCGGCAGGCTCGGCGTTGGCCTTGCCGGTGAACACCCCCACCACCCGGAACACCGCATCCTCGCGCTCCATCAGGTCGATGCAGTGCAGCGGGACCTGGCGATGGACGGTGCTGACCTCGCGGGTTCGGACGATACGGAGCAAGGTCGGAGGACCGAGGTCGGGCTCACGACGGCGCAGTGCGGCGTCGGGCCCGGACAGGATGCCCAGGGCGTCGCCCACCATGCCTTCCGGCCCCGTGAACCGACAGCAGCCGGAGAGGACGAAGTTGCCCTCGAGCAGCCACTCGAGCAGGTCACCGGCCTCCGCGGCCTCGTCCGCGGAGAACCGGTCCGTGGACGCCCGGGCGGACGCGGCGGCTCCCTCGACCTGCGCCCGCATTGGGCCGTAGTCGCCGGTGGCCGAGAAGACGTCGGCGAGGACCGCCTCCAGGGCGGCGACCAGCGCCGGCCGGGCGGCGCCGGCAACTCGGGCGCCCAGCTCGACCTGGAGGAACGATTCCCGCCAGGTGGCGGGCCGGGCCGGAAGGATCGCCACTAGCGCACCCCGCGAGTCCCGCTCGCAGCCGAAAACGGGATGAAGCTCGCGGATGACCCTGTGCCCCAGCCGGCGAAGCTCCTCGGTGACGCTCGAGACGATGAACTGGCGGTCCTGGCAGCTGACCTCGACCACCGAGCCGACCGGACGTCGCCCGTCGAGGGTGACGTCGGGGTCGTACACCCGGACACGCAGCTCGGCGGGCGCCCGGCTGTCGACGAACCGAAAGCTGTCGGTCACCGCGTCGGCGGTCGTGGCCGGGTCGGCGAGGGCCAACTGGGCCGGAGGCACCCGGTGCAGCACCGCACGGGCGAACGCCTGCACGAGCGGGGTCTCCAGCAGGTCGAGGATCGGGCTCAGGGACGCGGGGACCTCCGGGTGCCCCTCGCCGGCCCCTGCGCCCACGCGTCCTCCTGAAATGCTGTGTGATCCGATCGTACCTCCGGCTCATCCGCCAGAGCACCCGGGACCGCCCATGCCGTTGGCAGGAGGATTCCGCCCGCTACTGTTGCTGCGTGGGTCACCCGGCCGGACTTCGGCGTGCCCGCGTGCGCCAGAGCCCTTGGCGTAGCCGTGTGGGTGTAGGCCTCGTCGTCTTCCTGGCAGTTTGCGTGCTGTTGGTAGGGACCAGCTACTTCTATTTCCGTCACCAGTTGAGCGCCCTCACCCGCCTCAACATCCCTGGCTTGTCCGACGACGACAAGGGCAGGGTCATGAACGTGCTCCTGGTCGGATCCGACAGCCGGGAGAACACCTCCGGCGACATCGCCGACGCCACCGGCAAGGGCGAGGAGGGCACGGGCGGCCAGCGCAGCGACACGATCATGGTGTTGCACATCGACCCGGCCCAGCAGAAGGCGGCAATTCTCTCCATCCCCCGGGACCTCTACGTGCCCATCCCCGGCAACGGGCGGGACAAGGTGAACGCGTCGTTCTCGATCGGCGGGCCCCAGCTGCTCATCCAGACCATCAAGGAAGCGCTCGGCATCGAGATCAACCACTACGTCGAGGTGGACTTCAGTGGGGTCGAGCGCATCGTCAACGCCATCGGTGGCATCAAGGTGTATGCCGACGCGCCCGCCCGAGACGAGATGACCGGCCTCGACATTCCCATGGCGGGGTGCAACGAGCTCGACGGCTACCAGGCGCTGGCGTTCGTGCGCAGCAGGTACTACCAGACCTACGAGCGGGGCCGATGGGTGCAGGGCAGCAACTCCGACATCGACCGGATCGCCCGCCAGCAGGACTTCATCCGCCGCATGATGAAGAAGGCGGTCTCTTCCGGGCTGAGCAACCCGCTGACTCTGAACCGCCTGATCAACATCGGTGTGGACAACGTCCGCGTCGACCAGCAGATGTCGACCAAGGACATCACCACCTTGGCCCGCCGGTTCCGGTCCATCGACCCCGACTCCGTCGACATGCTCACCCTGCCGACGTTCGACGACTTCGCCGGTGGCGCGGCCGTCCAGCGCCTCGATACCGCCAAGGCCAGGGAGTTCATCGACCGCCTCAACGGCATCCAGCCGGTCACGGCGTCGGTCCCGCCGGCGGACATCGCGGTAAAGGTGCTCAACGGCAACGGGGCCGACGCAGCAGCGTCGACGGCGGCCAACTCGCTCACCCAGGCCGGGTTCCGGATCGCCTCCACCGGGGACGCGCCGAGCCACGACTATTCGGAGACGATCGTGCAGTACGCGCCCGGGCAGCAGGCCAAGGCCTCGGTCCTGCGCAGCAGGCTGGCCGCCGGCGCCACCGTCGAGGAAGACAAGACACTGGTCGGGGCCGACGTCGCCCTCGTGCTCGGCTCGGACTACGCCGGCCTGAAGTCGCAGACGACTGCTGCGCCGAACACCGACGGTCCCGCGTCGCCCGACAGCCCTGACCCGACCAAGGCTCCCTCTCGTTCCTGCTGACCCCGCCGGGGCCGGCGCCACTCGAAGCGCCCGGTAGGCTCGGCACGCGTTCGAGTTGGTCCGCCATCCCTTCAGCCGCAGGGGGGGGCGAGTGGCTCGCCCTGCTAGGGAGCTGGTCGTGCCGGCCGATTCGGTGTGGTTGAGCAAGGGCCTGGTGGCCATGGCCCGCTTTTTCGTGGGCGACGGGACCCTGCGGGAGACCCTTCAACGCATTGCCGACCTTGCCGTCGAGGCGGTGCCAGGCGCCGACATGGCCGGCATGACGATGCTGGTCGAAGGCCGGGCCAAGACGGCGGTGTTCACCGACGAGACGTCCCCCGAGATCGACGCCGCCCAGTACGAGACTGGTATCGGCCCCTGCCTGGACTCGTTCCGTCACCAGCAGGTCTACCGGATCGACTTCATGGAGAAGGACCGCCAGTGGCCCCCGTTCAGTGAGGCGGCCGGCGCCCACGGCATCCAGAGCTCCATGTCGGTACCGCTCGTCGCCCGTCACGAAGGCGTCGGCGCTCTGAACTTCTACTCCCGCAGTACCGAAGCGTTCTCCGACGCCGACGTGGAACTGGGCCTCCAGTTCGCCACCCAGGCCGCCAGCGTCCTGGCCAACTCGCAGGCCTATTGGGACGCCCACCACCTGACCCAGGATCTGGTCACCGCTATGACGTCCCGGACGACGGTCGAGCAGGCCAAGGGGATCGTGATGGGAAGCCGGGGCTGCAATGCCGAGGAGGCTCTCCAGGTCCTGGTCCGGACGTCGCAGCGGGAGAACCGCAAGCTGCGCGAGATCGCCGAGGAAATGGTGACCGGGGCGGGCCGCGATGTGGTCGTCGGGGTTCAGGGTGTCCCCTCGGGCGTCGCCGTCCCGACTGCGTCGAAGCCGGTCGCCGACGACGGCCCGTCGGAAACCGTACGGGCGGCGCAACTGACCGAGCGCATCGGCGGCCTCGTCTCGCGACTCATCCGGAGGTCGACCCGACTGGGCCCCGACGACCTTGCTCGGGTGGTCGCCGAGGAGAGCCGGCGCGGAGGTTTCCACGACGCCTCGGTGCTCCTGGTGGACCTGGAGCAGCGGGATCTGATCCCGCTTCCTCCGGTGCTCGACGACCTCGGCCCCCAGGACGTCGACACGAGCGTCGCCGGGCGGGCATTCCAGCTCGAGCGGCCGGTGGCGGTGAGGAGCGGCGACGTCTTCGGCATCTGGATGCCCCTCGTCGACGGTTCGGAACGCCTCGGCGTCCTCTACCTGCGCAGCCCCGCCGTCTCCGACGAGGTCCTGGACCGCTGCAAGGAGCTGGCCGGGGTGGTGGCCGAGCTCATCGTCTCGAAGGCCCAGTACGGCGACGCCCTGGCCGTGGCTCGCCGCAAGCAGGACATGACGCTGGCGGCAGAGATGCGTTGGGCCATGCTTCCGCCCCTCACCTTCACCGGGGAGGCCGTGGGGATCGCCTGCCTGCTCGAGCCCGCCTACGACGTGGCGGGTGACGCATTCGACTACGCGGTCAACGACGGCGTCCTGCATCTCGCGGTGATGGACGCCATGGGCCACGGCCTGGAGGCGAGCCAGATGGCCAACCTGGCCACGTCCGCGTACCGCTTGGCCCGCCGGCGGGGCATGGACCTCCTCGCCACGTACCGCCTCATGGACGACTCGGTGAGAGAGCAGTTCGGTGACGCCAGCTTCGTCACCGCGCAGCTGGCCACACTGGATACGCGCACCGGCACCCTGCATTGGCTCAACGCCGGTCACCCGCAGCCGATGCTCCTGCGGGGAGGGCGGGTGGCCTTCGAGCTTCATTGCCCGCCGTCGCTCCCCCTCGGTCTGGGCGACGTACCGTCGTCGGTCGCCAGAGTCGACTTGGAGCCGGGCGACGCCGCCCTGTTCATCACCGACGGCATCATCGAGGCCAACTCCCCCGGTGGCGAGCAGTTCGGCAGGGACCGGCTCGTCGACCTCACCCGCCGGGCGTTCGCCGACCGCCAAACGTTGGCCGAGACGGTCCGACGGCTGGCGCGGGCGGTACGAGCCCACCGAGAGGGGCCGCTGGCTGACGACGCCACCATCCTCTTCGTCGACTGGCACCCCGAGACCGAACCGTGACCCTTCCGGCCGACCGCCTCAGAAGCCAGGTCGGCCCTCGCTGACTCGGTGGTCGCTCAGGCGGTCAGGACGTAGTCGCCGTGCGGTCGATGCTGTCGTAGAGCGCGTCAACGTCGATGTCGCCGAACTCGGTGGCCAGCACTTCACCAGGCCCGCGGACCTCCCATGCGTCGATGACCCCACTCACCGGACGCGCCAGCTCCATCCGTCGGGTGTCCGGGTCGACCAGCACGAGAAGTCGCAGCGAAGTTGCGTCGGCGTAGGCGACCGCCTTTTCACGGCGATCGACATCGGCGGTCGAGGGGGAAAGCACCTCGACAACCAGGGCCGGATCCGTCTCGTACAGGCGATGAGGCGCCTGGCCGCAGACGACCATGACGTCGGGGTAGTACGCATTGCCGCTTCGGGTGCGCACGAGCCGGTTCGATGTGAACGGCCGACATCCACTCGCCCGGGCGCCGGCGGCCAGCAGCTCATAGACGAGGCCGGCAGCCAGGTCGTGGCGTTCCGACCCTCCGGACATCGCATAGACGCGTCCGCCGACCAGCTCATGTCGCCGCTCGCTCCGCTGCTCCCTGTCAAGAAAGCCGTCGAACGAGATGACAGCGATGGCCTCCGTCATGGCCCAGATCGTAAACCCGGGTCGTCGGGACGGCGTCGCGCCCCCGACAGGCACAAGTGCAAGCCGGGGGCGGTGGAGTCGGGCTGGGGAGATTTGAACTCCCGACCTCTTGACCCCCAGTCAAGCGCGCTAACCAAGCTGCGCCACAGCCCGTACCGCTCTTGACTCTAGCCGGGAGCGGCGAGAGGGGTCATCCGGCGGTCGGATGGGAAGGTGTCCCACATGAAGATCACGTCGCGCCCCCGCAAGCTCGCTGCCCTGCTCCTTGCCATGTTCGGCGGCCAACTGGCAATGGCTTCGGCCGCCAGCGCGGCCGGTGGCGGCCTGCTGGGGACCGGGCTGTTCGCTCCCCCGCCTGCCCCGGCCGCGCCCGCGGTGGCCGGGGTGGCTACACCCGCTCCCTCCCTGCTGCAGGTCGAGCAGAAGCTGGCGTCCCTCGCCTACGACGTCGGTCCCGTTGACGGGGTCGGCGACGACCAGACCAACAGCGCGGTCATGGCCTTCCAGAAGGTGAACGGCCTGCCGCGCACCGGCGTGCTCGACGACGTCCTCCCGGGCCAGATCATGGCCGCCTCCGGCTTCCCTGCGCCGCTCAAGCCCGACGGTGAGCCGAATCGCATCGAGGTCAGCTTGGCCCGGCAGGTGCTCTTCCTGTACGAGGGCGGGACACTCACCAAGATCCTTCCGGTCGCCACCGGAACGAGCAAGACCCCCACGCCTACGGGAACGTTCCGCATCTACCGCCAAGACCCGGGTTGGCACACGAGCCGCCTGGGCCGCCTGCACAACGCTCAGTACTTCATCGGCGGCTACGCCATCCACGGGTCGACCTCGGTGCCGGCCGAGCCCGCGTCCCACGGCTGCATCCGCATCCCGATGAGCGCTTCGGAGTGGTTCCCCTCGCACGTGTCGAAGGGCATGCAGGTAGCCATCTCGGCCGGCTGATCGGTGACCGAATCAGATTCTCTGGATCACCCATGCAATGCCTTGGACCGCCCGCCAGCCCAGGTAGAGCGTCACCGACAGGACCAGCAGCTTGAAGTGCCACGGCGCCTTGGGCGGGGTGGTGTCGAGGGCTTGGTCGCAGGTGGGGCAGGTGCCCCCCTCCCCCAGCTCGACCGGGCGCCAGTAGTGGTCACAGTCCTCGCACGTCGGCATGGACCGGTTCAGCTGCGGCGCACGGCGAGGATCGCCACGTCGTCGCGGATCGGCCCGGTAGCGAAGTCGCGGGCCGCGGCGAGCAACGATTTGCACAGGACGTCGGCCGCCACACCCGGGTCGCGCCGGATGTGGGCGGCGATGCGCTCCTCGCCGAAGAGCTGTCCGCCGGCCCGAGCTTCGGCCAGGCCGTCGGTGTACAGGACGAGGAGGTCGCCGTGGTCCAGGGCGACCTCCCGGCTGGCGTAGGAGGCCTTGGGATTCAGCGTCAGCAGCGGGCCGGTGGAGCGCAGAGGGCGAACCTCGCCGTCGTGCCACAGCCAGGCGGGCGGGTGACCAGCCGAGGCGTAGCGCAGGGTGCCGCCGGCCTGGTCGAAGACGACGAGGCAGAGGGAGACGAACTCCTCGTTGCGGGTCTGAGCCGAGATGACGGCGTTGAGCTCCTCGAGCGCCTGGGCCGGGTCGCGGTACTGGCGCAGGAACACCCTCAGCAGGTACTTGACCTGAAAGGCGGTGATCGACGGCTCGATGCCGTGGCCGGAGACGTCGCCGATGACCGCGGCCACCCGCTGCGGCCCGGTGGGGGTTATGTCGTAGAAGTCGCCGGCCATGAGCCCGGTGCCGGGCTCGTAGGCCCGTCCGACCTCGAAGCCCTCGAACTCGGGGAGGTCCTGCGGAGCGAGGCGGGCGGCCCACCGCCTCGGCGCCAGGTTCTCCTGGGAGAGCACCTCCTCGGCCCGGCGTTCCAGGCTGGCCCGCTCCTCGATGAGGTCGGCCTCGGCGAGGAACCGCTGACCCCAGACGAGCGTCATGGCCACCGGGATGATGAGCAGCACCGCGCTGATGCGGGCCCACGCGCCGACGAAGGCCGCTCCACCGGATACCACCGCAACGACCATGTAGAGGAGGGTGGTGTGGACCTCTTTGCGGTAGGCCGAGCGGGCCAGGCCGGATGCCATGGTCCCGGACGGGCCGCTCCCCTCCAGCAGGCGCCGCCACGTCCGCTCCAGGCGCAGGGCCGACCGGGCCCAGATGACCGCGGCCACCACGCAGGCGAACGAGGCGACCAGCAGAAGTGGGTAACGGACCATGCCCACGAGGATCCTAGACCTGCAGCCGGGCCGGAGCTGGCCCGCCGCCGGCGGCGGCCAGGCTCAGCCCGTCCGGCTGCGGACCCGCAGCTTCAAGGGCGTCGGTCCGAAGCCGAAGTGCTCACGGATCCGGCGCTCCAGGTAGCGCAGGTAGGGGGCGGGCAGAGCCCGGTTGGTGAAGAGGGTGAAGGTGGGCGGATCGGTGGCGCCCTGGGTGGCGTAGAGCACTCGGGCGCCCGGAGCCGGCTGCTGCGCCTGGGCGGCCTGCACCACCTCGTTGAGCTCCCGGGTCGGGACCCGGCGGTGATAGGCCTCGATGGCCTCCTGGATCGCCGGCAGCAGTCGCTGGACGCCCTTGCCGGTCAGCGCGCTGATCTTCAGCACCGGCGCATAGCCCAGGAACGCCAGCCGGTCGGCCACCTGCTCGCTGATCTCGGCACGGGCGTCGGCGCCGAGAAGGTCGTACTTGTTGAGGACGATGAGCACCGGGCTGCCGGCCACGTCGATCCGCTCGGCCAGGCGCTGATCCTGGTGGGTCACGCCCTCGGACGCGTCGATCACCAGCATGGCGGCATCGGCCCGGTCGACCGTTTGCAGGGCTCGCACCAGGGAGTAGTACTCGGTCCCTTCGACGATCTTGCTCTTCCGGCGCATGCCGGCTGTGTCGATGAAGCAGATCGGACCGTCCGGTGTCTCGACAACCGTGTCGATCGAGTCCCGAGTGGTGCCGGGCTGGTCGTGGACGACGGAGCGGTCGTCGCCGATCAGGCGGTTGAACAGGGTTGACTTGCCCACGTTCGGCCGGCCCACGACCGCTATCGAAGGCACCTTGAGCGTGTCGTCCGGCGGCAGCTCCTCGGGCGCGGGCGGCGGGAGCCGCTCGAAGACCGCGTCGAGCAGGTCGCCGACCTGGCGGCCGTGCACGGCGCTCACGGCCATGGGCTCGCCGAGGCCCAGACGGGCAAAGTCCCATGCGTCAGTCTCGCGGTGCTCGCTGTCGACCTTGTTCACCACCACCACGACCGGCCGCTTGGCCCGGCGCAGGACGGTGGCCACCCGATCGTCCTCCTCGGTGACTCCGACCGTGGCGTCGGTCACGAAGAGGACGACGTCGGCGCCCTTGATCGCCCGCTCGGCCTGCTCGCTGACCTTGGCGTCGAGGCCGTCGCCCGCGGCCATCCACCCGCCGGTGTCGACGATGAGGAACCGCCGTCCTCGCCAGTCGGTCTCCAGCTCCTTGCGGTCACGGGTGACCCCGGGCTGCTCCTCGACGATGGCCTCCCGGCGACCGACGATGCGGTTCACCAGGGTGGACTTGCCCACGTTCGGCCGCCCCACGATGGCGATGACCGGCAAACTCACCGGGTCACCGCCTTCGGCGGTCGCCCCGCCGAGCCGGGACGCTGTGCTTCTTGGTTCGTTCGCTTGCGCTCTCTCACAGCCGCAATGCCTGCCGCAATGAGATGCCGTCGGAGCGGATGACCTCGACGGGGCGGGGCAGGTCCTCGGGCTTGGTGCCGTCGAGGAAGAGGCCGCCGGAGAGGCAGACGTCGGGCAAGAGGTACCGATGACCTTCGGGCTGGGCGGCCAACACCGGGGCCAGGTCCTCGCCGACGAGGAGCCCGGTGACGCCGATGTTGCCCCCGAAGAACCGGTTCGGGACGGGGACGACCCGGACGTCGGAGCGGCCCAGCCCGGCGACCAGCGGCTCGATCACCGAAGCGCCGTACTCGCCAGTGAGGACGGCGACGGGTGCGTTCCTCCGGGGCGTGAGGCTGATCATCCCGTCGGTGCGGGGCGCCCGGTAGCCCTCCGCCGGGGCGCCGTCGACCCAGGCGAAGAAGCCGGGCTGGACACCAATCCCCGACTCCGCCTCGACCTCCCCGGCCAGCTCCATCTGGAACGCCCGGGCCATCCCGATGCCGTTCTCATGCTGCGGGAACCCCTCGTAGGCGTCGGCATCGGGGAACGGGCGCCCGGCCAGCAGGTAGTACTCGTCGGCCGCGAAAACCAGGCGCCGCCCGAGCGCGGACCGGAACACGCCTTGCCAGTCCTCCACCACGTCGACGACCGCCTGGGCCTCTTCGACGGTGTGCGGGCGCATGGCCGCCTCAGTGTTGTAGCGGCTGACCCCCAGGGGCACGATGCAGGCGGTGGCCAGCTCGGGGTACTGGTCGAGGATGCCGATGAGGGTGTCGTCGAGGACGGCGCCGTCGTTCACGCCCGGGCAGATCACGACCTGGCCGTGCACCTCGATGCCGTTGTCGAGCAGGGCCCGCAGCCACCGCAGGCTCGTGGCCCCCCGCCGGTTCCGAAGCATCGAGGCCCGCAGCTCGGGGTCGGTGGCGTGGATGCTCACGTTGAGCGGGCTGAGCCGCTCGGTGACCACCCGTTCCAGGTCCATCTCGGTGAAGCGGGTCAGCGTGGTGAAGTTCCCGTACAGGAACGACAGGCGGTAGTCGTCGTCCTTGAGGTAGAGGCTCTGGCGCAGCGACGGCGGAAGCTGGTGGATGAAACAGAACTCGCAGTGGTTGTCGCAGGTGCGGACCTTGTCGAACAGGGCGGACGACACCTCGGCGCCCAGCGGCTCCCCCTCGCCCTTGGCCACCTGGACGTCGAGCTCCAGACCGCCCCGGCGCAGCTCCATGTCGACGTCCGCCCCGTCGGTCAGGAGGCGCCACTCGATGACGTCTCGGGGCCGCCGCCCGGCCAGGGAGACCACCTCGTCACCCGGCTGAAGCCCGGCGCGGGACGCCGGAGATCCGGGCGCGACAGCAACCACCCGGGGGAGGGACACGCCACCAGGATACGGGAGCGTGGCCGGTAGGCTGGTGGGGTGGACGTCGACCGGGTGCTGCTGGCCGCGCCGCGGGGGTTCTGCGCCGGCGTCGAGATGGCCATCAAGGCCTTGGGCTGGATGGTCCGGGTCTTCGAACCGCCGGTGTACTGCTACCACGAGATCGTCCACAACGGCGTCGTCGTCGACCGCTTTCGCCGGCTGGGAGTGGTCTTCGTCGACGACGTGTCCGAGGTACCTCCCGGGGCGCCGCTCATGCTCAGCGCCCACGGCTCTGCCCCCGAGGTGGTCGAGGCGGCGCGTGCGGGAGGCGGGTTCGTGGTCGACGCGGTCTGCCCGCTGGTGACCAAGGTCCACCACGAGGTCAAGGTCCGGGCCGGAAAGGGGTTCTCGATCCTGTACGTCGGCCACGAGGGCCACGACGAAGCGGTGGGCACCATGGCGGTGGCCCCTGAGTCGACCCACCTGGTCGAGACCGAGGAGGCGGTGGCGGCGCTGACCGATCTGGGCGGGCCAGTGGCCCTGCTGGCCCAGACCACCCTCAGCCATCAGGACTGGGCCGGCGTCCTCGACGCGGCCCGCCAGCGCTTCCCAGACCTGTGGATGCCCGGCAAGAGCGACCTCTGCTTCGCCACCACCAACCGCCAGTCGGCCCTCACCGAGATCGCCACCAAGGCCGACGCCATCGTGGTGATCGGCTCGGCGAACTCGTCGAACACGGTTGCGTTGGAGAAGGAGGCGCGCAACGCCGGCTGCCCCCTGGTCTACCGGGTCAACGGCCCGGGTGAGCTACCGGACGACCTCTCCGGCGTCGTGGGGGTGACCGCCGGCGCGTCGGCGCCCGAGGAGCTGGTGCGCGAGGTCATCGCCCGCCTCAACCCGACGCGGGGGGTTGAGGAGGTCACGGTCACCAACGAGGACGAGTACTTCCCCCCGCCTCGTGAGCTCCGGGAGCTGCTGAGTGCTTTGGACGCGGTGGCCAGCGTCACCCTGGGCACGGCGCCCCCCGCACGATCGGCCTTCGCCGACGACCGGCAGCGGGCGGCCAGCGACGTGCTCGACGCGTTGGCCTCCGGCTAGGTCAGCCGCTCAGGGAGTTTGGTCGAGAGGCACCCGGATGCCGGCTTTGCGCTGGGCTTGGTCGAACAGATCCTGCAGCACGGCCTGGAGCTGGACCGTCAGCTCCTTGACCGCCCGCCGGGACGGATGACGGGCGCCCTCGGCGATGGGCGGAGGGACGATCGGTTCGCCCACGATCACGTGGATCTTGACGGGTCTCGGGAGCCGCTTGCCCTTGGGAAGGGCCCGCTCCGACCCGCCGATCCCGACCGGGACGAGGGGCACGCCGGCCCGCGAGGCCACGAACGCCGCTCCCTCGTGGAGGTGCTCGATGACCGGCCCCGCCCGCCGGGTCCCCTCCGGGAAGAGGACGAGCGGCTCGCCCTTCTCCAGGATGTCCAGGGTGCGGCGGAGCGCCTCCCGGTCAGGTGCGCCCCGGTTCACCGGGTAGGCGCCCAGCATGGCGATGAACCGGCCGAACGCCCTCGACTTCCACAGCGACTGCTTGCCCATGTACCCCATGCGCCGCCGGGTGACGGCCGAGACGAGGCCGAAGTCCACGAACGAGCGGTGGACCGGCGCCAGCACGAACGGTCCTGTTCGCGGAACGTTCTGGAGGCCCTCGAAGCTGATCCGCCACAGGAGCTTGGCCACCAACCAGATCAGGAACCGGACGATCCCGTACGCGATCAAGTGATGGTCACTTCAGCATGGCGACGATCTCGTCAACGACGTCGTCGACGGGGCGGGCCGTGGTGTCGACCACCACCGCCCCCTGGGGAACGATCAACGGCGACACCGCTCGGGTGGAGTCGAGCAGGTCGCGCCGGGCCAGGTCGTCAGCCGTCTCGTCGAGCTCCCGGCGGCGGGCCCGCTCCCCCGCGCTGGCCGTGAGGAACACCTTGAGCTCGGCGTCGGGGAAGACCACGCTGCCGATGTCGCGGCCCTCGATCACCCCTCCGCCGTGGTCGTACACCCACTCCCGCTGGCGGCGCACCAGCTCGGTGCGCACGCCGGGCATGGCGGCGACCGCGCTGACCGCCCTCCCCACCTCCTGACTACGCAGATCGGCGGTGACGTCGTCCCCGTCGAGCAGCACCCGCTCACCGACCTGCATGTCCACCTTGGCGACCAGGTCCGTCATGGCGTCGGCTGCGCCCTCGGCCGCCGGGTCGATGCCCCGGCGGAGCGCGGCGAGGGCCGCGACGCGGTACATCGCCCCCGACTCCATGTAGGGAAGGTCCAGCCGCTCGGCCACCGCCTTGGCCACCGTCGACTTGCCCGACCCCACCGGCCCGTCGATGGCTACGACCCGCACAGCGTCTCCAGGTCGTGTTCGAAGCCCGGGTAGCTGGTGGCGACTGCATCCCATCCGTCGACGACCGTCGGATCTTCGGCGGTCAGCCCGGCCACGGCGAGGGCCATGGCGATGCGATGGTCGCCTCGTGAGTGCACCTCGCCGCCGTGCAGCACCGCTACGCCCTGCACGGCCAGACCGCCGTCGTCGTAGGTCACTGTCGCCCCCAGAGCCCCCAAGCCTTCGATGATCGTGGACACCCGGTCGCTCTCCTTCACCCGCAGCTCCTCGACGTCGCGGAAGACCAGGCTTCCGGACGCGACGGCTCCTGCGACCGCGAGGACAGGTATCTCGTCGATCATCCCTGCGATCTCCCCGCCGGCTACCTGCGTACCCTCCATGTCAGGCGAGTACCGGGCTCGGATGCTGCGCTCCCCCACCCGCTCGACGTCGGCGCCCATGCGCTCGAGCACGTCGAGGAAGCCGGTGCGGGCCGGGCCGATGTAGACGTCGTCGACGACCACCTCGCTGCCGGGAACGACGCAAGCGGCGACGACCCAGAACGCGGCTTGGGACGGGTCGCCCGGGACGTCGAGCTCGAACGGCTGGAGGGCCGACGGCCGGAGACGGATGTCGAGACCGTCGTCGCTGACCTCCAAGTCGGCGCCGCACGCGGCCAGCATCTCCTCGGTGTGGGCCCGGGTGACGACCGGCTGGCGCACGACCGTCTCACCCTCGGCGGACAGCCCGGCCAACAGCACCGCGGACTTCACCTGGGCGCTCGGCACCGGCAGCTTGTAGTCGATGCCCCGCAGCGACCCACCCCGAATGGCGAGCGGCGGCAGGCGGCCGCCGTCCCGGCCCTCGACGTGTGCCCCCATAGCGCGTAGGGGCTCGGCGACGCGGGACATCGGACGCCGCCGGATCGAGCCGTCCCCGGTCAGCACCGTGAGCCAGGGGAATCCTGCGCACAGACCGGCGAGCAGGCGGATGCCGGTTCCGGAGTTGCCGATGTCGAGGACGTCGTCGGGCTCGTGGAGCCGGCTGCGGCCACCGGTGATCTTGTGGCCTTCGCAGGTGCCGCCCATGGTCTCGACTGCGGCCCTGGTGCGCGCCACGTCGTCTCCGTCGGACAGGCCCCGGACCACCGACGTCCCCTCGGCCAGGGCCGCGAGCACCAGGGCCCGGTGGGAGATCGACTTGTCGCCCGGCACGGTGATCCGGCCCCGGAGCGGACGTCCTCCCGTGACCGTAAACGTGGTCACGAAAGAAGCCGCAGCGTGGGATGGAAGCCGCGCCACGTCAGGGCGGCGCGAGTGTCGTCCGCCGCCGTCTCCTGCACGACCAGCACCAGGACACCGCGCTCACCCTCCACCGAGTGGGCGATCTCCAGGTCCTCGATGTTGACGTCGAGCTCGCCGAGCAGGGTGGTGATCTCGGCCAGCACCCCAGGCCGGTCCGGCACGGGGACCCGGATCTCCACCAGCCGCGTGTCGCGCGCCACCCGTGCCGGAAGGCTCACCCGGGCGGCACGGGCCCGCTCCAGGGCGGCAAGCAGGCCCGGGCGGTCGCCGAGGGCGACCAGGTCGCGGGTGGCCGACAGGGCAGTTACGAACCGGTCGAGGGCCTCGACGATGGCGTGGCGGTTCTCGGCGCAGATGTCGGGCCAGATGCCCGGGTGGCCGGCGGCGATCCGAGTCATGTCCCGGAACCCGCCAGCGGCCAGGCGGAGCATTGGCCCCTGCTCGGTTGCGCCATCGGCTGCCAAGGCCATCAGCGTGGCCGCCGCCAGGTGGGGGACGTGGGAGACGGTGGCCACCAGCTCGTCGTGGCGATCCGGCGCCAGGGCGACAACGTCGGCCCCCAGGGACGTGACCACTGATCGGACCAGGGCGTAGGCCTCTGCGTCGGTCGCGACCGTCGGCGTGAGCACCCATGTCGCCCCGTCGAACAAGGCGGGGTCGGCGCCGTCCATCCCCTCCTGCTCCGAGCCGGCCATCGGATGACCACCCACGAAACGGGGATGGTCGACGGCGGCCACGACCGGGCCTTTGACTCCGCCCACGTCGGTGACCACCCCTCCTTCCGCCAGCGCGGCGCGGGCCTCTCCTGCGATGGAGGAGACGGGCGTGCACACGAAGGTGATGCTGGCTTCGGGGTCGTCACCCACTGCGTCGAGCGCTCCGGCGTTCAACGCCTGGGTGGTACGACCGGAGTCAAGGTCGCGACCGGTCACGTGCCACCCCTGCTTTCGCAGTGCCAACCCGATGGAACCACCGATCAAGCCGGTGCCCACGACCACGGCGCGGCGGGGCGGCGCGGGCTCAGAGAGGCCTGCGTGTCGGCTAGATGGGAAGGTCATCGCGCAGTCCCTCGGCGCCGGCCAGGTACACGTGGCGCAGCTCGGCCCGGGATCGCTCGGTCGTGAGGTGCATGAGCACCCGGATGCAGCGCGGGGTGCCTCCGTCTATCGCCAGCTCGCGGGCGCAGAGCAGCGGCACGTCGCCCAGGCCGACGGCCCGGGCCGCGGCGGCGGGGAACATGCTCGTGATGTCGTCGGTGGCGGTGAAGACGATGCTGATCAGCGCATCCTTGTCGACATCGTTGCGGTCGAGCATCTCGTTTACCAGCGCGCCGACCCGGTCGTGGACCTGCTCAGGGGTGTCGGCGTCGACGGTGGTCGCCCCTCGGAGGGCCCGCACGGCAGGATTCACGGATCGAATGTAGTTCGGGGCAGGGCGGCGGCTTCGAGGGAACGGACCTCGTCCATCTCCAGCACCCGCCACTCCCCCGGCTTCAGTCGACGGTCGGCCAGGGGACCGATCCGGGTGCGGACCAACCGGCGCACGGGGTGACCGATGGCGTCGCACATGCGTCGCACCTGGCGGTTGCGGCCCTCGTGGATGACCAGGCGGACGGCTCCCGGCGCCACGAGTGAAGCCTTGGCCGGGGCCGTCCTCCCGTCGTCGAGCTCGATCCCCTCCCGCAGCCGGCGCAGCTCGGCGGGGGTGGGGCTCCCGTCCACCTTCGCCAGGTACTCCTTGTCGACACCGAAGGAGGGATGGGTCAGGCGGTGGGCCAGATCGCCGTCGTTGGTGAGCAGGAGCAGGCCCTCGGTGTCGGTGTCCAGGCGGCCGACGGGGAACACACGCGGCTCCGAGGGGACCAGCGAGACCACCGTCGGTCGTCCCTGCGGGTCCGAGGCCGTGCTCACCACTCCCCTTGGCTTGTTCAGCAGGTAGGTCACCAGCCCGGGGCGAACAGGGACCCGGAGCCCGTCGACCTCGATCCGGTCGGTCTCTCGATCGACCCGCCGCCCGAGTACGGCCACCTCGCCGTTCACCGTGACCCGCTCCTCGTCGATCAGGATTTCGCAGACCCGCCGGCTGCCGAGACCCGCAGCCGCCAGCACCTTCTGCAACCGCTCGCCCTCGTGCGCCCGGGCGCCTCCCACGTCAGGCGTCGTCGGCGCCGAGCCCCCGCTCCAGGGCCTCGACCACCTCGGCACCGGGCACGAAGTCGCCCAGCGGCGGCAGGTCGGCGAGGGAGTCCACGCCCAGGCGTTCGAGGAACATGCGGCTGGTCCCGTAGAGGACGGCCTGACCCGGCCCCGGATCACGCCCCACTTCCTCCACGTAGCCCCGCTGGCAAAGCGTGCGCATGACGGCGTCGGCGTTCAGCCCGCGGATCACCGCCACCTGGGCCCGGGAGACCGGCTGCTTGTAAGCCACGATGGCCAGCGTCTCCAGGGCGGCCGGCGACATGCGAGCCGGTTGGCCGTCGAGCACGAAGCGCTCGACGTAGGGCGCCAGGTCCGGGTGGCTCTGGAAGCGCCAGCCACCCGCCACCCGAGCCAGCACGAAGCCCCGGTCCTCGGCCTGGTAGGCGGCAGCCAGCTCCTCGCACAGCTCTTCGACCCGGACCGGGCTGACCTCCAGGAGCTGGGCCAGGAGCTGCGGCTCGACCGGCTCGTCCGCCACCATGAGTATCGCTTCCGCGGCGCGCAACGCTTCGCTAGCCATCGTACGAATCAGCTCCCGCGAAGACGGAGTCCGGTTCGCCGACCCAGGAGACCTCGAGGTCACCGAACGTCACGGCCTGGCCGAGCTCGATCAACCCCTGCTTGTAGAGCTCGAGGACGGCGAGGAACCGGACGATCACCTCCATGCGGTCGACCATGCCCTCGGTGAGGAACCGGAACGTGACCGATCCGGCGCCCGGCAGCCGGGCGACGAGATCCTCGACCGCTTCTCCGACGCTGACCTTGACTGGAGCGACGTGGTCGAGCTGGACCCGCGGCGGCGGAGGAGCGGGCGAGGACACCCGGAGCCAGGCGGCGTGCAGGTCGGCGGGCGTGACCCCGGCCAGGAGGTCGGGCGCCAGAGCCAGGAACCGCTCCTCGAGACCGGCGGTGCGGGGCAGCGACCTGCTGGCCGCCTGGGCCAGGAGCTCGATCGCGCTCCCCGCGTCGCGAAACGTCTTGGCCTCGATGAGGCGGGCGAGCAGGAGGTCCCGCTGTTCGAAGAGAGCCAGTTCCTCGTCGACCTCCACGTCGACCGGTCCTGGCAGCAGGCGGCGGGCCTTCAGGTCGACGAGCGTTGCCGCGATCACCAGGAACTCGGTGGTCAGCTCGAGGTCCAAGGCGGCGACCACGCCGTCGAGGTAGGCCAGGAAGCCGTCGACGATGCGACTGAGGGATATCTCGTAGAGATCCACCTCGTCCTTGAGGATGAGGTGGAGCAGAAGGTCGACCGGTCCCTCGAAGGCATCGGTCTGCACCGCATAGGACACGCCCCGCAGAATACCGGCCGGGCCCCGGCGGTCCCGCGATGCCTGCTGGCGGCTCTCCGCCGACTTACCATCTCCCCATGGTCAGAGTCCTGTCCGGCATCCAGCCCACCGGCGACATCCACCTCGGCAACTATCTGGGTGCGGTGCGCGGGTGGGTCGACGACCAGCATGCCCAGGACTCCTATTTCTGCGTCGTCGACCTCCATGCCCTCACCGTCCCCCGGGACCCCGCCGAGCTGCGGGCGAAGACCGTGGAGACCACCCTCCTGCTCGTCGCCGCCGGCCTCGATCCCGAGGTGTGCACGCTCTTCGTCCAGAGCCACGTCCACGAGCACGCGGAGCTGTCGTGGATCCTGGAGTCGGTGGCCAGCATGGGTGAGCTGCGGCGCATGACCCAGTTCAAGGAGAAGGCCAAGGAGGGCGAGGAGTCGGCCCGGGTGTCGCTCTTCACCTATCCGGTCCTGCAGGCGGCCGACATCCTCCTGTACGACGCAGAGCGGGTGCCGGTCGGCGAGGACCAGCGCCAGCACCTCGAGCTGTGCCGTGACATCGCACTGCGCTTCAACCACCGCTACGGCGACACGTTCGTCGTTCCCGAGGCCACCCATCCCAAGGTTGGCGCCCGGATCATGGACCTGCAGCGCCCAGCCGCCAAGATGTCCAAGTCGGCCGACTCGCCCCAGGGCACGGTGCTGGTCCTGGACGATCCCGCCGTCATAGATCGGAAGGTCAAGCGGGCGGTCACCGACACCGCCTCCGACGTCTCCTTCGACCCGGACAAGAAGCCAGGCGTCGCCAACCTCCTGCAGATCCTGGCCGCCGCCACCGGCCGTCGACCCGCCGACGTGGCCCAGGGCTATTCGCAGTACGGACCGCTCAAGGCCGACACGTCGGCGGCGGTCATCGAACTGCTCCGGCCGGTACGGGAGCGCTACGTCGAGCTGGCCTCGGACCCCGAGGCGGTACGAACCACACTGCGGCACGGAGCGGAGAAGGCCGAGGCGGTGGCCGCCGGCACCCTGGCCCGGGCCCGAGCCGCCATCGGCCTGCTTTCCCGGGGTTGACGCGCACGCATTCGCGTTTCCAATGGCTTAGCCTGTCCCCGTGACTCAGCCGTACAGGCCGCGACCCTCCCGAGCGGCTACGGCCGTGGCCTTCTGCCTCATGATCGTATCTCTGGTGGCGTGCGGGGGTGGCGACAAGGCGGCGCCGACCACGACCGCGCCCGAGGGCTTCACGGTGATGAGCGACGCCAAGGAGGGCTTCGCCCTCGCCGTGCCGTCGGACTGGACCCGGGTACCACTCAAGGCCAATCCGGCCGACTTCGACAAGGACGCCAACGCGCTCCGGCTGGCCAATCCCAAGCTGGCGTCGATCCTCAACCAGGCCCGGGTCCTGGGCCAGTCGGGTGGGAAGTTCATGGCCGTCGCCCCGGACGGGGTCGCCAACGTGAACCTGACCGCCGACAAGCCGAAGGAGAAGACGGTCGAGGAGATCGTCACCAACTCGATCGAGGGCCTCGAGAGCTTCGAAGCGGAGAACTTCGCCCAGGAGCCGGCCACGCTGGCCGGCAAGCCGGCGGTGAGGCTGAGCTTCCGGCTCCCGGTCGACACCGACGAGGGCCGGATACCGACCGACGAGGTGCAGTACTACCTGCTGGACGACGGGACGGCCTACATCCTCACCGTGGCCGCTGCGCCCCCGGAGGTTGCCTCCGCCATCGCCGACAGCCTCCGGCTCAGGTAAGCACAGCCTCCGGCTCAGGTAGCGCTATCCCGCTCCTCAGCGGCGTCGCCCTGGATCCCCATGAGCGCCAGATCCAGGCCTGCGCCGGGCACGACGATGGCTCCGGCCTTGTAGCGGCGGCGCTGGCGGACCTCGAGACGGCTGGCCAGACGGCTGAGGGCGAAGTTGACGACGATGTACAGCGCGGCGACCACGACAAGGGACTGGAGCGGGTTCTGAAAGAACTCGCCGTTGATCCGGCCCCGCCGCAGCAGCTCCTCGAAGGCGACGGCCGCGCCGAGGGACGAGTCCTTCAGCAGCGTCACCAGCTGGCTCACGATGGCGGGGATCATCCGTCGCGCCGCCTGCGGGATGACGACCAAGAGCATGGCCTGCCAGTAACCCATGCCGAGGGAGTAGGCGGCTTCGGTCTGGCCGCGGTCGAGGGAGAGGATCCCTGCCCGGAAGATCTCCCCGAGTACGGCGCCGTTGTAGATGATCAGGCCGATGGCCACGTACCAGAACACCGACAGCTGCACGCCGTAGGTGGGGAGGCCGAGTGCGCAGAAGAAGATCAGCAGCACGAGTGGCAGGCCCCGGAAGAACTCCACGAACAGTGTCGTGACCCAGCGGACCGGTGCCGTCCGGGCCAGCCGGGCCAGGGCCAGGAGCGTTCCGAGGACCATGGCTCCGGCCATCGACACCAGGGCCACCTCGACGGTGGTTTGGAGGCCCACGAGGAAGAACTTCTGGACGGACCACTGAGTGAAGGGCTCCCACCTCGACTCGTCGAGCTGGCCTCTGTCGGCGAGCCGGCCGAGGGCGATGACGACGAGCGCGACGAGGGCGAGCGCGCTCACCACGCTGACGGCCCGCGTGATCCGGCGACCGCGAGGACCCAGGGCATCTCCGATGAACGGGGCCGTCATCGCCCGCCTTCCCAGTCGGGCGATGCATGCCGGTTGGACCGGCCTCCCGGGCCGGTCATCGCTTGATCGCCACCCGTCGCTCGAGCCAGTTGGTGGCGAAGCCGGAGGGGATCGTCAGCATCAGATAGGCCGCGGCGGCGCCGAGGAAGGCCGGGATGAACTGCGCCGTCTCGGTACCGACCTGGTTGGCCGCGAAGGTGATCTCGGGCACGTTGATGGCCACCGCCACCCCGGAGTTCTTCAGCAGGGCGATGAAGATCCCTCCGAGGGGACCGACCACCGTGCGCAGGGCCTGAGGCATCACGACCAGGCGCAGTGACTGCGGGAACGTCAGCCCGACGGCCCGGGCCGCCTCGGCCTGCCCCGTCGACACCGCGTTCATGCCGGACCGAATGGTCTCGCCCACAAACGTGGCCGTGTAGGCGCTGAGCGCGATGACGGCCGACGCGAAGTAGGAGTACGTGAACCCGATGCTCGGGAAGGCAAAGACGACCACGAACATGAGGACGAGCAGCGGCGTGTTGCGAACCAGTTCCACGTAGGTCGCGCCGGCCCACCGCAGGGGCGGGACGGGACTGACCCGCAAGGCGGCGACGACGATCCCCAGGAGGAAGGCGAAGACGAAGGACAGGACGCTCAGCTCCATCGTCCTGCGCATGCCCTCGAGGAAGACGTCGAGGTTGTCGAACACCACGCTCACGGGGCCACCGCCTCAGGCGGTGACCCCGTGACACGTAGGTCGGTGTTGCTCTCCGTCAGGGCTGGGTCGTCGTGGCCGCGATCGTGGTGGTCGTGGCACCGGCCGTGGTGGTCGTGGCACCGGCCGTGGTGGTTGTCACACCGGCAGCGCCGGACGTCGTGGTGCTACGCTCACCACCTGCCGTGGTGGTGGTAGCGGGCGCCGCGCCGGCGGAGGCGTAGCGGTCTATCGCCGGGGGGGCCGGAGTCGGGATGCCAAGCTTGCCCAGGGTGGCGGCGAACAGCTTGGCCCACTCGCCGTTCGCGTAGATGGCCTCCAACCGGCCGTTGATGAACTCCCGGAAGGCGTCGTCACCACGCTGGATGCCGATCCCGTAGGGCTCCTCGGTGAACTTGTTCCCCACGATCTTGAAGTCGGAGGGGTTGGCGGCCACGAAGCCGAGGAGGATGGAGTTGTCGGTGGTCACCGACTCCACCCGGCCGTCGCGCAGGGCCTGGACACAGTCCGAGTACTGGTCGAACAGCGTCAGGTCGGCCTGCGGAGCCACGCGGGCGACATTGGCGGCCGGCGTCGAGTTGCGTACGCTGCAGGTCTTGGTGCCGTTGAGGTCCTCGACGCCCTTGATGCTGTCGTTGCCGATCTTGACCATGATGTCCTGACCGGCGATGTAGTACGGGCCGGCGAAGTCGATGCGCTGCTTGCGAGCGTCGTTGATGGTGTAGGTGGCGACCACCATGTCGACCGTGCCGTTCTCGATGAACACCTCACGGTTGGGCGTCGTCGCCTCACGGAACTCGATCTTGCGCTCGATATCATCGATGCCGCCGCCGAAGATCCCCAGGGCGATCTGCTTGGCGATCTCGACGTCGAAGCCCTCCACCTTGTTGGTGGTCGGGTTCTTCTGCCCGAGCCCGGGCTGGTCGAACTTCACCCCCACGACGATCTTGCCCTTGTTCTGGATCTCGGCCATGGTCGTGCCCGGTTCGAAGTTGGGCTGGGCCAGGGTGGTATCGCTCGACTGCCCGCCGGTGACCGTGCCGTCGTCGTCGTCCCCACAGCCCACGGCGATGAGCGCCAGGGCCAGGAGGGGGGCTCCCAAGTATCGGAATCTACGCATGCTCTCTCCTCTGTTTGAGTCGCTGGGTTCTGAAATCAGTGGGCCAGGATCTTGGACAGGAAGTCCTTGGCCCGCTCGGTCTCGGGATTGTCGAAGAAGCGCTCGGGCGTGGCGATCTCGACGATGCGGCCGCCGTCCATGAAGGCCACCCGTCGGGCCGCGGACCGGGCGAAGCCCATCTCGTGGCTGACGACCACCATGGTGGTGCCCTCCCTGGCCAGCTCCACCATCACATCGAGGACCTCCTTGATCATCTCCGGGTCGAGGGCGGACGTGGGCTCGTCGAAGAGCATGA
>Ga0247713_1000155_pt1 | contig 48775 bp, 49 predicted proteins | sample 21E_NmetaG_FD_189936 | JGI IMG/M metagenome (GOLD analysis project Ga0247713, IMG submission 189936) | Soil microbial communities from hillslope of Landscape Evolution Observatory, University of Arizona, Oracle, AZ, United States - 2-1-E_N | ecosystem: Engineered > Artificial ecosystem >...
CGTACCGGTCGCTCGACGGCGGGGACGAGTACACGATCAGGATGGAGCCGCTCGCCGGGGGACGGTACCGGGAGCACGTGGAGTCGGAGGGCTCGCCCGAGGGTTTCGAGATCTGGCTCGAGTCCGCCTGGAGCGCGGGAGCGAAGCGGATGGACGCCGTCGTCTACAAGTACCAGGCGCAGGAGTCGCGGTGTGACTTCCAGCCCGACATCACGATGTACACCTTCCCGCTCGCCAGGGGCGCGTCGTGGGAGAACGACTCCTCGTGCACCCAGGCCTCGCCGGTGGGCCAGTCGAGCCAGAGCTACAAGGGGAGGTCGACGGTGGTCGGGGCCAAGAGGATCCAGATCGCCGGCCGGACCGTCGAGACTTGGGTGATCGAGACCACCTTCACGCTCGGCGGGAGCGGGCCGGGAGGCTCCGGCTCGAACTCCGGGACATCGCGCGAGTACTTCTCGCCGGAGCACGGGATCGGCGTGAAGGGCGAGGGCGACAGCACGGGGTTCGGCAGCGGCAACTTCGAGGTCCAGAACCTCGATCCGCGCTAGGGCCTCCCGGCGGTCCTACTAGACTGTCCGCCGATGCGTTTCTTCGCCTTCCACCTGATGCCGTACCCGTACCTGCCGTCCGACTTCGAGCAGCGCTACGACTCGGCCTGGGTCTGGCTCCCCAACGAGCTGTACGACCCCCAGGTGGGGCATGCGCTCTACCACGAGTACCTGGACGACCTGCTCCTGGCGGAGGAGCTGGGGTTCGACGGGGTGTGCGTGAACGAGCACCACCAGAACGCGTACGGGCTCATGCCTTCACCTAACCTGTTCGCGGCCATCCTGGCCCGACAGACCCAGCGCGTGAAGATCGCCGTGATCGGCAACGCGCTCCCTCTCTACGACCCGCCGACGCGCGTGGCCGAGGAGATGGCGATCATCGACGTCCTCTCGAACGGCCGGCTCATCGCCGGGATGGTCGTGGGCGGTGGCCCGGAGTACTTCTCCTTCTCGGTCAACCCCTCGTTCGCCCGGGAGAGGTTCAACGAGGCCCTGGAGCTCGTCCTGCGTGCCTGGACCGAGCCCGGGCCCTTCGAGCACTACGGCAAGCACTACAAGCTGCGGTACGTGAACCCGTGGCCCCGACCCGTGCAGCAGCCCCACCCGCCGGTCTGGATACCGGGGATCGGCTCCCTCGAGACGATGGAGCTCGTCGCCCGCAACCGGTGGGCCTACATGGGGATCCCCTACTTCCACATGCGCGTCTTCGAGCGGAACTTCGACCTGTTCCGTCGGGCCTGCCACGACCAGGGCTACGAGCCGGACCCCGAGCAGATGGGCTGGCTGGTGCCGATCTTCGTGGGTGAGACGGACGCCGAGGCGCGCGCCGCGTTCGAGGAGCACGTCTGGTACTTCGTCCGCAAGCTGCTCCCCGGCATCGACGCGTCGCCTCCCGGCTACACATCCCCGCGCTCGGCCGTGAAGATCATCGGGGCCGCGTCCGACTTCATGCTCAACTGCCGCTCGTGGGAGGAGATCGTGGAGGGCTCCTATGTGATCTGCGGGTCGCCGGATACCGTCACCGAGCGGCTCGCGGAGCGGGCCGAACGGCTCGGTGTCGGCAACCTGCTGGGGCTCTTCCGGCTCGGCTCGCTCGGGGCGGAGGACGCCCGGCGGAGCATGCGCCTGTTCGCCGAAGAAGTGATGCCGAGGCTGCGGGGGTCCGGCGCGTGACCGAGCAGCTGACGGTGGAGGTGTCGGCCGGTCCCGTCGAGGTCACCCGCGGGGGCGAGGGTCCGCCCGTCGTCTACATGCACTCGTCGCTGGGCGACACATGGTGGGGGTCCTGGTGCGACGAGCTCGACCGGACCGTCTACATCCCTGCGCATCCGGGGTTCGCCGGGTCGGGCGGGTACGGGTCCATCGACGACATGGAGGACCTCGTCTTCCACTACGACGAGCTCTTTGACGCCCTCGGGCTGGACACGTTCGCTCTCGTCGGTCAATCCCTGGGCGGGTGGATCGCCGCGGAGTACGCGGTCCGCTGGCCGCGCCGGGTGGACCGGCTCGTGCTCGTCGGGGCGGCGGGCCTGCGTGTGGAGGGGGCGCCCGTCCCGGACATGTGGCGTCAGCGCCCGCCCGAGCTCGCGGAGCTCCTGTTCGCCGACCCCAACCAGCCGCTCGCGCTGATGATGCGTTCCTTCGACCGGTCCGACCCGCCGCCGGAGGACGTCCTGCTCCCGTTCGTGCAGGCGCAGCAGACGACCGCGCGACTGGCTTGGAACCCCTACCTGCACGACCCGAAGCTCCCGCGCCGGCTCGGCCGGGTCACCTGCCCCTCCCTCGTGGTCTGGGGGGCGGAGGACCGGTTCGTCCCCATCGCCCACGGCGAGGAGTACGCGCGGCTGCTGCCCGAGGCGCGACTCGTGCGGGTGGAGGGAGCCGGACACCTGCCGCTGATGGAGCGCCCCGCCGAGGCGGGGCGCGCGATACGGGAGCACCTGGCCTGATGGACCTGCAGCGCCGCAAGCTCTGGAGCGACCGGGCGACGTGGGTCGTCGCCTTCGCCGCCCTCGGTTACATCGTCTACCGCAACATCCGCTTCCCCAGCGACTTCATCGAGATCGTCCTCTACGTCTTCGGTGCCCTCGTCGTCGCCGCGTTCGCCTTCAGCGAGCTCCGGGTGGGGAGGCGGCGACCGGCTCCCGGCCCCCGCTCGTCGTTCGCCGGATCGGCGGCCTACGTGGGGGCGGCCGGCGGAGGGGACGGCGGTCCGAGACGCACGGAGTCGGCCGCCGTGCCGGGGGTCATGGAGATCGAGCCGTTCGGACTCGTGTGGCGCGCGCGTTCGGCCCCACCGTCCGGACCGCACGAGCTGCGCGTCCCATGGCGGGACCTGTACTCATGGCGCCTGCAGGGGGTGATCCCCGGCATCGGCCGGGCGAACGGCTACCTCACGGTCCGGACCGCGGACGAACGCACGACCGTCTTCCACGTCTGGCACACGAAGAGGTGGCGCACCGAGCTCGCCGAGGCGGCGGTCGCGCTACCCACCTACCAACGGCCCGATTGGCTCCCCGACGAGGCGGGAGCCGAGTTCCCCGCGCTTCTCGCCGACCACATCGACCCGGACGGTCCGGCGTCGCCGAGGGTGCTCGGCGAGATCGCCCGGCCCCCCTACCGGGCGCAGGAGCCCGCCCCACGGAAGCCCGCTCCCGTCAGGGAGCCGGAGGCTCCCGCGGAACCCGAGCCGGCGCCCGAGCCCGAGCCGGCACGGGAGCCGGAGCCCGAACCCGAGCCGGCAACCGAACCGGCGCCCGATCCCGAGCCGGCGCGGGAGCCGGAGCCCGAGCCCGAGCCGGCGAGAACGGAACCGGCGTCGGAGCCTCCTACGGAAGAGGAGCAGCAGACCATGACCGTGACCGCACCCGCCGAGACCACGTACGAGGCCGTGATCGGGCTCGAGTGCCACGTGGAGCTCTCGACCGACTCGAAGGTCTTCTGCGCGTGCCCGACCACGTTCGGGGCCGAGCCGAACACGCAGATCTGCGAGGTGTGCACCGGGCAGCCCGGCACGCTGCCGGTGATCAACGAGAGGGCCGTCGAGTACGCGATCCGGATCGGCCTCGCCCTCAACTGCGAGATCGCCCCCAGGTCCGTCTTCCACCGGAAGAACTACTTCTATCCGGACATGCCGAAGAACTACCAGATCTCGCAGTACGACATCCCGCTCGCGTCGCGAGGCTGGCTCGAGGTGGAGGTGGACGGGGAGACGAGGCGGATCGGCGTCCATCGGGTGCACCTCGAAGAGGACACGGGGAAGACGAGCCACGTGGGGGGGTCCGGACGGATCGGCGACGCCGAGTACGCGAAGGTCGACTACAACCGGGCCGGGGTCCCGCTCGTGGAGATCGTGAGCGAGCCGGACATCCGCAGCCCGGAGGAGGCGCGGGCCTACCTGACCGAGCTGCGGGCCCTGCTGCAGGCGATCGAGGTGTCCGATGTCCGGATGGAGGAGGGGTCCCTGCGTTGTGACGCCAACGTGTCCATCCGTCCGGTGGGGGAGACGGCGCTGGGAACGAAGGCCGAGGTGAAGAACATGAACTCGATCCGGTCCGTCCAGCGCGCACTGGCCCACGAGATCGAGCGCCAGACCGAGCTGGTGGGGTCGGGGGGCCGGGTCGTCCAGGAGACGAGGCATTTCGACGAGGCGTCCGGACGGACGCTGCCCGGACGATCGAAGGAGGGGAGCGAGGACTACCGGTACTTCCCCGATCCCGACCTCGTCCCGCTCGCGCCGAGCCGGGAGTGGGTGGATCGCGTTCGGACCTCCCTCCCGGAGCTCCCCTCCCAGCGCCGCCGCCGGCTCGTCGAGGAACACGCGCTGAGCGAGCGCGACGCGCGCACGCTCACGGCGACGAAGGCTCTGGCGGACGCCTACGAGTCCGCCGTCGCCGCCTACCCGGGCGACCCCCGGTCGATCGCCAGGTGGTACATCGGCGAGCTCTCGGCGATGGCGAACGAGAGGGGCGTCGAGCCGCACGAGGCGGGGGTCGGGCCCGAGCAGGTGGTGGCGCTACAGACCCTCGTCGACGAGGAGAGGATCTCCATCTCGGTCGCGAAGGGGACCGTGCTGCGCGCCGTCGCCGAGACGGGCGCCGACCCGGCCACGGTCGTGGCCGAGCAGGGCCTGGCCCAGATCTCGGGCAGCGAGGAGCTGACGGGGGTCGTGGACGAGGTGATCGCGGACAGCGCCAAGCTCGTGGATCAGATCCGCTCCGGCAAGCTCGGGGCGGTGAACGCGCTCGTCGGGCAGGTCATGAAGCGGACCCAGGGTCGCGCGAACCCGGAGGTCGTCCGGTCGCTGATCTCCGAGCGACTCGGGCTGTAAGGTCGCCGGCTCCCGGCGCGTATCCATCTCCGAGCGGAGGGCGAGCGGCCGTCATCGTGGGCGTGCGGACGCAGGTACCCGTCCCCGTTCGCGACGTCCGGGACCTCCCCCCGGTCCCGGACGTCGCACGCCCGGCCGAGTGGAGGAGGCATGCGGAGTCTGATCGCGAAGGCGGTGGCCGTCGTGGGCGTGGCGGTGCTGTCGCTGATCGCCTCGTCTCCGGCGCACGCAGGCGGCTCCGTCTGTGCGAGCGCTTCGTTGACCGTGAACGGCCGATCGGTCGTGAACGAGTCGACCTGCGAAAGGCTCCCCTGAAGCTGCGTGATCCAATGTTCGAGGGCCCCGCGAGGGGCCCCTCCGACATATCGGACATCCCGCGATCGGGGCTGGACTCACCTGAGTAGACTCTCCTCGTGAGCACGGCGGAATCGGACCTGCGGGCTGCCATACGCCAGCTGAGCGCGACCGCATCGCGGCTGGCCCGCAAGGACGGCGAGGACCTGGTGCAGGAGGCGCTGGCCCGGGCCCTCGCCAAGGGGGTCGACCCGCGCGCGCTGCCGTGGCTGCGCACCGTCACGCGGAACCTCGCCGTCGACCGCGCGCGACGCGCACGCGAGGTCGCCAGCGGCGGGTCCGAGGAGATGGACCGGATGGTCACCGACCTGACGGTGGGCCCGGAGGACCAGGTCATGACGGCCGAGGATCGACGGGCCGTCAGGGTCGCGTTGGCGACCCTGCCCCCGCGCTACCGTGACGCTCTGGTCGTCTACGCGAACACGGGCGACGCACGAGAGGTCGCCCGGACCTTCGACCTCACGCAGGGAGCCACGCACACGCTGCTGTGTCGCGCACGGGAGAGGTTGAGGGCGGCGTTGGAGCGGTCCGGTTTCGTCCCGGGCACCTTCCTGGCCAGGCTCCAGCGGTGGCAGGAGGCCCTCACCGCCGGCTGCCTCGCTGCGGGGCTCGCGGCCGGGGGTCTGCTCGGTGCGGGTGCCCCCGGGCCGGCTCCCGTGAGGGCGCCCGAGGCGGCTCGGTCCGCGGCGGTAGCGCCTATCGTCACGGAGGCCTCCTCAGGTTCCGTCGTCCGCGCCGTGCAGCCTCGCTCCGCCGCGGCCGGACAGACGGTCGCGGCCCCGGTTGGGGGAACCCCCGCACGCGAGGTCGTCGCGGACGTAGGTCTCGGCTGCTCCGAGGAGGGTCCCGATGGTGGATCGGGTCCCGTCGTGGGCGTACGGATCGAGAACGGGACCGAGGACACCCCGGTCGACGTCCTGGCCGACGCCCTTCGCGGGCGTCCCGACGGAACCCCGGGAGGATGCGTGTGAAGCGTCGCTCGCTGAAGGTCCTGCTCGCGGCGGTCGTCGTGGCCCTCACGGCCGCAGGAGGCTCCGCGGACGCGGACCCGACCTCCGACCGCGTCTGCGTATACGGAGGGTGGGCGCCGATCCTGTTCGTGGAGCACTGCGTCGATGTCCCGGGGTACCCGGCCGCTCCCGCCGCGCCGGTCCCCGTCGTCGGTCAGTAGCCCTCACCTCGGCCGCCCGCCCCTATCCTGGGAGCCCGGGCGACAAGGAGGACACGCATGACCCATCACGACCACGGGGGCGACCCGCGCCCACGGTCGCGCGAGGTGACCGAGGGGTTCGAGCGGGCCGGAGCACGAGCGATGCTCCGAGCGGTCGGGTTCTCCGAGGAGGACTTCAACAGACCTCAGGTGGGCGTCGCCTCCTCGTGGAACGAGGTCACGCCGTGCAACCTGTCGCTGGACCGGTGCGCGGACTGGGCGAAGGAGGGGGTCCGGGCGGCGGGTGCGGTGCCGGTCGAGTTCGTGACGATCGCCGTGTCCGACGCCATTTCCATGGGCCACGAGGGGATGCGCGCCTCCCTCGTCTCCCGCGAGGTGATCGCCGACTCCGTGGAGCTCGTGATGCACGCGGAGCGCTTCGACGGCGCCGTCACCATCGCCGGCTGCGACAAGTCGCAGCCCGGGATGCTCATGGCCAGCGCCCGGCTCAACCTGCCGTCGGTCTTCCTGTACGGGGGCACGATCATGCCGGGCCACTGGCAGGGGCGCGACGTCACCATCCAGGACGTCTTCGAGGGCGTGGGCGCGGTCTCGGCCGGCCGCATGACCGAGGCTGAGCTCGGCGAGCTCGAGCGGGTGGCCTGTCCGGGGGCCGGGTCCTGCGGGGGCATGTACACGGCGAACACGATGGCGTCGGTGTCCGAGGCGCTGGGGATGTCGCTGCCCCTGTCCGCCTCGATACCCGCGCTCGACCCGCGTCGGGAGGCCCTGTCCAGGGCCACGGGGGAGGCGGCCGTCCGGATCCTCGAGCTCGGTCTGCGGCCGCGCGACATCATGACGCTCGAGGCCTTCCGCAACGCGATCGCCGTCTGCTGCGCGGTCGGCGGCTCCACGAACGCGGTCCTGCACCTGCCCGCCATCGCGCATGAGGCGGGGATCGACCTGGAGATCGACGAGTTCGACCGGGTCGCCCGCCGGGTGCCCCACATCGCCGACTTCAAGCCGATGGGACGCTACGTGATGACCGACCTCGACCGGATCGGGGGCGTCCCCGTCGTCATGAAGGAGCTCCTGGACGCCGGTCTGATCGACGGCGACTGCATCACGGTGACCGGCCGGACCGTGGCCGAGAACCTGGCCGACGTGACGTTCCCCGGGGGCCAGGACGTCGTCCGCCCCCTGGACGACCCCATCCACCGCGAGGGAGGGTACGCGATCCTGCGCGGATCTTTGGCTCCCGACGGAGCGGTGGTGAAGGTGGCCGGGACCGAGGTGGAGCGGTTCCGCGGTCCGGCGCGCGTCTACGACTCGGAGGAGGAGGCCTTCCGCGCGGTGGTGTCCAAGCAGCTGCGGGAGGGGGACGTCGTCATCATCCGCTACGAGGGCCCGCGCGGCGGCCCCGGGATGAAGGAGATGCTCGCCGTCACCGCTGCCATCGCGGGAGCGGGGCTGGGGGACCGGGTCCTGCTGATCACCGACGGGCGGTTCTCAGGAGCCACCCGTAACCTCTCGATCGCGCATGTCGCCCCGGAAGCGGTCGACGGCGGACCGATCGCGCTGGTCCGGGAGGGCGACATGGTCTCGGTGGACATCCCCTCGCGCACCCTCGATATCGAGGTCGAGCCGAACGAGCTGAAGCGGCGCCTGGAGGACTGGGTGCCGCCCCCGCCCCGCTACACGACGGGAGCGCTGGCCAAGTACGCCCGGCTGGTGTCCTCGGCGTCGAAGGGAGCGGTGACGCTCTAGACCCCCCGATCGCGCGGCTCAGGCCGGCGGGCTCCCCTCGGTTGGGGCCGCGTCCTTCGGGCCGTCCTGCTTCTTGGACAGGACCGCCGCGATCGCCATCAGGACCAGCAGGGCGAGCGTGATCCGCAGGCTCCACGCGCCGAAGGCCTTTATGCGGTCCGGGAGCCAGGGCCACCGGTCGCCGGCGCGCCCACCCAGCCACAGGAAGGTGGCGGCGAACCCCACCGATCCGATCAGGTAGGCGGGCAGGAACTTCCGTATCGACATCCGTGTGCTGCCCGCGACGAGCACGACGGGGGTCACGAGCCACTCAACCATGCGGCCGATGACGACGGCCCCGAACCCGTACCTCTCGATCCACGCGTGCGCGCGGGCGACCTGCTTCGGGTTCCACAGGGAGGCCCACATCGACCCCTCCTTCTCCGCCCGCACGGCCAGCTCGGGACCGAACCGGTACCCGGCCCAGTACAGGACGAGCCCGGACACGAGCGACATCGCGACGGAGGCGATGCCCGAGGCGATCAGCATCCCGGTGTTCCCGCGGACCTCGGTGCCGACCGCGATGAGGATGAGCATCGTGTTGTTCAGGAGCGGCAGAACCCATGGGAACGGCGATGCGAGCAGGCGCGGCAGGAAACCGAACCCGACCCGTTGGGTGATGGCACGGAAGATGAGGAAGAGGATGAGGGCGGCGACCGCCTGGCCGTCGGACAGGCGGCGACGCGTCATGTGCGGCACGGACGCCGGGAGTTCCATCTCCTCGGCCAGGCGCTGCTCCTCGGGCTCGTTCATCCCCGCATCATCGCGTATGGCCGTGGTGGGCGCAGGGAACCGGCCCGCACGTTAAGTTGAACGTTCGTCCGTGATAACGTACGGCGATGGCTGTCCGAACGGCGGAGAGCGTGGGGTCACGGGTCCGGGCGCTGCGGGAGTCGATGGGGCTCTCGCTGCGGGACCTGTCCCAGCGTGCCGGCGTGTCCGCGCCGATGCTCTCGCAGGTCGAACGCGGGGAGACGTCGCCGACGCTGACGGTCGCCGGACGGATCGCGTCCGGGCTCGGGCTCTCGCTCTCCCAGCTGCTGCGGTTGGACGAGGAGCCGCTCGTCGCGGTCGTCCGAGCAGGGCGCGGGAGGACCACCCGTCGCGAAGGTCACCGCTACACGGAGCTCACCCCGGGGCTCCCGGGCCAGCCGACGCTCGTCTCCGTCCACGCACTGGCCGGCGGCTCCCGTACGTCCGGGCCGCCGCTGCACTCGCCCGGGAGCCGGGAGACGGCGGTCGTGCAGCGGGGTTCGGTGGTCCTGGTCATCGCGGGCGACCGGTACGAGCTCCAGGAGGGGGACGCCGTGACCTTCGACGCCGACCTGCAGCATCACTTCGAGAACCCCGGGAGCCGAGAGGCCGAGTTCGTGTCGGTCGTGACGGCTCCAGCGCGAGGAGGCTGAGGATGCCACGGACGCTCGTAGACAAGATCTGGGACTCCCACGAGGTGCGGGACGGTCTGATCTACATCGACCTGCACCTCGTGCACGAGGTCACCTCCCCCCAGGCCTTCGAGGGCCTGCGACTGGCCGGACGCCGCGTGCGTCGCCCGGACCGAACCCTCGCCACGGCCGACCACAACGTGCCGACGGACGGCACCCCCGCCGCCCGGCTGATCACGGACCGGTTGTCGCGCATCCAGGTCGAGACGCTCGAGCGCAACTGCGCCGAGTTCGGCATCCCGATCTTCTCGCTGGGGTCGGACCGGCAGGGGATCGTCCACGTGATCGGTCCCGAGCTCGGCGTGACTCAGCCCGGGATGACGATCGTCTGCGGCGACAGCCACACGGCCACGCACGGCGCGTTCGGAGCGCTCGCGTTCGGGATCGGCACGAGCGAGGTCGAGCACGTGCTCGCGACGCAGTGCCTCGTCCAGCGCCGGCCGAAGACGATGCGCGTGCTCTACGAGGGCAAGCTGGGCCGGTACGTGCGGGCGAAGGACCTGATCCTCGCCACCATCGGACGCCTGGGCACGGACGGCTTCGCCGGTCACGCGGTCGAGTTCGCCGGGGAGACGATCGAGGCCATGTCGATGGAGGGCCGCATGACGATCTGCAACATGACCATCGAGGGCGGTGGGAGGGCCGGCCTGGTCGCCCCGGACGACACCACCTTCGAGTACCTGGACGGCCGCCCCGCGGCGCCCTCCGACATGGGCGCGGCCATCGAGCGGTGGCGGCGGCTCCCGACGGACCCGGGCGCCACCTTCGACCGGGAGGTGACCATCGACGCTTCGGACGTGGCTCCCATGGTGACCTGGGGCACGACCCCGGCCATGGTGGCCGAGGTCACGGGGCGCGTGCCGGACCCGTCCGACCGCCCGGACCCTGGTCTGGCCGAGCGCGCTCTCTCTTACATGGGCTTGGAGCCGGGCACCCCCCTGACGGACATCCCCCTCGACCGCGTCTTCATCGGGTCCTGCACGAACTCGCGGATCTCCGACCTGCGCGCCGCGGCGGCGGTCGTCGAGGGACAGCGGGTCGCGCCCACCGTGCGGGCGATGGTCGTCCCGGGCTCGGCGCAGGTGAAGGTCCAAGCGGAGCAGGAGGGACTCGACCGTGTCTTCACCGCGGCCGGGTTCGAGTGGAGGGGAGCCGGCTGCTCCATGTGCCTGGGCATGAACCCCGACACGCTCGATCCGCAGGAGCGTTGTGCGTCCACCTCCAACCGCAACTTCGAGGGACGCCAGGGAGCGGGCGGTCGTACCCACCTCTGCAGCCCCGAGATGGCCGCGGCGGCCGCCATCGAGGGCCGTTTCGTCGACCTGAGGGAGTGGGCCTGATGGAGCCGGTCACCATCGTCGAGGGCAGGGTCTCGGTCCTGCGGCGCGCGGACGTCGACACCGACCAGATCATCCCGAAGCAGTTCCTGAAGCGGATCGAGCGGACGGGGTTCGGAGAGTTCCTCTTCTATGACTGGGTGAGGTCGGGAGAGATCACGCTGGAGCCGAACCCGATCCTGGTCGCCGGACGCAACTTCGGGTGCGGGTCGTCACGTGAGCACGCACCGTGGGCCCTCCAGGACTTCGGCTTCCGGGCGATCGTCGCACCCAGCTTCGCCGACATCTTCCACGGCAACTGCACGAAGGTTGGCCTCCTCCCGGTGGTCCTGCCCGAGGACGTCGTGACCGAGCTCATGGACGCGGGCGAGGCCAGGATCGACCTCCGCGCCCAGACGGTGACGTTCGCGGGCCGGGAGGTGCGCTTCGACATCGATCCGGACGTGAAGCACCGCCTCGTCAACGGACTGGACGACATCGGCCTGACCCTTCAGCACGAGGCGGACATCTCGGCCTACGAGGCGTCCGGCCGCAGTGACCACGCGCCCGTCACCACGTCCCTCGCATGAAACCGGCCGGCCCGCGGTAGCGTTGGACAGGTGATGACCCGAGTCCGTGTGGCCACCGCCTGCTGTCTGCTCGCGCTCGTCACGGCCGCCTGTGGCCGCGGGGAGCCTCAGACGGACGACGCCCGGCGCATCCAGGCGAGCCCGGATCTCAGCGACGCCACACCGGACCCCCTGGAGACCGAGGCGCCCCCGGAGGGGTCGCCGGGGGCGAGCCGATCCACCGGCCGGATCACCGCGCCGCGTCCGACCCCGGCTCCCGGACCGTCGCTCGCCGACGCCCGGGTGGGGCTGACGCAGGTGGCCAACCTCAACCAGCCGCTCGCTATGCAGGTGGCCCCGAACGACGACTCGCTGTACGTGGCCGAGAAGGGTGGACGGATACGCGTCATCAGGGGCGGCCAGGTCGAGTCGTCGGCGGTCCTCGACATCTCGTCGGAGGTCTCCACCGGCGGAGAACAGGGTCTGCTCGGCCTGGCCTTCTCGCCGGACGGTCAGTACCTGTACGTGAACTTCACGAACCGCGACGGCAACACGGTCATCAGGGAGTACCGGTGGGCGAACAGGCGTGCCGACGTCTCGACCGCCCGCGCCGTCCTCGGGTTGAACCAGCCCCGCGCCAATCACAACGGCGGCGACCTGCAGTTCGGACGCGACGGCAAGCTGTACATCTCGACGGGCGACGGAGGCGGGAGCGGCGACCCGGATAACAACGCGCAGGACCTGGGGAACCTCCTCGGGAAGATCCTGCGGATCGAGCCGCGCCCGGCCGGGAGCCAGGCCTACAGCATCCCGGCCGACAACCCGTTCGTCGGTCGGACCGGGGCACGCGGGGAGATCTGGGCGTACGGACTGCGCAACCCTTGGAGGTTCTCGTTCGACCGAGCGAACCAGGACCTGTACATCGCAGACGTCGGGCAGAACGCGGTCGAGGAGGTCAACTGGCGCGCGGCGGCGTCGAGGGGCGGCGAGAACTACGGGTGGAACCGGCTGGAGGGCTCGCGTCAGTTCCAGGGCAGCGCCCCCGCCGACCACGTCCTGCCCATATACGAGTACGAGCGGGTGGCCGGCCACTGCGCCGTGACCGGCGGGTACGTGTACCGAGGCCAGCGCATCCCCGCCCTGGCGGGGGCGTACGTGTTCGCCGACTTCTGCAAGGGCGAGCTGCGAGCGTTCGTACAGGACGGGGGCCGCGCGGTGGGGCATCGGTCCCTGGGCGTGAACGCGGCCCAGGTGTCGGCGTTCGGCCAGGACGCAGTCGGAGAGATCTACGTGATGTCGCTCGCGGGGCCGGTGTACCGGATCGACCCGGTGTGATTGACGTGCCCGCCCGCCGCTCCCATACTGTGTCTTCGATGAAGACCCTGAAGAGCTCGATCGTACTTCGGTAGGCAGGCGCCGCCCCGGCGCCTGCCAGACCTCTCGTCGACCCGGCGAGGGGTTTTTTGTTGGTCGCGAAGGAGAGACGACATGGAGTTCAAGGCCGGAGACCAGGTGACGGGGGCCCAGGCCCTCATCCGCTCGCTCGAGCTCGAGGGTGTCCGGCACGTATTCGGGATCCCCGGGGGGACGATCCTCCCGGCCTACGACCCGCTGCTCGACTCGTCGATACGTCACATCCTGTGTCGCCACGAACAGGGCGCCGCCCACGCCGCGGACGGGTACGCGCAGGTGACCGGGGTGCCCGGGGTCTGCTTCGCGACGAGCGGTCCGGGCGCGACCAACCTCGTCACCGGGCTCGCGTCCGCCTGGATGGACTCGGTGCCCATCGTCGCCATCACCGGCCAGGTCTCCCGCGGCGTCCTCGGTGGGGACGCCTTCCAGGAGGCGGACGTCACCGGGATCACCATGCCGATCACGAAGCACTCGTGGCTCGTGAAGGACCCGAAGGACATCCCGCAGGTGATCAAGGAGGCCTTCCACATCGCGGCGACCGGGCGCCCGGGACCGGTGCTCGTCGACATCCCGAAGGACGTCCTGCAGGAGGAGTTCGGCTGGTGGTACCCGGACGCGATCGACCTTCCCGGCTACCGCCCCCCGACCACCGGCGACCCCGAGCTCGTGCGCCGGGCCGCGGAGGCGATCGCGCAGGCCAGGGAGCCGATCCTGTACACGGGGGGTGGGATCGTCCGCGGTTTCGCGGCCGAGAAGCTGCGCGAGCTCGCCGAGCTCACACGGATCCCCGCGGTGACCACGCTCATGGGACGTGGAGCGCTCCCGGACGACCACGAGCTGTGCCTGGGGATGCCCGGGATGCACGGCAACTACACCGCCGTGCGGTCCATGCAGGAGACGGACCTGCTGATCGCGCTCGGGGTCCGCTTCGATGACCGGGTGACCGGCGCGCTCAGCTCCTTCGCGCCGAACGCGAAGGTGATCCACGTCGACATCGACCCGTCCGAGATCGGCAAGAACCGGCAGGCGGACGTCGGGATCGCCGGCCACGTGAAGCACGTCATCCCGCAGCTCACCGCCGAGCTGCGCCGGCTGTACGCCGAGCGCGGCGCCCCCGACCTCAGCGGCTGGCGGGCGAAGCTTCGCGACTGGCAGGAGCGCTTCCCACTGCGCTACCCGGACACCTCCGCGAACGGCCAGCTCGTCCCCGAGTACGTGATCGAGCGGATCGGGAAGCTGACGAACGGCGACGCTATCTACTCCTCCGGGGTGGGGCAGCACCAGATGTGGGCTTCGCAGTACATCCGGTTCAAGCGTCCGAACACCTGGATCAACTCGGGGGGCGTGGGCGCGATGGGGTACGCGGTCCCGGCCGGCATGGGAGCCAAGGTGGCGCGTCCCGACTCCGACGTCTGGGTGATCGACGGGGACGGGTGCTTCCAGATGACCTGCCAGGAGCTCGCGACGATGACCACGGAACGGATCCCCGTCAAGATCGCGATCATGAACAACGCCTACCTGGGGATGGTCCGACAGTGGCAGGAGCTCTTCTACGACGGGCGCTTCTCGCAGATCCATCTGACCCAGGACGTCCCCGACTACGTGAAGCTGGCCGAGGCGTACGGCGCGATCGGGTTCAGGTGCGACGACCCGAGCGAGGTCGACCCGATCATCGAGAAGGCGCAGTCGATCGACGACCGCACGGTGGTGATCGACTTCCGGTGCGACCCCGGCGAGAAGGTGTTCCCGATGGTCCCGGCGGGCCAGTCCAACGACGACATCATCATGGGCCCGCTCTTCGACGAGGAGGCATGAGATGAAGGACGTCCTCTATGAGAAGCGCGCCTACAAGGGACGCAAGGGGGTCCACACCCTGTCGGTGCTCGTCGAGAACAGGCCGGGCGTGCTGGCCCGTATAGCCGGGATGTTCGCCCGCCGCGGGTTCAACATCGAGTCGCTCGCGGTGGGCCCGACCGAGGACCCCTCCATCTCCAGGATGACCATCGTCGTGAAGGTGGAGGCGAAGCCGCTCGAGCACATCGTCGGTCAGCTCGACAAGCTCGTGAACGTGCTGCACATCGAGGAGATCCACGCCGAAGCGGGGGTGCAGCGGGAGCTCATGCTGATCAAGGTCGCCGCGGAGCCCGGCACCCGGTCCCAGATCATCGAGATCGCGGACATCTTCCGGTCCAAGATCGTCGACGTCGACCCGTCCGCCCTGACGCTCGAGGCGACCGGCACGCCGGACAAGCTCCAGGCCCTGATAGACATGCTCAGGCCGCACGGCATCCTCGAGACGGTTAAGACCGGGCTCATCGCGCTCGACCGGGGCCGCCACACGATCCACGACGCGTACGAGCACCACCGGACGGCCCGGGACACGGCCTAGGAGGCACAGATGGCGACGATCTTCTACGACGGTGACGCGGACACGAAGAACCTCCAAGGCAGGCGCATCGCGATCATCGGGTACGGCTCCCAGGGACACGCGCACGCGCTGAACCTGTCGGACTCGGGGATGGACGTGCGGGTCGGTCTGTACGAGGGCTCGAGGTCCTGGGGTCAGGCGGAGAGCGACGGGCTGACCGTCCTGCGCACCGAGGAGGCGTGCAAGGAGGCGGACCTGGTGATGGTCCTGCTCCCGGACACGGTTCAGAAGCAGGTTTACGCGGAGTCGATCGCGCCGTACCTCGAGGCGGGGAACGCGCTCTTCTTCGCCCACGGGTTCAACATCCACTTCCGGCAGGTCGTGCCCCCACCGGACGTCGACGTCGCGATGATCGCCCCCAAGTCGCCCGGTCACCTCGTCCGCCGCACCTTCACCGAGGGAGCCGGTACGCCGTCGCTCGTGGCCATCCACCAGGACGCGACCGGCAACGCCCTCCAGGTGGCGCTCGCGTACGCGAAGGGGCTGGGGGCCACCCGGGCCGGGGTCCTGCAGACCACCTTCGCCGAGGAGACGGAGACCGACCTTTTCGGCGAGCAGGTCGTCCTCTGCGGCGGCGCCTCCGAGCTCGTCCGCGCCGGCTTCGAGACGCTGGTCGACGCGGGTTACCAGCCGGAGATCGCGTACTTCGAGTGCCTGCACGAGCTGAAGCTGATCGTGGACCTCATGTACGAAGGCGGTCTGTCGTGGATGCGGTACTCGGTCTCGGACACGGCCGAGTTCGGCGACTACACCCGCGGCCCCCGGATCATCGACCAGGACACCCGCGCCCGCATGCGTGAGATCCTGGACGAGGTGCGGTCCGGAGCGTTCGCCCGGGAGTGGATCCTCGAGAACCAGGCCGGACAGCCCGGCTTCCAGGCCATGCGCCACCGAGCGCGCGACCAGCGGATCGAGGAGGTCGGGAAGCAGCTGCGGTCGATGATGTCCTGGCTCGACGCCAAGCACGTCCCGGGGTCGGGCCCGGGACGGGAGACCGGCGGGAACGGGAGTTGAAGCCTCGCGTCCTGATCACCGAGTCGATCGCCCCGTCGGGCATCGAGACGCTCGAGGGCGGCGGGCTGGAGGTGGACGTACGCACCGGCCTGACCCCCGATGAGCTCCTGGAGGCCATCGGTGGGTACGACGGGTTGATCATCCGTTCGGCGACGAAGGTCACCTCCGAGGTGATCGACGCGGGAGCCCGGTTGAAGGTGGTCGGGCGCGCTGGGATCGGTGTCGACAACGTCGACGTGACCGCGGCCACCCGGCGGGGCATCGTCGTCGTGAACACCCCGCAGGGCAACATCGTCTCGACGGCGGAGCACACGGTGGCCCTGATGCTCGCGCTCGCCCGGCAGATCCCCCAGGCGCACGCCGCACTCACATCCGGCCGCTGGGAGAAGAAGAGGTTCGCGGGCGTGGAGCTCAGCGGGAAGGTGGTCGGGATCGTGGGTCTCGGCCGCGTCGGCACCCTCGTCGCTCAGCGCTGCCACTCCTTCGGGATGCGGATCATCGCTCGCGACCCGTACCTGGCTCCCCAGCGCGCCCAGCGGCTCGGCATCGACCTGGTGGAGATGGACGAGCTGCTCGAGCAGGCCGACGTCATCTCGCTGCACGTGGTCAAGACGCCCGAGACCCACCACATGATCGGGGAGCGGGAGCTCGCGCGCTGCAAGGACGGCGTGTTGATCGTCAACGTCTCGCGCGGCGGGGTGGTCGACGAGGACGCCCTCGCCCGCGCCATCTCCTCGGGCAAGGTCGGGGGCGCCGCCCTCGACGTGTTCGAGACGGAGCCGCTCACCGACTCGCCGCTCTTCGGCCTCGACCGGGTCGTCGTGACCCCGCACATCGCCGGGCAGACGGCGGAGGCACAGGACAAGGCGGGCACGATCGCCGCCGAGCAGGTGCTGCTCGCCCTGCGCGGCGAGTTCGTGCCCAACGCCGTCAACCTGGAGGCCGGCGGTGAGCTCCCCGAGCTCCTGCGCCCGTTCCTGCGGTTGGCGACCCGGCTCGGGCGACTGGTGGCCGCCCTGGCCGGTGAAGGGGTGGGCGCGCTCGAGGTGGCGTACCACGGTCCGGTCGCGAGCGAGGACACCCGGGTGCTCACCCTGTCCGCCCTGCGAGGGTTCCTGCAGGCGGGCGTCCACGAACCGGTCACCTACGTGAACGCACCGATGGTGGCGTCCGACCGCGGCATCGACTACACGGAGACCCGGTCGGCCGCGAGCACCGATTACACGAACCTCGTCCGGGTGACCGCCCGGCGGGACGGCGAGCCCGTGGTGGTGGGGGGGACGCTGGTCGGACGGGCGAACGAGGAGCGGGTGGTCGAGATCGACGGGCGCCCGCTCGAGATCGCCCTCACGCGGTACATGGCCTTCTTCCGATACGACGACCGGCCCGGGGTGGTGCACCGGGCGTCCGGGCCGCTCGCCGACGCGGACATCAACATCAAGAACATGGTGGTCGCGGAGCCTCCCTCCCCCGGGGAGCCCGCGGTCATGGCGCTCGCCGTCGACTCGCCCATCCCCGCGGAGGTGCTCGAGGCCGCGATGGAGGCGGCCGGCATCCGGTCCGGACGGTTCGTCGTACTGGAGGAGGGCTGATGGACAGGATCTTCATCTTCGACACCACTCTGCGCGACGGAGAGCAGTCGCCGGGGATCGCCCTGAACGCGAAGGAGAAGCTGGAGATCGCCGAGCAGCTCGCCCGGCTGCAGGTCGACGTCATCGAAGCCGGGTTCCCCATCACCTCGGACGGCGACTTCGAGGCCGTGAAGTTGATCGCCGAGAACGTGAAGGGCCCCCAGATCGCTGCCCTCGCCCGCACGGTGGACATCGACATCGACCGGGCCTGGGAGGCCATACACGACGCGCGCGATCCCCGGATCCACGTCTTCCTCTCGACCTCGGACATCCACCGCAAGTACATGCTCCAGGCCTCCGAGGAGCAGATCGTCGCCCAGGCGGTGGAGGGGGTGAGGAGGGCGAAGCGCTACACGCCCAACGTCGAGTTCTCGCCCCAGGACGCCACGCGCACCGACGCCGACTTCCTCTGCGAGGTCGTCCAGGCCACGATCGAGGCCGGCGCGACGACGATCAACATCCCCGACACGGTGGGGTACACCCTCCCGCACGAGTTCGAGGAGCTGATCGGCTACCTGTACGAGAGGGTCCCCGCGCTCACAGAGGTCGTGCTGTCCGTTCACTGCCACAACGACCTGGGGCTCGCCGTCGCGAACTCGCTGGCCGCCGTCCGGGCCGGGGCGCGACAGATCGAGGTCGCGGTGAACGGGATCGGCGAACGAGCCGGGAACTGCTCGCTCGAGGAGGTCGTGATGGCCATCCGCACACGCCGCGAGCTGATGTGGGTCGATGTCGAGGTGAACACGCGCGAGATCGCCCGGACCTCCCGGATGGTCTCCCTGCTCACCGGGTACCCGATCCAGCCGAACAAGGCGATCGTGGGCGCCAACGCCTTCGCGCACGAGTCGGGCATCCATCAGCACGGCGTGCTCCAGGACCGCATGACGTACGAGATCATGGACGCCGCCGAGATCGGCCTCGAGGGGGGCCGGATCGTCCTGGGCAAGCACTCCGGACGACACGCCTTCACCGCCCAGCTCGAGGCGATGGGCTACCAGCTCGCGCCGGAGGAGCTGAAGCGGGCCTTCGAGCGTTTCAAGGAGCTGGCGGACCGCAAGATCCAGATCACCGACACCGATATCGAGGCCATCGTGGCCGACGAGATGCGGACGGCGGACGACCACTGGGAGTTCGACAGCCTCGAGGTCGTGGGCGGCTCCCAGATCTCCGCCAAGGCGACCGTCACCCTACGGAGCGCCGATGGACAGACTGTCTCCGAGACCGCGGCGGGAGACGGGATGATCGACGCGGCGTGCGGCGCGGTCCGGAGGGCCACGGGGGCAGAGGCACGGCTGGTCTCGTTCAACGTCGGGGCCGTGACGGCCGGGACGGACGCGCTGGGGGACGTCTCCGTCCAGGTTGAGGTGGAGGGAGACCGGTGGACGGGCCGGGGCGTTTCCACGGACGTGGTCGAGGCTTCCGCGCGGGCGTTCCTGGACGCGATAAACCGGGCCATCCGCGTTGGCCCGCGCGAGCGGGCAGCGGACGCGCCCGGACCGTGAACCGCTGTCCCTAGTTCGACTCCACGAACCGGTCGATCCAGCTCTGCACGACCGCGCTCAGAGCCTGCGGTGTGCCCGCCATCTCCACCGCCTCTTGTGTCTCGGCTATGTCCAGGGTCTGCGTCACGCGGGCCCGGAACCCATCCTCGGCGTTGCCCTCGATCCACAGACGTACGATGAGCAAACCGGTGCGATCGGCTGACTGGGTCTTCATGGATGGAGCGTCGCAGGCGCGCGTCACCGCACCGTCACCGCTCCCGGATCAGTTCAGCTTCAGGCCTTCGACCAGCGCGCGGATCTCGCTCGACGGCTCGCGTCCCAGCTCGTCGTAGAGGAGGGCGCGGAACGCGTCGAACTCCCGCAGCGCGGCCGCCACGTTGCCCGCCGCGATGTGAGCCTCGATCAGCGCCCGCCAGGCGCTCTCACGCAGCGGCTCCCCCGCCACGGCCGCCATCCCAGCCTGGACGGCCTGCCCGAAGCTCCGGGCAGCAGTGAGCCGGCGGCACAGGGCCTCGAGAGCCCGCAGGCGGAGCTGGTGGTAGGCCTCCCGCTCGACCAGGACCCAGTCCTCGGTCCAGTCCGGGAGGAGATCGGCGCTCAGCACCTCGTCGTCCAGCTCCGCCGGGTCGTCGAGCTCCTGAGATGGGTCGAGCACACGCCGGGCGAGAGCCTCTCCCTCCCGGAGATCGACCGTGACCAGCGGAGAGAGCTCGATGTGATCGCTCGTCACCTCGACGAGGGAGTACCTGGGATGACGGAGGCGGGTGAGGGCCGAGCGGAGGCTGCTGCCCGCGCGCTGCTCGTTCGCCTCCGACCACAGGGACCCGCTCACGTAGCTCCGGAGCAGGGGACGCGCCTGCAGGGCGAGGAAGCAGACCAGGCGCTGACAGTTCGTCGGCAGGGGGAAGACCTCTGACTCGATGCTCAACCGGAACCCGCCGAGCAGACCCAGACGCACCGGGGACGGGTCAGACCCCCCCCTCGCCCCGGGCCTCGTATCCATCGTGGTCCTCGGCCCGTCCTGTGGCCGCACACCTCCCAGGCTCACGATACCCGCCCCCCGGGACGGTGACGCTCGGGTGACGGGGGGGTGCGAAGGTGCGCACGAGGAGTCGCTCGTTCGAGCGGCCCGGGAAGGGAAGTCATGGGCATGTCGGGAGCTGAGCAGGGCACGGGAACGGTGTTCCGCCTGGGTCTGAGCGCGGTCCGGACCACGTTCGCGCACTTCACCGTCGAGGTGAGGGCCGTCCCGGGTGAGACCGTGTTGACCCTGCGCGGAGAGCTCGACATGGCGACCGAGCAGACGTTCGAGAACGCGCTCGCAGGGATCGACGGGGGGTCCCCCGCATCGTGCTCGATCTCTCGGGGCTCACCTTCATCGATTGCTCCAACATCGGGCTCATCCACCGGGCGGGCACCGCGGCCGCCCGTCGAGGCGCGCGCCTCGAGGTCAGGGGCGCCTCTCCGCACTTGCGCCGGGTCTTCGATCTGGCGGGGTTCGTCAGCTCCAACGGCAGCGGGCTCGTCCCCGCGTCCTGAGCCGGACCGTCCAGCGCGCTCGAGCCCGAGGAGCTGAAGCGGGCTCTTCGAGCGTTGCGACGGCACGGGCCGCCAGATCCAGATCGCCCGCACCGACCCGAGGCCATCCGTCGCGACGTTGCGGCGGACGACCACTGGGCCTCGAGGTCGTTGGGGGTGCCAGAGTTCGAAGGCCACCGTCGCCCTACGGGGAGCGCGTGCGCCTCGGCCGCCCGCCCGCGACGTAGGGGTCGCTGGCCGCTGAGCGGGAGGAGCAGGAGGGAGGCACGGCTCGCTGGCCGTACCCCCCTCGTACCTCCTATCGACCCGTACCGATCCTGCCCGCGGATCGTGAGATCAGCGTCAGAAGGGCGCCGAGCATGAGTGCCGACACGGCCAGTAGCAGGATCGTCGCCGTATCGGCCCCCGTGGCGGGCAGGGTCGAGCGTTCGTGCGCGCGCGAGAGGGTGAGGTCGGTGCTCGCGGCGCTCAACCGACTGCCCCCGGCCTGCGCCGTCGTCACCTCTGCGGGGGTGACGAACGCGACGGGCGAGCCCGACACCTCTGCGCCGGAGCCGAGACCGTCTGCCGGATCCTGTCCAGGGCGGTTGCCCGGACCGGTTCCCGGACCCGTTCCCGGACCCGTTCCCGGACCGGTACCCGGACCCGTTCCCGGACCGGTACCCGGACCCGTTCCCGGACCGGTACCCGGACCCGTACCCGGACCCGTTCCCGGACCGGTACCCGGACCGGTACCCGGACCCGTTCCCGGACCCGTTCCCGGACCGCCGTATCGGTTCACGACGGTCACAGAGCAGTTGACGGTGCCGCCCCCATCGTTGGCCGAGCCGTTGCACTGGTCGATGTCCAGCGGCACGGCAGACACGTCACCCTCGACCGAGCAGTTCACGCGTCCGGGGGCCCCGCCCCCGTTCGCCGAACCGTTGCACTGGTTCACGGATGCATCCGTCGTGTCTTGCTCGGCCGGCCCCGAGCACGCCAGAGGATCGCCAGCGGGATCGACCCCGCCCTCTCCGGAGCCGTTGCACTGGTTCACGGTTACCGGCACGGTCGGCGTCCCGGCCGGGACATCGTTGATGACCGTGACGTGGCACGTCACGTTGCTGCCGCCCCCGGTGGCCACCCCGTTGCACTGGTCGACCTTGGTCGTCAGTTCGTCCGATTCGGTGACGGAGGTCGTGCAGCCGAACGGAGGTGTCACGCCCGCCGCTGCGAGGCAGCTCCGCGTTGTCACCTTTGAAGATGTCTCCCCCTCGGCCGTCACCGTGTTCTCGATCGTGACCTCGCAGGTGATCTCCCACCCGGCAGTAGCTCCGGGGAACTCGGGAGGGTTGCACTGGTTCACGTCGTGAGACGAAGCAGGAGCCACGTCGGCCGTGCCGATGGGAGCATCTCGGCTCGGCGCCGAACCCGATCCAGAGGTACCGGAGGCGTCCGACGTGGTGCTCGTGGCCGTGGCCGTCGTCCCCTGCGGCGTCGATACGGAGGCCTCCTCGATCGCCGCCGCGATGTCGGAGCGGAACGCCGCCCGCTCCGGCATGGGCCGGGAGGCGGCACGGCTGGTGCCAGAACGGACCGCGGCCACCGCCTCCAGTGCCGACGAACGGGCCTCGGCGACCGACGGTGCACGACCTGCGGGCGAGGAACGGATGGCCCCCGCGGTTTCGGCCGCGTCCGTGGGCCAGGTTCGCTGAGGCATGGTGGTGTCCGCGACCGCGGACCCACCCGTGGCTCCGAGGATCACCGCAACGCAAGCTGACGCCAGCGCGCCGGTGAGTAGTATCCGCGCCGTGGAGCGACTGCTCCTACCCGGCGGCCCTGGGTCAGTGGGTTTCAGGCGTTCGGGTCCCGGGCTCCGGGCGCTTGCAGGCGCATGGTCCATGTGTCTCCCCTCCGTGTTGGACCTCGGCCCCTCGGCTGACGCGGGGGAGACGGGATCTTCGGTGCGGCCCGGTCGGACCGCGTCCCCCACCATACTCTGGAATTCAAGAACCAGCAATTTTTTTCCAATAATGCGTTAGAGTGAACCCATGGGCGAATGGCGGTTCTTCACGAACCACGCGAGGGTGCTCTTCTTCATCGCGGAGCGGCCGGACGCCCGCCTCAAGGACCTGGCGGCCGAACTACACGTCACGGAGCGGACCGCCTACGGGATCGTGGTCGATCTGACCGATGCGGGTTACGTGGTGAAGGAGAAGGATCCGGTGGACGGCCGCCGCAACCGGTATCGGATCCAGGGGCAGTTGCCCTTGCGGGAGTCGTTCGGTCGGGTCAGGACCATCGGCGAGGTGCTCGCCCTGCTCGCTCACCCCCCGCCGCACCGGCGATCCGGCTCTACGGCTGGTTGAGCGGACGAAAGAAGGGGGCCGCTCCGGAGAGCGGCCCCCTATCGGATCTGTGGTAACCCCCGAGCCGTGGTTCCCGGTCGACCAGGCGGGAAGCTCAGGAGCCGGCGGTCTGCTTGGATTCTGCCGACGCCATCTCACCGGCAGAGGTGGTGAGCCGGAGGTGGTCCTCCGGGCCCGGGTGGATCTGCGTCAGCAGACAGCCACCTCACGGGTCGAGTGCGGTTTATGCAACTCTGGACCACCTCCTTTCTCGTGTACGGACAGGATAGCGTCGGTGTCGAGCGTTCGCCGCGGATCTGGAGGACTGGATATGGCCGAAGGGGACCAGGTTCTGGTGGACCACCTCGAGGAGGTCTGGGGCTCGATCTCCGAGCTCTGCGAGGGGCTGTCCGAGCAGGAGTGGAAGACGATGACCGACCTCCCGGGGTGGTCGGTCCAGGACAACGTCTCCCACATCGTCGACATCGAGCAGCGACTGGACGGGCGCCCGGGTCCGGAGCACACCCCGGCCGACCTGTCCCATACGCGCAGCGAGTTCGGCGCGCTCAACGAGGTGGGCGTGGACTGGCGCCGCTCACGCACGGGAGCCGAGGTCCTCGAGGAGTTCCGGACGACCACCTCGGAGCGCCTGGCCAGGTTCCGGGCCTACGGGCCCGACGATTTCGAGGCGGACTCCTGGACCCCGCTCGGCCCGGGGAAGGTCCGGGACCTCCTCCCGATCAGGACGCTCGACTGCTGGGTCCACGAGCAGGACATCCGCCGCGCCCTCGGACGTCCGGGCCACACGTCCGGACCGGCCGCCGAGACGGCGCTGGACAGGCTGTTCGGCGCGTTCGGGTACGTGGTGGGCAAGAAGGCGGGGGTCCCGGAAGGGACGGTCGTGCGGCTGAGCGTGGAGGGCTCCCGAACCGTCACCGTCGGGATGACCGATGGACGGGCGGGTCCGGCCCCCGACGACGCCGAACCCGACGCGGAGATCGTCTGCGACCTCCCCACCTACATCGCCCTGGCCACCGGACGGTGGGACCGCTCGACCGCGCTCCAACGCGGGGTCCTGAAGCTCGGGGGGGACGAGGACATGGCCGGGCGCGTGGCGGACGCGCTCAACGTCATGCCGTGAGGCCGGTCGCCCTCCTCCTCGCGCTGCTGGCGCTGGCCGGCGGGTGCCGGACGAGTCGGCAGTCGGCCTTCGAGGCCTGGCAGGTGCCGACGACGGGGATCCCTCCCTACGACCTGCAGGTCGGGACCGACGAGCGGGAGGACCTGTTCAGCGCGCAGGTCGTCGCGCAGGGGTGGACCGAGGAACAGGCCAAGCAGGTCGCAGCCGACGTGATCGAGCAGCGGCGCGAGAGCTACGCCGCGATCGCGGTGCGGTTCGTATCCGACGCCGGGGAGATGGTGGCCGGGTACGCGCGGGAGCAGAGCGGTGCCAACCACCTCCGGACGTTCGGGTTCGACCCCGGCGAGGTCGAGGCGCACGGTTACCCGTTCCTCGGGTTCCTGCGCGCCGGTCCGCCGCAGCCGGCTCCCGAGGGCTAGGCGCGCCCGGGGATCAGGATGGCGAGCTGCCTGGACTGGGCGAGGAGGAGTCCATCCCGCGTCCACAGCTCCCCGTCCTCCTCGATGAAGCCGTCGTGGGCGGTCCGGGTGCGGAACACGCCGAGCAGGTAGTCGTCCGGGGTCGCCCCCGGGACCGGGAGCGACCGCCGGAAGTGGATCGTGAGGTCGATGGTCGGCACGCCCGCCGGCGGCATGACCTTGCTGAAGACGGCCGGCGCCCAGGCGTCCATCAGCTGGGCGACGAGCAGCGCGTCGGCGACCCGCGGCTCGCTCGGGCGGATCCAGGCTCCCGAGACGGCTTCGCCTCCCTCGCCGAGCGGCGCCACGCCGACCGCCCACCGGAAATCGAAGCGGTCCAGGAACGGGAGGTCGCCCTCGCGCTCCGGACGGAGCGGGAGCGACTCCGGTGGCGGCGCGTCCGGCATCTCGATCTCCGAGAACTCCACGGACCCCCCGAACGGACCCGAGAACGCTCCCAGCGCCAGGGCCACGAGCTTGCCGTCCTGCTCCATCCGGGCGGAGACCGTGGACAGGGTGCGCCCGGTGCGCTCGGCCACCGTCCGGACCGTCACCGGACCCTCCACGGGTGGGCGCACGTAGTGGACGGTCATCGACCGCGGGTGGCGCGTCGGGTCCGCCACGGTCATGGTCATCGCGCGCAGGACGATCGAGGCGATGTAGCCGCCGTTGGGGCCCCGGACGATCCACCAGCCCCCGTCGATGCGTCCCTCGAAGAGGTCCTGGTCGGTGCGCTTCAGCGCCGTGTCGCGGTCGAATCTGTTGTCCACGGCGCGGGAGCCTAACAGACGGCCGATCTAGTCTGTACGCGATGGACCCCGCGATCCTCTTCGTCCTGTTCGCGATAGTCGCCGTAGCCTTCGGGATCTGGTCGTGGATGCGCGAGCAGCAGCGTCGGGAGGCCTGGTTCCTCGCCGCGAACCAGCTCGGCTTCGAGTACTCACGCGAGGACCCGTTCTCCATCGTGCGGATGCCCTTCTCCCTGTTCCGGAAGGGGGACGGCCGTGGCGCCGAGAACGTCGCCTGGGGCCGCTGGAAGGACCTGGACGTCCGGGTCTTCGACTACTGGTACTACACCGAGAGCACCGACTCGAAGGGCAACACGTCGCGAAGCTACTCCAGGTTCACGTGTGCGATGACGCCCGTCCCCGATGCCTGGCCGCACCTCAGCGTGACGCGGGAGACGGTCCTGTCGCGGCTCGGCGACTTCGTCGGGTTCCGCGACATCCAGTTCGAGTCCGACGAGTTCAACCGGTGCTTCCAGGTGAAGTCGTCCGATCCCCGTTTCGCGAGCTACCTGATCGACCCGCGCATGATGCAGTGGCTGCTGGACGGCAACACCCGGTGGTCGTTCGAGATGAACGCCGGCTGGCTGCTCGTCTGGAGCGGCCGCCTGCGGGAGCCGAAGCTGCATGGACACCTGTACGCGCTGGCGGGCTTCCTGCGCCAGGTGCCGAAGGTCGTCCACGAGGTGTTCGGCTCCCGGTAGCGTTGTGCGATGGAGGCGTTCTACGGCGGGCTGGGCGCGCTGCTCGTGCTCGGCGTGGCCGTCCTGATCTCATACAACCGCTTCGTCGAGCAGCGGAACCTGATCCGCAACTCCTGGTCGAACGTGGAGACGGAGCTCCAGCGCCGCTACGACCTGATCCCCAACCTCGTGGAGAGCGTGAAGGGGTACGCGGCCCACGAGCGCCACGTGCTCGAGCGGGTTACGGAGGCGCGGGCGGCCGCCTCCCGAGACCACGGGTCGCCCGGCCACCAGGCCGCCACAGAACGCCGACTGGTGGCCGCGATGCGCCAGCTCCTCGCCGTCGTCGAGAGCTACCCGGCGCTGAAGGCGAGCCATCACTTCCTGCGACTGCAGGACGAGCTCGTGAACACCGAGGACCGGCTCGCCGCGGCCAGGCGCTTCTACAACGCCAACGTCCGCGACCTCAACCGGCGTGTCCAGTCGATACCGTCGAACCTGGTCGCGTCCGCGTTCGGGTTCACCGAGCAGGAGTACTTCGAGGTGGACGAGGTCGTGCGCCGGTCCGGGCCCCCCCGGGTGGACGTGACATCGTGACGGCCGAGATGACCCAGGCCGCCGTCCGGGTGCTCGGCTCCCTGGACGACGCGCAGCGCGCCAAGGCGGTCCGGACCTTCCCCGACGACGAGGACCGACGCGCCTGGTACTACACCCCCGGCCCCCGGACGGGGCTGGCGCTCGGGGAGATGACGCCTGCCCAGGCGACGGACGTCCACCGCCTCCTGGCGACGGCGCTCAGCATGTCCGGGTACGCCAAGGCGACCGCGATCTGCGCGCTCGAGCGGGTCCTCGACCGCGTGGAGGGCTGGGACCGCAACCGCGATCCCTCCCTCTACCACCTGACCGTCTTCGGCTCCCCCGGCGAGCACGCGTGGGGGTGGCGGTTCGAGGGCCATCACGTGTCCGTCAACGTCGCGCTCGTGGGAGACGAGGTGGCGTCGACGCCGCTGTTCCTGGGCGCCAACCCGGCCGTCGTGCCGGGCGCGACCCGTCCCCTGGGGGACGAGGAGGACGCGGCCCGCGACCTCCTGGACACGCTGGGGCCGACGCAGCTCGAGCTGGCGGTCGTGGCCGAGGAGGCTCCCCCGGACATCCTCACGTCCAACCATCCCGCGGTCGACCCCGCGGTCATGACCGGCGGCATCCCGGGCGGCGTGCTGCGTCCGGACCAGCAGTCGCTCCTCGCCCGCCTCGTCCGCGTCTACCTCGACCGGCTCCCCCGCGCGTTGGCCGACGCTCGGTACGAGCGGATGGAGGTCGAGCGGCTCTCGTTCGCGTGGGCCGGGCCGGCCGCGCCTGGGCGCCGTCACTACTACCGCGTCTGGGGGCCCGGTTTCCTCGCCGAGTACGACAACACCCAGGACGACGCCAACCACATCCATGCCGTCATGCGCGACCCCGAAGGGGACTTCGGCGAGGATCTCCTACGCGCGCACCTGCGCGAGGAGCATTAGGTCGCGACCGGTCCGGTCGCGTACCGGATGGGGTTCGCCCCGAGCGCGACGGCGTCGGCCATCCGCTGTATCCCCTCCGGCCCCGCGTGACGCAGGTTGGGCGCCATAGCCCACCGCCGGCGGAGGTCCTGCGGGTACATCAGTCCCGGCGTGACGACCACGCCGCGGCCGGCGCCCGAGGACTGGAACCGGAGGAACGCGTTGTTGAGCTCCTCGTCGGAGACGACGCGCCCCAGCTCCGACTGGACGACGACGATCGCTTCCCGTCCCACCTTGTAGACGTCGTTGGTGACGGTGAAGTCGAGCCCTGCCGCCTCGAGCAGGGCTCGCACCAGGTCTCGGACGTCGTCTGGGCTGCGCAGCCTCGACCGGACGGACTCGGGCAGGTCGAAGCGCTCGGCGAGGGTCCTGGCGCCGGGCTCGTCCCCCGGCTGCAGGTCCGCGGGTCCGCCGCCGGGGGTGCCGCCGGTGGGCTCCGTCCGCCGTGTGCCCACACGCGGATCGGCGATGCCGGCGGGCATCGACGTCTCGGGGCTGTCCATCACCGTCCGGGAGACGGTGCCCAGGGTGGTCCCGGACGCCCCCTGGACCTCGACGTCCTGTACGTCGGCGTGGGCGGTGAACACCTGGACCGCCGCGTCGTGGACCAGCCGCTGGACGACGGGACTGTCGGGGTCGCCGGCGGTGACGTCGAGGCGGACGGTCGCCCTGCCGTCGCGGATCCGGACGTCGGTCTCCTCCGTCTCGGGAGCCTCCGGACGCGGTCCCGGCTTGTTGCGCGAGACGACCACGGCCACGACGGCGAGGACCACGAGCAGCAGCACGATGCCGATGACGATCTCCATGTCCAATACATAACGCACCGCGCCATGCCCGTGTTTGATGGGGGGGTGCGTGTCCTGCATACTTGTCTCCCATGAGCAGCTTCCAGGTAGCCATCGGGTAGGCGGGCGCCGCTCCACGGCGTCCGCAGCGGCCTCTCGCCATCCGGCGGGAGGTCTTCTCTTTAGGAGACGGTTTGGACGAACGCAGTTACCGCATCGCGGTCATCCCGGGGGACGGGACGGCGCCCGAGGTCGTGCGCGAGGGGCTGAAGGTGCTGGACGCCGCGGAGTCGGCCTTCGGGTTCCGCACGGAGCGGGTCTCCTACGACCTGGGAGCCCAGCGCTACATGGACACCGGGGAGACCCTGCCCGACCCCGTCCTCGACGAGCTGCGTCAGATGGACGCCATCTACTTCGGCGCGGTCGGGCTCCCGGGGGCCGTGAAGCCGGGGGTCCTGGAGCGCGGCATCATCCTCCGGCTGCGCTTCGAGCTCGACCTGTACGTCAACCTCCGGCCCGTGAAGCTCTACCGCGGCGTGCCGTGCCCGATCGTCGGCAAGGGACCCGAGGACATCGACTTCGTCGTCGTCCGGGAGAACACGGAGGGCCTGTACGCCGACGCGGGTGGGTTCCATTACAGACACACACCCGACGAGGTGGCGTTGCAGACGAGCGTGAACACGCGCCGGGGGGTCGAGCGGGTGATCCGGTACGCCTACGAGTACACGCGCCGCCGCGACAAGGACCGCAGGCTGCACTTCGCCGGTAAGACGAACGTGCTCACGTACGCCCACGACCTGTGGGACAGGGTGTTCAACGAGGTGGGCGAGGAGTACCCGGACATAGATCGCGAGTACGGACACGTCGACGCCATCTGCTTCTGGTTCGTCCAGAACCCCGAGTGGTTCGACGTGATCGTGACGGACAACCAGCTCGGCGACATCATCACCGACCTGGGGGCGGCGATCCAAGGGGGCATGGGGGTCGCCGCGTCCGCCAACCTCAACCCGGACGGCGTCTCGATGTTCGAGCCGATCGGCGGGACGGCGCCGAGCTTCACGGGACAGGACGTCATCAACCCCATGGCCGCGATCGGGGCGCTGCAGATGATGCTCGACCACCTGGGCGAGCGCGACGCCGCCCAGGGGGTGGAGCGGGCCATGGAGCAGGTCTTCCCGCGTCTGGAGGGGATGGGAGCGGGGCAGATGGGATACTCGACCACGGAGGTCGGCGACATGGTCGCATCCTCCGTCGACCGATAGGGGGCGTCAGATGCCGATCACGAAGACCGAGAAGATCTGGATGGACGGGGAGCTCGTCGCGTGGGACGAGGCGAACATCCACATCCTCACCCACACGCTGCACTACGGGCTGGGCGTGTTCGAGGGCATCCGGGCGTACAAGACCGCGCGCGGACCGGCCGTCTTCCGGCTGACCGACCACATCGTCCGTCTCCACAACAGCGCCAAGATGTTCATGATCGACCTCGAGTACTCCGTGGAGGAGCTGGTCGAGGCGACGAAGGAGACCGTCCGGGTCAACGGGATGAGCGAGGGGTGCTACATCCGCCCCATCGTGTACCTGGGGTACGGCGAGATGGGGCTCAACCCGCTCCCGGCTCCCGTGAACGTGTCCATCGCCGTCTGGCCGTGGGGCGCGTACCTCGGCGACGAGGGGATCACCCACGGCGTGCGGATGAAGATCTCCTCGTGGCGCCGCCACGACCCCAACATCATGCCGCCAGCCGCGAAGGGGACCGGCATGTACATCAACTCGCAGCTCGCCAAGGTCGAGGCACTGAAGGCGGGCTACGACGAGGCGATCATGCTCTCCCCACAGGGCTACGTGAGCGAGTGCACCGGGGAGAACCTGTTCATCGTGCGGGGCGGGAAGCTCCTCACCCCCCCGATCTCCGCAGGGGCTCTCGAGGGCATCACCCAGGACTCGATCGTCCGGATCGCCACCGATCTCGGGTACGAGGTGGAGGCCCGCAACATCCTCCGCAGCGACCTGTACACGTGCGAGGAGGCCTTCTGCACGGGGACGGCCGCCGAGGTGGTTCCGATCCGCTCGGTCGACGACCGGGAGATCGGCGATCCCGGGCCGATCACCAAGAAGATCCAGGAGACCTTCTTCGCCGCCGTCCGGGGTGAGGTCGAGACCTACGGCGATTGGAACGAGTATGTCTGAGCGTCGTGTCGACCTGTTCGACACGACGCTGCGCGACGGCGCGCAGATGGAGGGGCTGACGCTCACCGTCGACGACAAGCTCCGCCTGGCTGCCAAGATCGACGAGCTGGGGGTCCAGTACATCGAGGGCGGCTGGCCGGGCTCCAACCCGAAGGACGAGGAGTTCTTCCGCCGGGCTCCCGACGAGCTGCGGCTGAAGCACGCACGGCTCGTCGCGTTCTCGTCGACCCGCCGGGCGAACGTCACCCCCGGGAAGGACACGAACCTGCGCGCGCTGGTCGCAGCCGGCACCCCGGTCGCGTGCATCGTCGGCAAGTCGTGGGACCTGCAGGTGCGCGAGGCCCTGCGGACGACGCTCGACGAGAACCTGAAGATGGTGTCGGACTCGGTCCGCTACCTCAAGCGACACTTCGACGAGGTCCTGTTCGACGCCGAGCACTTCTTCGATGGGTACAAGCGCAACGAGCGATACGCCCTGCAGGTCCTCGAAGCTGCGGCGGGGTCGGGCGCCGACGTCCTCGTCCTGTGCGACACGAACGGGGGCTGCCTGCCCGACGAGGTGGGACGCATCACGGCGGAGGTCGTGGCACGGTTCGACATGGCGATCGGCATCCATTGCCACAACGACTGCGAGGTCGGAGTGGCGAACTCGCTGGCGGCGGTCGACGCCGGCGCTGTGCACGTGCAGGGCACGATGAACGGGTACGGCGAGCGCTGCGGGAACGCGAACCTGCTCTCGATCGCGGCCAACCTCGCCCTCAAGAAGGGCGTCGAGTGCCTCCCGGACGGCCACGTGGGCAAGCTGACCGAGGTCGCACACTTCGTGGCCGAGGTGTGCAACCGGTCGCTCAGCCCGAACCAGCCGTTCGTGGGGTCCAGCGCGTTCGCGCACAAGGCCGGCCTCCACGCCTCCGCGGTCGCCCGTCGCCGCGACCTCTACGAGCACATCGAGCCCGAGCTCGTCGGCAACGTCCGCCACCTCGTCGTGAGCGAGCTCGCCGGACGTTCGACGATCGTGATCAAGGCGCAGGAGCTGGGGGTCGATATCGGCGGGGAGAGGACGGTCACCGGCGTCCTGCGCCACATAAAGGAGCTCGAGCACGTCGGGTACCACTTCGAGGCGGCCGACGGATCCTTCGAGCTGCTGCTCCGGCGGGCGACCGGCTGGGAGCAGGAGTTCTTCAGGATCGAGTCCTTCCGCACCATCACCGAGTCGGACGGGCGCGGGGGCGTCTCGAGCGAGGCGACCGTGAAGCTCTACGCGCGCGGCGAGCGCATCATCTCCACGGCGGAGGGGAACGGTCCGGTCAACGCGTTGGACGCCGCCCTGCGCAGCGCGCTCGCGGGGCTCTACCCGGAGCTAACCCAGATCCACCTCGCCGACTACAAGGTGCGCATCCTCGACGAGAGCAAAGGCACGGGAGCGGTCACCAGGGTCCTCATCGAGTCGACGGACGGCGAGAAGGAGTGGGGGACGGTGGGGGTCTCGGAGAACATCATCGAGGCGTCCTGGGAGGCGCTCCTCGATGGCTACGTCTACGGCCTGCTCCACCGGTCCGGTCGGTAGCCGATGCGATTCGCTCGCTTCGCCATCGGGTCGACCATCGGCTACGGGATCGTCACGGACGACGGCATCCGGGCCATGACGACGACACCTTTCCTCCCCTGGCAGGAGACGGATGAGGTGTTCGATCCGGTCGACGTCCGGCTCCTCGCGCCGGTCCTGCCGTCGAAGGTCGTGGCGGTCGGGCTCAACTACGCCGACCACGCCGCGGAGCGCAACAAGCCGCTGCCGTCCGAGCCCTTGCTGTTCCTGAAGCCGTCCACCTCGGTGATCGGCCACCGGGAGACGATCCTGCTCCCGCCGCAGTCGGAACGCGTGGACCACGAGGCGGAGCTGGCCGTCGTCATCGGCCGCGCCGCCCGCGACCTCGACCCGGACGAGGCAGGCGAGGCGATCCTGGGCTACACGTGCGCGAACGACGTGACCGCGCGGGACCTGCAGGACCGCGACGTGCAGTTCACGCGCGCGAAGGGGTTCGACACCTTCTGCCCGCTCGGCCCCCACATCGTGACCGACGTCGACCCTTCCTCCCTGGAGATCAGCTGCCTGGTGAACGGGGCGGTCCGGCAGTCCTCGAACACGAAGGAGCTGATCTTCCCGCCCGCGGTCCTCGTGTCCTACGTGTCCTCGGTCATGACGCTGCTCCCGGGGGACGTGATCCTGACCGGCACCCCGGCCGGGATCGGCCCGCTGGGCGACGGCGACACGGTGACGGTCGAGGTCTCGGGCGTCGGAGCCCTCGAGAACCGGGTGGCGTCGAGATGAGCGTACGGGTCCGGTTCGCGCCCAACCCCTCGGGAGAGCTGCACGTCGGCTCCGCCCGGGCCGCCCTGTTCAACTGGCTGTTCGCTCGGCATCACGGCGGCGCGTTCGTCCTGCGGATAGAGGACACCGACCCCGCCACGGCGCGGCCCGAGTTCATCGAGCCGATCCTGGACGGGCTGCGCTGGCTCGGCCTCGACTGGGACGAGGGTCCGGACGTGGGGGGCCCGTACGGACCGTACCGTCAGTCGGAACGACGGGAGCTGCACCTGAAGACGATCGAGCGGCTCGTGGATGCGGGCGCGGTGTACCGCGACTACTGCACGCCCGACGAGGTGAGAGCGCGAGGCACGGCCCGCGGCTACGACCGCCACTGCCGGGACCTCGGGCCGGACCAGGTGGCGGCCTTCGAGGCGGAGGGCCGTCCGTACGCGCTGCGCTTCCGGGTGCCCGAGCGCACGATCGTCCTGAACGACGTCGTACGGGGGGACGTGACGGTGGAGTGGAAGGACGTCCAGGACTTCGTGATAGCGCGCTCGGACGGCACCCCCACCTTCGTGCTGGCCAACGTCTCCGACGACCTGGCGATGGACATCACCCACGCCATCCGCGGCGAGGACCTCCTCTCGGCGGCCGTTCAGAACCTCCTCGTCTACGAGGCGCTCGGAGAGACGCCGCCGGTCTACGTGCACCTGCCGCTGATCCTGGACGAGCAGCGCAAGAAGCTCTCGAAGCGGAAGATGGCCACGGGCATGCACGCGTTCCGCGCGGCCGGCTACCTGTCCGAGGCCCTGGTGAACTTCCTCTCCCTGCTCGGGTGGTCGCCGGGGTCGGGGGAGGAGATCCTCCCTCGCGAACGGATCGTCTCCGAGTTCGACCTCGACCGCGTGCTGCACCACGGAGCGGTCTTCGACCGCGAGAAGCTCGACTGGATGAACCAGGAGTACATGAAGGCGCTGTCGGCCGACGAGTTCGAGGCCCGGGTGCTCGAGCTGCACCCGGAGGTGCCGGCGGAGGTCCTGCGCCGAGCGGTCGAGCTCGACATGGTCCAGACGCGCGTCCGGACCCTGTCCGAGGTTCCGCAGGCGATCCACTACCTGCACACGCGTCCGGCCGTGGACCCGGGTGCGCGGGACAAGGTGCTCGCGACCGAGGATGCGAGAGCCGTGCTCTCCCGAACCGCCGACGCCCTCGAGCGCGTGGAGCCCTGGACCCACGAGGCCATCTGGGAGGCCGTCCAGGCCGTCGCCGAGGAGGTCGGCCTCAACAAGCGCAAGGCGACCGCCCCCATACGCGTCGCCATCTCCGGGTCGCAGGTCTCCCTCCCGCTGCCCGAGTCCATCTTCGTGATCGGGCGCGAGGAGTCGGTCGCGCGCCTGCGCGAGGCCGTCTGACACGACCGGCCGTACGATAGACGGATGACCGGCTGCCCGCGACGGGACCGGGCCTCTGCGGCTCTCCTGCGCGCCGCCGGTGCCGACCAGGGGACGTGGAGCGGGTGAGAGAGCTTCCGAGCGGGACCGTCACCTTCCTGTTCTCCGATATGGAGGGGTCGACCCGGCTCGTCCAGGAGCTGGGGGAGGGCCCCTACGAGCGTGTCCTGCAGGCGTACATCGCCGTGCAGCGGCGGGCCATCGAAGGCAACGGCGGGCACGTGGTGAAGACGGAGGGGGACGGGGTATTCGCGTCCTTCGGCCGCCCCACCGATGCCCTGGCGGCGGCCGTCCAGGCCCAGCGCGAGGTGACGACGACCTCCTGGCCCGAGGGCGTCACGCTGCGCGTCCGGATGGGGATCCACACCGGCGAGGCGATCTCCGTCGACGACGACTACGTGGGTCTGGCCGTCCACGTGGCGGCCCGGATCGCCGCGGCCGCCCACGGAGGACAGGTGTTGGTCTCCCGGGCGACGGTGGAGCTCGCCCCGGGGGCCGATGTCTCCGACCTGGGCTCCCATCGCCTGAAGGACATCCTCGACACCGTCCAGCTCTACCAGCTCCAGCACGCGGACCTGAGGGCCGACTTCCCGCCGCCGCGCACGCTCACCGTCCTGCCGCACAACCTCCCGCTCCTGCCGACCACGTTCGTGGGCCGCGAGAAGCTGGAGCACGAGGTGGCGACGCTCCTCGGGTCCTGTCCCCTCGTGACCCTGCTCGGGCCCGGCGGGGTGGGGAAGACCCGGCTCGCCCTGCACGTGGCCTCGAGCGTTCTGCCGCGCTTCCGCGACGGCGCGTGGTTCAGCGAGCTGGGCAACGTCCGGGAGCCGGCCGCGGTGGCGGATGTCGTCGCCTCGGCCCTGTCGGTCCAGGGCGCGGCGTCGAAGGGTCCGGTGGAGGGGCTCGTGGAAGCGCTGAGGTCCAAGCACCTCCTCCTGGTCCTGGACAACTGCGAGCACGTCGTGGGGGCCGTGGCGGAGCTGGCCGCCCGCATCCTCGCGTCCTGTCCGGACGTGACCGTGCTCGCGACGAGCCGCGAGGCGCTGGCCGTCTCCGGGGAACGCTCCGTCACCGTCCCGCCTCTCGACGTCCCCGAGGAGAACGCTCCGCCTCAGCTGCTCGAGGGGTCGGCCGCCGTCTCCCTGTTCGCCGACCGGGCCCGGGCCGTGCGTCCGGGGTTCGAGCTGAGCGAGGCGAACGCGGCGGCTATCGTCGAGATCTGCAGGCGGCTGGACGGGGTGCCTCTGGCCATCGAGCTCGCCGCGGCGCGGGTGCGGTCCCTCAGCCCGGCCGATATCGCCAAGAGGCTCCGGGAACCCCTCCGACTGCTGGCCGAGGGGGGAGGCCGCGGCCGGGTCGAACGACACCAGACCCTGCGGGCCGCCATCGAATGGTCCTACGGCTTGCTGACCCATGAGGAGAGGGCGCTGTTCGAGAGGCTGTCGGTCTTCGCCGGGAGCTTCACGTTGGAAGCCGCCGAGGCGATCTGCGAGGGGGACGACGCCGTCGATCCCCTCGACGTCGTATCGCTTCTCGGGTCGCTCGTCGACAAATCGATGGTCGTGGTCACAGACGACGAGGAGACCTTCCGCTACAGCCTCCTGACCACACTGAGAGCCTTCGCTGCCGAACGTCTCGCTGCGGGAGACCCGGAGCCGGTCCGGAAGCGGTTCGCGTCGTACTACGCCGAGCTCGCCGAGCGCATCGCCAGCGGGCTGTGGGGTCCGGACGAGGCGCGATGGGCACGGGAGATCGCCGCTGAGATCGACAACCTGCGCGAGGCCCACGGATGGGCTACGACCACGGGACACGCGTCGCTCGCCCTGCGGATCACCACCGCGCTCGCCTGGCACATGCAGCTGAGCCTGAGGTTGGAGATCATCAGGTGGGCGGAGAGAACGATCGGGATGCCCGAGGCGCAGGGGGAGCCGCTACTCGCTCGCGCCTACGCCGTCGCCGCCGCCGGAGCGTCCACCCGTGGGGAGCTCGACCTGAGCCGCCGGTACTTCGAGCGTGGCTACGAGATCGTCCGAGAGGACGACATCGTCACCAGGATCCTGCTCAGGTGGGCCGCGACCGAGTACGACTTCTACCGCGGTGAGCTCGTCCCCCCACGCGAGCTGGACGACGACATAGAGATGGCGGGCCGGTCGAGCGAGACCACCCACCTGAAGCTGGCCCTCATGCAGGGGAAGGCTCTGATGCTGACGTACGCGCACCGCTTCGACGAGGCGAAGGTGCTCCTCGACGCTCTCGAGGAGCAGGTGCGCCACTCAGGGAACCCCTCGTCCCGCGCCTGGGTGCACTACACGCGGGGGGAGTGGCTGTTGGACCGCGACCCCGACGCTGCCATCAGACACCTGGAGTCGGCGGTCGAGCTCGCGACCCCGGTCGGGAACAAGCTGCTGGCGGGGGTGGCCCGGGTGTCGATCACCTCTCTGCGCGCGCGCCACGGCGATCCCGAGGAGGCCCTGAGGCCGTTCGGCGAGATCGTCAGGGACTTCATGAGAGCCGGCAACTGGCAGCACCTGTGGACGACCCTGCGCAACCTCGTCGAGCTCTTCGCCCGGTTGGGTGAGCTGGAGGCGGCGACCACTCTGCTCTCGGCCTCGGAGGCTCCGGACAACGCGCCACCCGTCTACGGCGACCACGCCACCCGGCTCGACGCACTCGCGCGCCGGGCTCGGGATGAGCTGGGGGACGAACGGTACGCGGCCGCGCGGTCGCGTGGTCAGGCGATGTCCCCGGGCGACGCGGTGGCCTTCGCGCTCGCGAGCATCGACGGCGCCGTCGCCCGCAGCGCCGAGCGCTGAGCCTCGGTGCCCCACCCGGCGGCATCCGATACATTGGTCGCGGTCTTGCGACCGATGGGCCGTAGTGCAATCGGCAGCACGCCAGGTTCTGGCCCTGGTAGTCGAGGTTCGAGTCCTCGCGGCCCAGCCATCTCGGCAGGATCCATACGGCCGCCGTGCGAGGGGATGGTGACCGGATGTCCGAGCGCAACGTCCTAGGGACAACCCTCGAGACGTGCAGCACCGACCCTCTCACCGGCTACTTCCGGGACGGGAGCTGCAACACCGGTCCCGACGACATCGGCAGTCACACGATCTGCGCGGTGATGACGGCCGAGTTCCTCGAGCACCAACGCCGCATCGGCAACGACCTCAGTACGCCCATGCCTCAGTACCGCTTCCCGGGGCTCGTTCCCGGCGACCGGTGGTGCGTGACGGCGCGGAACTGGCTGCGCGCGCACCACGACGGGGTGGCGGCGCCCGTCGTGCTCGCGTCGACCAACGAGCGGGTGCTTCAGCTCGTCGGTCTCGACGTCCTGAAGCAGCATGCGATCGACGTACCGGAGGACCCGAGCGACCTCGAGTGAGCTTCACTGGTCCCACGAGCTGTACCCGGCGGTGATGGCCACGGAGCGCACGAGCTCTCCGTCGTAGAGCAGCCAGTCGACCACCTCCACGTCACTGCGACCGAAGACGTGCCTGGCGGTCCTGAGCAGTTCGATGTCCTGCTCGCGGATGTCCGACACGCCCTCCGGCCGCAACGACATGAGGACGAGGCGGGCGACGTCCGGGTCGCTGTTGGTGACGCCGTTCGCCCAGTCCAGCGCGTCGTCGATCGTGTGGTGCTCCAGCGTGAAGACCGTCAGGTCGAGCACGCGCCCGTCGGCAGCCAGGGACGCGGCGGCGTGGGCGCGGTCGAACCGGCGGTGGATCGAGAACAGGGCCGAGCAGGCGTCGGAGAAACCCTGGATACGGAGTTCGTCGAGGCGCATGGCCTCCCCCTCTCATCCATGGGGAAGGCCGATGCGGGAAGTGGCGGGATGGTAGCGCGGGGCGACGACACGGCAGGGAGGAGCCTCCCGTCGGCGAGGTGATGCACATGGTCAGGTTGCGAGCGGTCGCGGTCGTCTGCGCGCTGGTGGCGGTCTCCCTCGCCGCCGGCCCGGCCCGCGCCCAGGTCACGGGACAGGACGCCGTCGACTCCTGCGTCTCCCACGCGGGAGCGCACGCCCCACGTCTGTGCCGCAGCGCTCAGTCCCTCGTCTGGATCTCGGCCGCCCTCTGCCGTTACGGCGGGGCCCCCCAGGACACGTGCCGGGCGGGCGACGGCCGGGACGTCTCCCCAGCCGCGGTCGAGGCGTACGAGGCTTCGTGGACGCACCGGGCCCTGACCCTGCAGCGGGCGCTGGACGACGAGATCCCGCTCCGGCATGCGCTCATCCCCGCCACCCACAACTCGTACAACTCCTTCGCGTACCCGCCGACGCTCTCCGGGTACGACGCGAACCACGTGCTCTCGATGACGGACCAGCTCCGCCTGGACATGCGCAGCCTCGAGCTGGACGTCCACTGGGCTCCCAGCGTGGAGGGGGACCCGGCGCAGGGCGGACGCGCACCGATCCTGTGTCACGGGCGCTCGGAGTCGGGACAGCACCCCGGCTGCACCGCCGAGCGTCACCTGCGCCACGGGCTCGCCGAGATCCGCGCGTGGCTCGACGCGAACCCCCACGAGTTCCTGCTCCTCTACATGGAGAACCACCTCGATGGGAGCCCCGCTGCGCACGCCGCGGCGGCGGCCGCCATCACGCACGAGCTCGGAGGGCTGGTGCGCCCGCCCGCGCAGCGGTGCGCTCCGCTCCCGATGGACATGTCGCGCGCGGAGATCGTCGCGGCCGGGCACCGCGTCGTGATGGTCGGCAACTGCGACCCGGCCGTGGCCGGGGAGTGGGGCTCCTTCGTGCACCTGCGCGGGCCGACCTGGCTCGAGGGGAACAGCGGGCCGGGAGACGGTTTCGACTGCGAGGCCGACCGTGCCCGCCGCGACTACGCGTCGAGCTTCATCCGGTACTACGACGGTGGCACCTGGCTGCAGGCGATGACCGGTGACGTCGGCGAGACGCCGCCTGCCGAGACCGCTCGCATGGTCGCGTGCGGCGTGAACCTCCTCGGCTTCGACCACCTCACCCCCGACGACCCGAGGCTGGACGCGGTCGTCTGGTCGTGGGCTCCCGGGGACCCTGCCGCGAGCGGTTGTGCCTACCGCGGGGGAGACGGGCGGTTCCGCAGCGACGGATGCGAGGAGCCGCGTCCGTACGTGTGCTTCGACGGGACGCATTGGTCCGTCACCGGTCCGGCGGGGTCCTGGGATCAGGGCGCGGAGGCCTGCGCGGCGGCCGGGACGGCGTTCTCGGTGCCTCGGACCGGATGGCAGAACGCACAGGTGCCGGCCGGTGAGGCGTGGGTGGCGTACCGGGAGACGGCCGGGAGCTGGACCGCGCACTGAGCCTGTCAGCCCGAAGCGTTACCATGGAACGCATGTTCTGTTCCATCCCGGCGTGCGACCGGGCCGTGTACTCCCGCGACCTGTGCCAGATGCACTACAAGAGATGGCTGCGGCACGGGGAGGCGGAGAGGGTGCTCCGGAACCGGCGGGGTCGGGGGGCCTGCCTCGTCCACGGGTGTTCGAAGAAGGTTGACGCGCGCGGCCTGTGTCACGGGCATCACCAACGGCTCATCCGCGGCAGCCAGCGCGGCCACGACGAGCCATTGAGGACCCATGGCCGCGAACGCATCTGCTCGGTCGCGACGTGCGGACGTCCCACCCACGGTCGCGGCCTCTGCAAGACGCACCACTCGCGTCTCTTGCGGTACGGCGACGTCATGGCCCACAAGCCCATCAGGGCGGTTGGAGGCACCGGGCACATCCATCACGGGTACCGGGAGGTGCCGGTCCCGCCGGAGCTGCGGCATCTCACGAACGGTCGGACCCCCTACCCCGAGCATCGCCTCGTCATGGCGGCCGCGCTCGGTCGTCCACTGACCGCTCGTGAGTCGGTCCATCATCGCAACGGCATCCGGACGGACAACCGCCTCGAGAACCTCGAGTTGTGGTGCCGGTGGCAACCGTCGGGTCAGAGGGTGGAGGACCTGATCGAGTCCGCCCATAGGCTCATCGAGCGCTACGGGCGGCTACGCGAGGAGGAGGACTCCGACCTCACGTAGTCGCACCTGGAGGCCCCGAGGGGATTCGAACCCCCGCCGCTGCCTTGAGAGGGCAGTGTCCTAGGCCGCTAGACGACGGGGCCGCCGTTCGCGGTAAAGGGTACCGCATCCCGTCGCGACCGAGGCGTGAGAGGCTCGCATCGGCGGCTCCCATGCGGTTATCGTTTGCCGTCGACGGCACAGCCCAACGCAAGGAGGGATCTTGAACAAGAGCGATCTCATCTCCCGCGTCTCGATGGACGCGAACCTGAGCCGACGCGACGCGACCTCCGCGGTCGAGTCGCTGCTCAACGCGATCCAGGGCGCGGTCGCCCGCGGGGACAGGGTCTCCATCCCCGGCTTCGGCACGTTCGAGCGCCGCAACCGCGCGGCCCGGACGGCGCGCAACCCTCAGACGGGCGAGACGATCAAGGTGAAGGCCTCGAAGGTCCCGGCGTTCAAGGCGGGTCAGGGCTTCAAGGACACGGTCAGCGGCACCAAGAAGAGCGCCGGCGGCAAGGCGGCCCCGAAGAAGGCGGCGAAGCCGAAGGCCAAGGCGAAGGCGAAGCGCTAGCACGGACCCGGATCGCCGCGCCGGGCCCCCTGGAGGGGCCCGGCGCTCTCATGTCCGGCGCGGGGTCACGCAAGGGGCGAAGGCGGCCGCGCGCCCCCGTCGAGCGACCATCCCCGTAGGGCGGGCGCTCGAGCGATGGCGCTCGTGAGGGCCGCGCGATCGTCGAGGTCGCGGTCGAGCCCGTCCACCTCGACGACGCGGGTGCGTAGGCGCTCCTGGTGCGCCAGCCACGCGTGGGCGAGGGCGGAGCGGGGTCCGAACGCGGTCCGGACCGGCCTCCGCATGAGCAGGGCTCCCGTGCCGCCGTCGGCGGTCCGGGCGACGACGACGTCGCCTTGCTCGGCCAAGACCTCCTCCACCGACCGGGCCGTCGCGTAGGGGAGGTCGGCCGCCACGACGAGGACGGGCCGGCCCAGGCTCGCGATCAACCGGTCCAGCGCGCCGTTGATGGTGGGTCCCTCGTCGCGCACGACCTCGATCCTGTGACCGATGTCCAGCTCGCCGAGGCACAGCACCAGCGTCTCGAGTCCGGCCTCGAGGAGGCACCCCACGACGTGCGATGCGAGCACGACGGTGAGCCGTCCGCGATCGGCCGCGGATAGGACGGACGCCAGCCGCTGCTTGGGCGCGACCGTCCGGACGGGGACCACGGCCACGGGGTCGGACATGTGGGAAGGATAGGCGCCCGGGCGGTGCTCCGAGGACCCCCGCCGACCGGACTACCCGGACCACCCGCGGGGACCATCGAACGCGGCCACCCTGCGGACCTACGGTGGCGAGGTGACGACGGATGCGGCGGCCCCCCTCGATCCCGCGGTGCGAGATGCTCTCGCGGCGTTGGTGCGCGAGCTCGCGCACGAGCTCCGGAACCCGCTCGCTTCCATGCAGGGATGCGCTCAGACCCTCGCCGACCGCGGGGACGATCTGCCCGCTTCGACGAGGACCGGGCTCGCCCACGTGGTCGTCAGGCATGCCCACCGCCTGGACTGGCTGATGGGCGCCCTGCTGGCGCTCGCCCGGCTCCCGGACGGCCTAGAGCGCGAGGTCGATCTCGCGGCGATAGCCGAGGCGGCCGGCGAGCTGGCCGGTGTTCCCGTGCACGTCCACCGCTCGCAGACGGTCGCGGGTGTCGAGGGACGGATCAGGCTGGCCGTCGAGGCGGTCGTGCTCGCGCTCGCCTCGGACGGGTGCGCGGCGTGGGTGGACGGAGAGGAGGTCACCGTCCGTGCACCCGGATCCGACGCGTACGGAGGCGGGCGCGCGTGGAAGCTCGCCCTCGCCGAGACGATCGTTCGGCACGACGGAGGATCGCTGCACGTGGAGGGTTCGCCCGGGAACGTGGAGGTGGTTCTGCGGTTCGCGCCCGACGGGGACCCCCGATGCGGGTGATGATCGTCGACGACCACGAGATCGTCCGCGAGGGGATGCGGCTCATGGTCGGGCAGGTGCCGTGGGCGGTGATCGTGGGCGAGGCCGCGACGGGGGCGGAGGCGGTGGCCGCGGCGCCGGAGCTTGATCCGGACGTGATCCTCATGGACGTCGAGATGCCCGGGATGAGCGGGATAGACGCGATCCGTAGGCTCCGCGACGAGATGCCCGAGGTGCGGGCGCTCGTGCTCACCGTGCACGACGGCGAGGAGGTCATCTACGACGCGGTCGACGCGGGGGCCGCCGGGTACCTCCCCAAGTCATCGAGCGCGGATCAGATCCGTGAGGCCCTCGAGGCGCTGCACGCGGGCGGGTCGTACCTCCCGCCCGACGCGGCCGCCAAGGCCATGCGCACGATCGTGCGTCGCGCCCGATCGATCGTCGACGCGTCCCGCGGCGCGGCGTCGGCCACGCCCCGTGAACGCGAGATCATCGACCTGCTCTGCCGCGGGTGGTCCGCCCGGCGGATCGCCGGACGGCTCGGGATAAGCGAGAGGACGGTGCACACCCACATCCGCCGCATCTACCGACGCCTGAAGGTGAAGAACCGCGCCGAGGCGGTGCGCGAGTCCATCCGGCTCGGACTCGTCGCTCCCTAGCGCCGTGCGGGGCGGCGCGGGAGCCGCCATGCTGTTGGGGTGCGGGTCGTCGTTGTCTCCCACGATCTCGAAGCGGCGGAGTGGCTGGGGTCGGTGCTCAGGTCGGCCGGACTCTCCGTCGTCATCCTCCCTACCCCCGACCCGCGGTCACCCGAGCTCGAGATCTCGGAGCTCCTGGTCGCGGACCGCGATGCCGCGGCCGCGCTCGGTTCCGCCGGTCCGGCCAAGCGGATCCTGCTCGTCCCTCGGGGCCAGACGGTCGACCTGGCCACGGCGATGGGCGGAGGGTTCGGCGACCTGATCGTGGTCCCCAGCCCAGAGGACGACGTGCTGGCGAAGGTAGCGCGCGTGCTCGACCACTTCCTCAAGCCGGCTCCGGCGTCCGGACCGTCCGAGTCGCAGATCGCCGAGCTCACGGATGTCGTGGAGCGGGTGGTGGAGGCGCTTCGATCGGCGGGGGACGGGCAGCGGTCCGACGCGCTCCGCCTCGCCGAGGGGATGCTGTCCGTGTTCAGCCTCCTGATCGACTCCCACGAGACGGGCGCACGCCGCACGCCCGGTCACTCGCGACGGACCGGCGCGATCGTTCGGGAGGCGGCGAAGAAGCTGAGCCTGCCCGACGTAGAGGTCGGGTGGCTCGAGCTGGCCGGGCGGCTCCAGGACCTCGGCCTGGTCGTCCTCGACCTGCCGCTGGGTACCTCGGCTCCGCTTGAGCTAGAGATCCGCCGCGCGATGATGCGCCACCCGCGGATCTCGTCGGACATCCTGGCTCCCCTGGGCCCCTGGGGTCTGCCGGTGGCGGCGATCGCCGGGCACCACGAGCGACCCGATGGTTCGGGCTACCCCGCCGGGCTCAAGGGGGACGAGGTCTCCCTGGAGACCCAGATCCTCGGGGCGAGCGACGTTTACGAGGCTCTCGTCTCGGACAGGCCCTGGCGGCGGGCCGAAGAACCGTCCGCCGCGATCGAGGCACTCGGGAGGATGGGGTTCGCGCCGGATGTCGTCGACGCGGTGAGGGCGTCGGGCAACGCGATCGGACCGGGCGGGAGGCTCGTCCTGCCCCCGGAGACCGCTTGAGATGCGGGTCCTGGTCCTGTTCGGAGGCCGGTCCGGCGAGCACGAGGTGTCCGTGGTGTCCGCCCGCGCCGTCCTGGACGCGGTCCGGTCGCTCGGTCACGAGGGCGTACCGGTCGGGATCACCCGCGACGGGGCCTGGGTCCGGTGCGACCCAGCCGAGATCGATCGCGTGCCGCCGGGAGGGGAGCCTTTCGATCTCGTGCCGGACCCGACCCGGGACCACGGGGTCGACGTGGCCTGGCCGGTGATGCACGGTCCGTACGGGGAGGACGGGTGCGTGCAGGGTCTGTTCGAGCTGGCCGACGTCCCCTACGTGGGGGCGGGCGTCCAGGGCTCGGCCGCCGGTATGGACAAGGTGACCCAGAAGGTGATGTTCCGCGCCGCCGGGCTCCCCGTCGTCGACCACGTGGCGTTCCGCGACACGCAGTGGCGCAGGGACCGGGATGGCGTACGCGGGCAGATCGCCGCGCTCGGGCTCCCGGTCTTCGTGAAACCCTCGCGCTTGGGGTCGAGCGTCGGGATATCGAAGGTGGCACAACCCGGCGAGCTCGACGACGCCGTCGCACGCGCGCTCACCCACGACGCGCTCGTGATCGTCGAGGCGGCGGGTGGACCCCGCGAGCTAGAGATCGGACTGATCGAGTCGGGGAGCGAGCTGATGGCGTCGGTGGTGGGCGAGGTCGTGCCGGACGGGGAGTTCTACGACTACCGAGCCAAGTACCGCGGCACTTGGACGCAGATCAGCATCCCGGCCGATATCCCCTCTCCTGTGGCGGACCGCATCGCCGACCTCGCAGCGCGCGCCTTCCGGACGATCGACTGCGCCGGGATGGCGCGGGTCGACTTCTTCTGGGACCCCGCCTCCGAGCGGCTCCTGCTGAACGAGATCAACACGCTCCCGGGGATAACCCCGTCGAGCATGTTCCCGATGCTGTGGGAGGCGACCGGGCGGCCCTTCACCGAGGTCGTCGCCCTCCTGCTCGACCACGCCCTCGAGCGGCACCTGCGCAAGCAGGAGCTGGAGGCCGCCCGAGCGGCCGCGCACGACGACGAGGTCGGCGTCTGAGGGCCTACAGGTGGACGATCGGACAGGTCAGGGTGCGGGTGATGCCCTCGACCTTCTGGATCTCCGAGACGACGAGCTTGCCGAGGTCGTCGACGGTCTCCGCCTGAGCGCGCACGATCACGTCGTACGGCCCGGTGACATCCTCGGCCGACGTCACCCCGGCGAGCCTGGACGCCGCCTCGGCCACCGAGGCCGCCTTGCCCACCTCGGTCTGGATCAGGATGTAGGCTTCCACCGCCACGGCCCAGCTCCTTTCGTCGTCTCCCGGTGCAGTGGAGGCTAGCCGTAGCGGGAGACGCGCCGCAACCGCGGTAGGGTCGACCGATGGAGGGTGAGCTCCCCTTCCGGGACCGTGCGCAGGCCGGGACCGCCTTGATCGCTCCGTTGATAGCGCTCGGACCGCGCGACCCACTCGTCCTCGCGGTCCCGCGCGGGGGGATACCGGTGGCCCGCATCCTCGCCGACCACCTGGACGCCCCCCTCGACGTCATCGTCGTCCGGAAGGTCGGCGCGCCGTCCAACCCCGAGCTCGCGATCGGCGCCGTCGGGACGGTGGGGGAGCCGGTGGTCGATGCGGACCTGGTGGCCAGGCTTCATATCGGTCGGGACTACCTCGAGCGGGAGATCGCGGACCAGCGCGCGGAGGCGCTCCGCCGGCAGGCCGCCCTCCGGGGCGACGGGCCCCCGACCCCGCGATGGGACGGGGACGTCGTGGTAGTCGACGACGGGATCGCGACGGGCCGGACCGCGGAGGCGGCCGCGCGCCTGCTGAGACCGGGGACGGGCGGGCGCCTCCTCCTAGCCGTCCCCGTCGCGCCGCGCGCGGGCGTCGAACGGATGCAGACGGTCTTCGACGAGGTGGCCTGTCCGTACACGCCCGAGCCCTACTACGCGGTAGGGCAGTGGTACGAGGACTTCCGGCAGGTCGAGGAGGATGAAGCTAGGAGCCTGCTGACCCGCGGCTAGTCCGTACGCGGATCCTCGGTCGCCTCCGTCTTCGACGGGGCCTCCACGGCCTCCTCCGCCGCCGAAGGGGCCTCGGTGTCCGTGGCCGCGGGCATCTGGTCGACGGCGGTCTCGCCCGATCGGTGGGCGTCGTGGTCGTGATGGTCGTCGGGGGCCTGTCCCAGACGTGGGCGGGGCCCGACGCCGCGTCCGGTCACCGCCGTGAAGAAGATGACGAGCACGAGGACGGCCACCAGCGAGACGAACGTGACCCACGCCGCGCGAGCCGGGGGCGCGGGCTGCGTCTGTGCAGCGGCGGGCGTTTGAGCCAGCAGGGACAAGCCCGTAGTGACGAGGGCCAGGATCAGCGATCGCATCGCGAACAGCCTGCGGGCGGCGGCCTCCTGCGGTCAAACCGGCCGACTGGTCGCCCCCTCGACCGTTGGATACCCTTATCGCGTTCGCACCCGGGGGCGCGTGCGGACCCGACCGATAGGAGGTTCTCCGTTGAACGCATCCCGGGCCCTGCGCAGCCGGTACGGGTTGGAGCTGCAGGGGCTCGCCGACGGCCCTCCGACGCATTGGAACCTGCCGCCGGCCGCGCTCATCGAGAGGGCGGTCGCGCGCGGAGAGGGCGTGCTCACCTCGGAGGGCGCGTTCTGCGCGGTCACCGCCCCCTACACGGGGCGCTCCCCCGGGGACAAGTTCGTCGTCCGGGAGCCCTCGAGCGAGGAGCGGGTCTGGTGGGGGAAGGTCAACCAGGAGATCGACGAGGCCTCCTACGAGCGGCTGCGTCAGAAGGTGGTCGACCGACTGAACTCCGCGGAGCGGTTCGTGCTCGACTGCCACGTGGGCGCCGACCCCCGGTACCGGGTACCCCTGCGCGTCGTCTCCGAGTTCGCCTGGGCGACGCTGTTCGCGCGCAACATGTTCATCCCGCCTCCCGCCTCCGAGCTGGAGGACCACAGCCCGAGCTTCACGGTCCTGCACGCCCCCTCGGCCAAGGCCGACCCGGCCGTGGACGGCACCAACTCCGAGGTCTTCGTCATCCTGAACCTCGGACGGCGCGAGGTGATCATCGGCGGCACGTCGTACGCGGGCGAGATCAAGAAGTCGATGTTCACGGTGATGAACTACCTCCTCCCGCTGCAGGACGTGTTCCCGATGCACTGCTCGGCCAACATGGCACCGGACGGCACGACGGCTGTGTTCTTCGGGCTGTCCGGGACGGGCAAGACGACCCTCTCCTCCGATCCCACGCGCACGCTGATCGGAGACGACGAGCACGGGTGGTCCGACCATGGGGTGTTCAACTTCGAGGGCGGGTGCTACGCGAAGGTGATCCGGCTCTCCGAGAGCGGGGAGCCGGAGATCTATGCCACCACGCGCAGGTTCGGCACCATCCTCGAGAACGTGGTCGTCGACCCGGTCACCCGGTCGATCGACCTCGACGACGCCTCGATCACCGAGAACACGCGCGGGTCGTACCCGATCGCTTTCATACCCAACGTCACCCTCGAGGGGGTCGGGGCGCACCCTGCCGACGTGGTCTTCCTGACCGCCGACGCGTTCGGCGTGCTGCCGCCCATCTCGAGGCTCACCGTCGAGCAGGCGCGCTACTGGTTCCTGTCCGGATACACGGCGAAGGTCGCGGGCACGGAGAGGGGAGTGACTGAGCCCGAGGCCACGTTCTCCGTCTGCTTCGGGGCTCCCTTCCTCCCGCTCCCTCCCCACGTCTACTCGAAGATGCTGGGGGAGAAGCTGACGAAGCACGGCTCCCGCGTCTGGCTCGTCAACACGGGCTGGACGGGGGGTCCGTACGGGGTGGGTCACCGCATGTCGCTCCCACACACACGCGCGCTGCTGCGCGCAGCGCTGGAGGGCAAGCTCGACGAGGTGCAGACCACCACCGACCCGGTCTTCGGCCTCGAGGTCCCGATGACGTGTCCGCATGTCCCGTCGGAGGTGCTCGTCCCGCGCGAGGCATGGGCGGATCGAGCGGCCTACGACGAGCAGGCTTCGAAGCTGGCCGGGATGTTCAAGGAGAACTTCGAGCGGTACGCGGACGGCGTGGCGGAGGAGGTCCGGAGCGCCGGACCCGCCTGATCAGCGGATCCGGCCCATCCTGAGCCTTCGGACCCGGTCGTCGATCACCCGGTAGACCGGTACGACGCCTAACAGGACCGGGAATATCTCGAGCCGGCCGATCAGCATCAGCAACGCGAGCGTCACCCGCGCCACCGGGTCGAGGACGGCGAAGGTCTGCGTCGGTCCGACCGCGCCCAACCCCGGGCCCACGTTGCCGATCGACGAGGCGGCTGCGGAGATCGAGGTGACCATGTCCTCCCCGGTGGCGCGGGTGACGCT
>Ga0247713_1000156_pt1 | contig 48449 bp, 41 predicted proteins | sample 21E_NmetaG_FD_189936 | JGI IMG/M metagenome (GOLD analysis project Ga0247713, IMG submission 189936) | Soil microbial communities from hillslope of Landscape Evolution Observatory, University of Arizona, Oracle, AZ, United States - 2-1-E_N | ecosystem: Engineered > Artificial ecosystem >...
CGCTCGCGCGCCGGTGTAGACGACGCCCCAGACGAGGAGCGCCGGCGCGAGCAGGCCCGCGAGCGCCGCGCGCCCGCGCCGCAGGCCCGCAGCGAGGCCGAACGCGGCGACGAGCGCGACCGCCACGAACGCCGCGAGCGTGCCGACGTGCATGAACGTCCCGGCCGGCCGGAGGTACTCCGCCCCCTGCACCATCACCGTCCCCGGCTCGGCGCCGGAGACGAGCCGGTTGAGCGGCCCGGGCCCGGCGAGCGCCTGCACCGCCGCGAGCACCGACTGGAACGCGCCGAGGCCGACGAGCACGAGCAGGAAGGCCAGCACGGCGCGCTCCGTGCGCAGGAGCACCGGCGCGACGACGAGCAGCGGCAGGTAGAGGAGGTACGAGCGCAGCCCGATCGCGGCCTCCGCGAGCGAGTTCGACGCGGGGACGTGGAGGAGCGCGAGCGCGAGCAGCGCCGCGAGCGGCGCGACGACCCACCACGGGAGCCGCAGGTCGTCGCGCCGCAGGCGCGGCAGGACGCCGGCGTAGACGCCGAGCAGCGCGAAGTCCTTCAGCAGGAACACCGCCATGTCGTTGACGACCCACCGGCGGATCGCGCCCTCGAGGACGGCGAGGGCGAGCGCGGCGAAGAGCCCCGGGAGCGGCCGCCACGCCGCGGCGACGAGGACGCCCGCGAGCACCGCGACGGCGACGACGCGCGCGGCTCCGCCGCCCGCGACCGGGAGCTGCTCCGTCGCCGGCGCCGCCGCGAGCGCCGCCGCCGCGAGCACGGCCGCGCCGACGGCCGTGGCGGCGAGCCTCATCGCAGCACCTCGTCGTAGACGTCGCCGATCCGCGCCGCGGCGCGCTCCGGGTCGAACGACGCGAGCGCGTGCTGGCGCGCTGCGCGGCCCATCGCCTCGCGCCGCGCCGGGTCGCGCAGCAGCGCCGTCAGCGCCTCCGCGAGCGACTCCGCCGACCCCGTGCGGGCGAGCAGCCCCGTCTCGCCCGGGCGGAGCACGCCGCCCCCGGTCGCCGAGCCCGTCGCGACGACCGGGCGGCCCGCGGCCGCGGCCTCCAGCACCGGCCGGCCGAGCTCCGGCCCGCGCGAGGGCGCGACCGCGACGTCCGCGGCGCGGTAGACGAGCTCCGGGCGATCCGTGTACGGCAGGAAGGCGACGGCATCCGCAAGGCCGCGCGCCGCGGCCAGTTCCCGCGCCTCCGCCTCGTGGTCGGGCACGAGGCCGCCGAGCCGCCGCCCGCGCCGGACGCCCCCGCCGGCGAGCACGAGCCGCGCGTCCGGCAGCTCGCGCCGCACGAGCGCGAGCGCGTCGAGCAGCTCGCGGAACCCCTTGCGCGGGTAGAGGAAGCCCACGTACGCGACGAGCACGCCCGCCTCCGGGAGCCCGAGCGCGCGGCGCGCCTCCAGCGGATCTCCGGGCGCGAACCGCTCGAGGTCGACGGCGTTGAAGACGACGTCGACGCGCCCGGCGGCCGCGAACGACGCGGCCACGTCGTCGTTGATCGCGACCGCGCGGTGCGCGAGCCGCCGGATCGCGCCCGCGAGCAGCCGCGACCGCACGTCGCGCGCCTCGCCGGGGAGCGCCGCCCGCAGGTGCCAGACGACGCGCGCGCCTGAGAGCCGCGCGAGCGCCGCCGCCACCACGAGCGGCGAGTCGTTCAGGTGGACGACGTCCGGCCGCTCCTCGCGCAGGACGCGCCACAGCCGCAGCGCGTGCCCCGGGAGCCGCGCGAGCTCGCGCAGGAGCAGGAGCCACCGCGCGCCGCGGTACGTGCTCGCCCAGATGTGCGTGAACGCGGCGACGGGGCCGGTGTGGACGCGCGCCCCTGCCTCCGCCAGCAGCCGCGCCGACGGCCCGGGCGGCGCGTACGCGGCGACGTCGAACCGTCCTCGGTCGAGGTGCCGGGCGAGGTACGCGAGGCTCGTCGGCGCGCCGCCCAGCTCCGGCCGGTGGTGCACGAGGAGCACCTTCGCACGCGCCACGGCGGGTGATCGTACCCCGGCGCGCGCGCCGCTCCCGCCGCGCCACTACGCTTCCGCGCATCTTCGAGAGCCCCGAACAGCCGGCGCCGCGGCTCTCGCGGCGCCGCGTCCTCCTCGGCCGCCTGAAGCAGCCGTCCGCGTACCTCGAGCCGCTCGTCCACGGCGGCCTCGCGCTCGCCCGCGGCGCCGGCGCGCACGTGCTCCGGCTCGACTTCCCGCCGAGCGCCGACCCGCGGCCCCGGTGGGGCCACGGGCGGCCGCCGCACCCGCGCCTGCTCGCCGCGCTGCACGCCCGCGAGGCGGAGTTCCGCGCGGCGCTGGAGGCGATCGCGGCGCACGGCGACGCGCTCCGGGCGATCCCGCTCGCACCGGCCGCGCCCGGCGAGCCGTACTGGCACACGGACTGGCTGCCTGGGCTCGACGCGGCCGCGCTGTACGCCTTCGTCCGCGACGGCGCGCCACGGCGGTACGTCGAGATCGGCTCCGGCAGCTCGACCGCCTTCGCGGCGCGCGCCGTCCGCGACGCCGGCGCCGCGACGGAGGTCGTGTCGATCGACCCGAGCCCTCGCGCCGAGGTCGACGCGCTCTGCGACCGGGTCGTGCGCGCGCCGCTCGAGCGGGCCGACCTGTCCGTCTTCGAGGAGCTCGCCCGCGGCGACGTCGTCTTCTTCGACGGGTCGCACCGGACGTTCGCCGGCTCCGACGCGACCGTCTTCTTCCTGGAGGTGCTGCCGGCGCTTCCCGAGGGCGTCCTCGTCGGCGTCCACGACGTCTTCCTCCCGGCGGACTACCCGCCGTCGTGGCGCGGCCGCTGGTACTCGGAGCAGTACCTGCTCGGCGCGTACCTGCTCGCGGACGCGCCGCTCGTCCGCCCCGTGCTCGCCGCGTACTACGCCAGCGGCGTCGCGCCGCTCCGCGACGTGCTCGCGCCGCTCTGGCGCGAGCTGCCGGGCGTGCACCCGCTCGGGACGGCGTTCTGGTTCCGGGTCGACTCAGCGGGCGAAGCGGCCGGCGATCCGCTCGGCGCGCGGTGAGAACCGCGACAGCGCGTCGAGGTCCGGCGCCGTGAATGGCCGCGCGACGGCGAGCGCGGCGACGAACACGGCGATGCCCACGAGCGACGCCGCGACGAGCTCCGGCGCGTCGTCGGCGCGGATCGCCACGGCGGGAGCGACCGCGACGGCGGTCGCGGCGAGGACGCGCGCCGTGAACGTGGCGGGCGGCCGCACCGGCGCGGCGCGGCGCAGGAGCCCGAGCTCGATCGCCCCCGTCCCCATCAGCACGACGCCGGACGCGATCACGGCTCCGAGCGCCTGGTAGCGCGCGATCAGGAGCACCGCGAGCGCGACGTGCGCGGCCGCCCCCACGACGCGGACGCGCAGCACCTGTCCCTGCAGGCCGAGCACCCACAGCCCGGACGCCCCCAGCGGGCCTCCGACGAGCGTGTACGCGATCCCGAACACGGCGAGCCACGCGAGCAGCCCGCCCGCGGGCTCGTAGACGTCCCCGAACGCGAGCACGACGAGCGGCGGCCCCAGCACGATCGCGAACCCGTTCACCGGCAGCGAGACGAGCGCGAAGAGCTTCCCCGCCACCTCCCAGGCGCGGACGAACCCGTCGCGCCCGCGCGTCGCCAGCGCCTCCCCCAGCGTGGGCATCACCGACGCGCTCCAGCCGGCGAAGAAGAGGAGCTGCGCGCGGCCGAGGACGGCGAGCGCGGCCGCGAAGAACGCGACCTCGCGGGGATTGCTCGTGACGGCGCCGATCAGCAGCGCGTCCACCTGCGTGCTCAGCGCCGACGCGAGCATCGTCCCCGCCCAGATGCTCGCCGTCATCGACCAGAGGCCGCGCACGCGCTCGCGCCCGATCGGCGCCAGTCCCTCCGACCGGCGGCCCAGGTGGAGGACGAGCCCCGCGACCCCGAGCGCGTTCCCGACCGCGACGGACGCGAAGACGGAGCCGACGGTCGTCCGGCCGAGGAGCGCGATCGCGACCATCCCCGCCAGCGCCAGCGAGAGCCCCACCATCCGCCACAGCGCGACCGGCCGGCTGTCGAGGTTCGCCAGGAAGAAGCCGGCGACCGTGTTCATCACGTCGAGCGCGAGCCAGTACACGCCCGCGAGGAGGAACAGGTCGAGCGTGACCGCGCCCATCCCGAACACGTCCCGCACCGCGACCCAGGCGGCGGCGAGCGCCGCGTACACCGCGAGGACGACGAGGAGCCGCAGGCCCGCGAGCAGGACGAGCACGAACAGCCGCTCGTCCCGCCGCGCGAACCGCGGCACGATCACCCCGAACGCCTCCGCCGTCGCGAACGGGATGAACGCGCTGAGGACGAGGAAGAGGTTCGTCAGGAACGCGAACGAGCCGAACCCGTCCGGCCCGAGCGCGCGGATCGCGATCAGCCCGATCGCCGTCGACAGCGCGACCTCGAGCAGCTTCGCGAGCTGCGCCCACACGAGCGCGACGCCCGCCCGCCGCACGAGGCTCTCGCGCGCGCCGGGCGGCGCGCTCTGCGGAGGCACCTCGCTCACCCGCCTATCTTCGCCCGAACCGCGTCGCGGGTCGGGCGAGGGCGCGGCCGTCCGGTGCGGCGCACGGGATCCCCGGCGGCCGAACTAGGCTGGCGCCGTGCGCGAGGCGCCGCGGACCCCGGAGCTCGTCAGCGTCGTCGTTCCGACCTGGCGGCGCGCGCGCTGGCTCGAGCGCTGCCTGGACGCGGTGCTCGCGCAGGAGCCGGCGCCGGACGAGGTGCTCGTCGTCGGGCGCGCGGAGGACGCCGAGGCGGTCGCGGTGGTCGAGCGGCGCGCGCCGGCGGTGCGCTGGGTCGAGGTGTCGGAGCCGGGGCACGTCGCGCCGGTCCGCGCCGGGCTCGCGGAGGCGCGCGGCGGCCTCGTCGCGTTCCTCGACGACGACGCCGAGCCGCAAGGCGGCTGGCTGCGGACGCTGGTCGCGCCGTTCGCCGACCCGCGCGTCGCGTGCGTCGGCGGCGCAGTCGTCGAGACCGAGGGCTCGCCGCGGATCCCGCGCGACGCGGGGCGCATCCGCTGGTACGGCGAGTTCGCCGCGAACGTCGCGGCGGTCCGGACCGGCGGCGCCCGCGACGTCGACGGCGTCCGGGAGGCGAACTGGGCGTGGCGAGCCGACGTCCTGCGGACGCTGGACTTCGGCCCGCTCTTCGACACCGACGACGCGTCGATGTACGGCGTCGACCTCTCGCTCCAGGCCCGCGCGCGCGGGCACCGCGTCGTCTACGTGCCGACGGCGGTCGTCGCGCACCACAGCGCCCCGCGCGACCCCGCGCTCGACCGCGCGGACGCGCCGGCGCGCACGTTCTCGTACAGCCGGAACTACACGTACATCGCGCTCCGCCACCTGCGCGGCGCGCGGCGGCTCGCGTTCCTCGCGTGGTGGTTCCTCCTCGGCGACCCGGGCTCACCGGGGCTCCTGCACGTCGTCCGGGGATGGCGGCGCGGCGTACCGGCGCGCGCGAGCTTCGGCGGGAAGGTGGCCGGCATCCGCGCCTGGCGGTCGGCGTGAAGGTCCTCGCGGTCGCGACCCACCCAGTCCAGTACCTCGCGCCCCTCTTCCGCCTCGCGTCCGCGCGCCCCGGCTTCGAGCTCACCGTCGCGTACGGCTCGCTGGAGGGCGCGACGCCGATGCGCGACCCCGAGTTCGGCGTCGAGCTCCGCTGGGACGTGCCGCTCCTCGACGGGTACCGGTGGACGACGCCGCGGAACCTGCGCCGCCGGCCGTCGCTCGACGGGTTCCTCGGCCAGCTCAACCCGGGCGTCGTGCCGCTCGCCGCCGCGCGCGAGTTCGACGTCGTCGTCTGCTACGGCTACCGCAACGCGTCGCTCGTGCTCGCCGCCGTGGCGGCGAAGGCGGGCCGTCCGGCGGTCGCGCTCGTGACCGACGCGCAGGTGCTCGCGCCGCGCACGGGGACGTGGAAGCTCCCGCTCAAGCGCGCGCTCGTCCCGCGGATCTACCGCGCCTACGACGGCGTGCTCGGGATGTCGTCGCGGTCCGTCGCGTTCGCGCGCTCCCTCGGGGTGCGCGAGGAGCGGACGTTCTTGCTCCCGTACGTCGTCGACAACGACTTCTTCGCGGCGCGCGCGGCGGAGGCGGACCCGGCGGCGGTCCGCGCGCGGCTCGCGGTCCCGGACGGTGCGCCGCTCGTGCTCTTCAGCGGCAAGCTCGTCCCCTGGAAGCGGCCGCGCGACCTGCTTGAGGCCGCGGCGCGCGTCGACGGCCTCCACGTCGCGTGGGCCGGGGACGGCCCGCTGCGCGCCGAGCTCGAGGCCCGCGCGGCGCGGCTCGGGGTCGCGCGCAGGATGCGCTTCCTCGGCTTCGTCGGGCAGACGGCGCTGCCGGGCCTGTACGCGGCGGCCGACGTCGTCTGCCTGCCGTCGGAGTACGAGCCGTTCGGGCTGGTCGTCAACGAGGCGTTCGCGTGCGGGACGCCGGCGGTGGTCTCGGACGCCTGCGGCGCGGCCGACGATCTCGTCGCCGACGGCGTCACGGGCGCGGTCGTCCCCGTCGGCGCGGTGGACGCGCTCGCGGACCGGCTCGCGGCCGTCGCGGCCGCTTCCCCCCGCCTCGGCGCCGCGGCGCGGGAGCGGATCGCCGAGTGGAGCCCGCAGCGACACGTGGACGCCCTCGTCGGCGCGTGCGCGGCCCTCGCGCGTCGCGCCTAGGCGCGCGCGAGCGCGACGAGGAAGAAGCGCCCCCGCGGCGGCGACGCGCGATCGAGCGGGCGGAAGACGCCCTCGTCGGGGTCGGCGGCGAGGAGCTCGTAGGCGTCCGCGGGGAAGTGCGCGAGCACGCGCTCGACCGACGCGCCGAAGCGCGGGAGGTGGTCGCCGTGCACCTCGACGAACGCGTCCGGCCGGCGCACGAGCACCGCGGCCGCGCCGGACAGCGCCTCGTCCTCGAACCCCTCGACGTCGAGGAAGAGCACGTCCGGCGGGCCGTATCGCTCTGCGAGCCCGTCGATCGTCACTGCCTCCACCTCGACCGTCGGCCAGTCGCCGCCGCCGTCCGCGACCTCGCCGTGGAGGCCGAAGTGGACGGTCCCGGGACGCGCGGCGACGGCCGCGTGCAGCAGCTCCACCGCCGCCGGCGCGTTCAGGCGCAGGTTCTCGGCGGCGACGGCGGCGTCGTGCGGGCTCGCCTCGACCGCGAGGACGGTGCCGCCGGGCGAGACCGCGCGCTCGAGCAGGAGCGCGACGAGACCCTGGTGCGCGCCCAGGTCGAACACGCGCGCGCCGGGGCGCAGCCGCCCCCGCTCGCGCAGGAGCGCGAGCTCCGGCGGCTCGTCCCAGTCGCGGTCGTACCACGCCTGCGCGGTCGCGTCGCCGATGCGGACAGCCAGCTCGTGGCTCCCGTAGCGGTGGCGCGCGACCCGGCTCGGGAACGCGGCGCGCCGCCGCTCGAGCAGCCGCGCCCGGACGGCGGCGCGGAGCGGCCGCGGCAGCACCCGCAGGAGCGCGCCGCGGATCACCGCGTCACCAGCCGCCGCAGCGAGCCGCCGACGCCGCGCCGGCGGACGGAGAGCCGCGCGCGGGCGGCGAGGTGCCGCCGCGCCGCGGCGAGCGCGGCGCCGCCGACCGGGACCGGTGCGCCCGGCGCCTCGACGAGCTGCAGGAGCGGCTCCGCCACCCGGCTCCACTCGAAGCGCGGGCGCACGCGCGCCGCCGCCTCCCGCGCCGCCGCGCGCGCCGCTGCGTCGTCGAGGAGCTCCGCGAGCGCACGCGTCCACGCCGCCACGTCGCACACCGGCACCGTCCGCCCGACCCCCTCGGCGCGCACGAGCTCGGCGAGCGGATCGCCCTCGGTGGCGACGGTGGGCAGACCGGCCCAGAGGTGGTCGAGGAGCCGCGTGCGGAACGAGAACCGCGCCTCGACCGGGTCCGCGTGGCAGGAGATCCCCACGTCCGCCTCCAGCAGGTAGCGCGCGCGCTCCGCGTACGGCACCCACCCGTCGAGGAAGAACACGGCGCGGTCGAGGACGCCGAGCTCGGCCGCGAGCGCGCGGGCGCGCGCCGCCGCCTCCATCTCCGGCACGCCCGGGTTCGGAGGCCGCCCGCCGAGGAAGACGAGCCGGACGTCGTCGCGCGCGAGCGCGGCGACGGCGCGGATGGGCGTCTCGGGGTCGAGCCAGTTCCAGATCCCTCCTGCCCAGAGGACGACCGTGTCCTCCGCGCCGATCCCGGAGACGGCGCCACGGAGCGCAGGAGGGCCCGGCGCCGGCGGCTCGGCCGCGAGCCCGAACGGGACGACCTCGATCGCGTGCGCCAGCTCCCCCAGCCGGCCGCGCGCGGCCGCGACGCCGAGCCAGAGGTCGCGCTGCGCGTCGCTCGCGCAGACGACGGCGTTCGCCGTCAGCAGCGCGAGCTCCTGGAGGTCGACCGCGGCGCGGTAGGCGAGGCGGTCGTCGGCGAGCCCGGTCGCGTGTGTCCACGCGAGGTTCTCCGTCAGGAGCGGGACGTACAGGTCGTAGACCTTCCGCACGGGGCGGCGCGCGAGCCAGAGCAGCGTGCGCGCCGAGAGCTGCTGCGTCACGACCGCGTCGGCGGCCGCGGCGAGCGGCGCCACCCGCTCGTGGTCCCGCGGATCGACCCCCGCGACGACGCGCACCCCCGGCGGCTCCACGGCGTCCTCGTTCGGCACCGTCAGCGTCACCTCGTGCCGCCGCGCGAGCTCCTCCGCGAGGTGCGCGTAGCGGATGCCGGGCCCGGCCATCGCGGAGCCGACGTGGTCGTTGGCGACGAGCAGGATCCTCACGTGCGCTCCAGGCCGAGCAACGCTATCGTCCGCCTCACCTTGGCGGCGAGCCGCCACCCGGTCACCGCGGTCGTCGCGAACTACCAGGGGGAGCGTCTCCTCGGCGACTGCCTCGACAGCCTCGCGGCGCAGACCCTGCCGCCGGCGCGCGTGATCGTTGTCGACGGCGCCTCGCGGGACGACAGCCGACCGCTCGCGGCGGCGCGCGGCGCAGAGGTGATCTCGACGCAGAACCGCGGCGTCGGCCACCTCTACAACCTGGGCGCCGAGGCGGCGGAGACCGAGTTCGTCCTCCTCTGCAACAACGACGTCGCCTTCGACGCGCGCTGCGTCGAGCTCCTGGCGGACGCGCTCGCCGCCGACGAGCGGCGGTTCGCCGCCGACCCGACGCAGCTCGACTGGGCGGGGGAGCGCGTGATCCACGCGCGCTCGCGGCTCCGTCGCGGACGGCTGCTGCGCGAGCCGCTGCCGGGCTTCGTCCTCGACCAGCTCGTCCCCGCCGACGGCGTCTCCCCGACGCTGCTGGCGAACGGCGCCGCGATGCTCGTCCGCCGCTCGCGGCTGCTCGAGCTGCGATTCGACGAGAGCTTCTTCATGGAGTGGGAGGAGGTCGACCTCTGCTGGCGCGCGTGGCTGCGCGGGTGGCCGAGCGTGTACGTCCCGGAGGCCGTCGTCCGCCACGGCGTCGGCGGCTCGACGACACCGGCGATCCGACCGCGGCGGCTGCGCTCGGCGCACCACAACCTCGTCCGCTTCGCGCTCAAGTGCTTCCCGCCGCGCGCTGCGGCGCGGGTCGTCCTCGGCGAGCTGCTGCGCCTCCCGCGGCACCCGCTGCTGATCGCGCCCGCGCTCGCGCGCGTGCTCGTGGAGCTGCCGGAGATCGCGCGGGAGCGGCGCGAGGCGCGCCCGTCGCGAGAGGTCTTCGCGCAGCTCAGCCGCGAGTAGCCGCGCGGTACGCGTCGATCGTCGCAGCGGCCGTCGCCTCGAGCGACAGGCGCTCCCGCGCGCGCTCGCGCGCCGCCGCCCCGAGGCGGCGCCGCAGCTCCGCGTCGGCGAGCAGGCGCCGCAGCGCGTCGCGCAGCGCGTCGGCGTCTCCCGGCGGCACGAGGACGCCCGTCTCGCCGTCGGCGACGAGGTCGAGCAGCCCGCCGACCGCGCCCGCGACGACCGGCTTCCCGTGCGCCATCGCCTCCGCACACGCCATCCCGTAGCCCTCGCGCCGGGAGGGGCAGGCGACGACGGCGGCTCGCCGGTAGAGCTCGCCGAGCGCGTCGTGCGGGACGAACCCGAGCGCCTCGGGGACGCGGTCGCGCAGCGGCCCGTCGCCCGCGACGACGAGGCGCGCGCCGTCGAGGCCCCGCATCGCCTCCACGAGCTCCAGCACCCCCTTCTCGGGCGACAGCCGCCCGACGTAGAGCACCTCCGGCGGCTCTGCTTCTTCGCGCGCCTCCTCCGGCAGCTCGACGCCGGTCGGGATCATGCGCACCTCCCGCGCGCCAAGCTCCCGTGCGGCGTCGGCGAGCGCGGACGAGGCGCAGACGACGAGGCGGGCGCGGCGGAGAACCGCGCGCGCGAGCGGCCGCGCGCGCCGCGCCAGCTCCACGTCCGTCCCCCAGAGCTGGACGACCACCGGCCGCCGCGTCGCCAGCGCGACCGCGCCCGCCGGCAGCCAGTGGGCGTGGACGACGACCGCGTCGCGCGCGGCACGGCGGGCCGCGCGCGTGAACGAGAGGAGCATCAACGGGAGGAGCAGCGCCTTCCACGGCGCGCGCCGCAGGTTGCCGACGACGCCGTGCCCGTAGGCGATCCCGAAGTGCCGGAACGACGCCGGCGAGACGACCTCCACCTCGACGCCCCGCGCGCGCACCGCCTCGACCGCCGCGGCGACGAAGCGCCCGGCCCCGTCGCCCTCGTGGCGCGGGTAGGAGGTGGTGAGGACGGCGACCTTCATACCAGGTTGATCGTTGCGACTGAGCCTATGACACTACGGCCGTGACGCTCGAGGACGAACAGGTCGCTCGCGAGTCGGAGCTTGCACGAGAACTTCTGCACGCGCCCGACAAAGAGCGCCGTCGGAACTACGGCCGCGCTTACGATGAGATCTACGCCATGCATCTGGCGCGGCGCGGACCATCCCTCGAGGAAAAGACGTTCGGCGCGTCGACCTCAATGCTCCCCCTATTGACGCGACTTACCGCGCCTGGCGCCGACGTCCTCGAGGTCGGCTGCGGGACGGGGCTCCTGGCCATCTACCTCGCGCGCGCCGGCCGGCGGGTCACAGGAGCAGACGTCTCACGCGTCGCGCTGGCCGAAGCAGCACGCCACGCAGATGGACACGTCCGGCTGGTCCACCTTGACGGCGTGGCGCTCCCGTTCGACACCGAGTCGTTCGACCTTGTGTACACGGTCGAAGTTCTCGAGCACCTCCACGAGCGTGACGCGGAGCCTCATCTACGCGAGTGCTTCCGTGTCGTGCGTCCGGGCGGAGCGCTATGGCTCCTGACCCCGAATGCGCGCTTCTCCGGCGGTGCACAGGAACGGTGGTCGGTAGCGGTCGAGCCTGACGCGGACGTGCACCTCCGCGAATGGACATACATGGAGTTGACGCGACTCCTCCGCTCCGTCGGCTTCCGCCGACTCCAGTCGCCGCTCCGGCACAGCGGGAGCCTCACCCCCGTCGGGCTCTCGGTCCTGGCGGAGCGACTGCCCCGGCATTTGGCCACATACGCGAACGCTGTCTCCGTCTCGATCATCGGACGAAAGCCGCTCTGATGATCCACGGCAGCTCTCGCCACCACGCGACGCGGGCGAGCAGACGCATCAGACACGGCGCTGAGCTCTCAGGGAGGCAACTGATGCCGGCTCAAAGTGCGCACACCGGCGACGAGAGAGGCTCGGTTCGTGGCGCGACCACACGTCTTACGCGCAGTGCTACGGCTCCAGTGGCGCGCCGCCGAATGGGTTGAACCGGCGGTCACGGACGTTCGCTAACGAGAAGGGCGTCGCGCGCTCATTGCGGTCGAGAGTTCGCGCGCGGACGAAGCCGGTGCGCGACGTGCTGAACCGCGTCTGAAAGATTCCGTGGCGATCCGTGCGGACGACGCCGAGCCGCTTCCACCCGCCGCGGAACTGCTGCTCCACGAGCACCGTCGCCGCCCGCCCGAAAGGTGTGCGCCCCCAAACGAATACACGCTTCTTCGCGTGCTGCGGAAAAGCGACGAACGGGAAGCGGAACGCAGATAGCGCCGGCTTCGGAGCATCTTCCGCAAACGTGGGGCCGCGGAAGTACAGGCCGGATTGAAGCGGATGCTGCGGGAAGGGCTCATCGCGCAGCATCAGCCACGTCGTGAGGCTGACCCCGTTCTGCCACATCCGGAAGATCGCCTCCGCAACCCAGCGCGCGTGAAGATTTATAGGGACGCCGTACGGGTCCGGCGGGCTGGAGTCCCAACTGAATTCGGTCACCCAGAAGCGGACCGGCTGACGCGAACGAATAGTCCCGTTCCTGACCGCCGCCTGAAGCAGCGCCTTCACCTCCGCCAGGTCGCCGAGCGACGCATCGTCCGCGAGAGCCGCCTTCCGCCGCGGCCCTCCCGACGTATACGGATGATGAGACCATACGTCGAAGTCGATTCGACTCGAGCACGTGCGAGCGCCTGTGCGGGCGACGCAAAGCAACGCGCGCATAAACCCGAGGGGCCCCCAGGCGACGTTCGTCACGCCTAGGTCGCGGAAAGGCGCAGTACCGCCGGCGATGACAACGTTGCCCGAAACCGTTCGTACCGCCGCAGCGAACTGGTTTACGAGCTCGCGGTAGAGCCCAGGTGAGACGGGTGTCGTTCCCTCTACCTGTGGATACAAGTAGAGGTGGAGATTCGGCTCGTTCCACGCCATCCAGAGACGAACCCGCGGCAGACCTTCGTAGGTTCCGCTGTACCGCCGAACGAGCGCGCGAGTGAATCGATGGAACTCCAGCGGGTCAGGCCGGAGTGTGCCCGGTAGGGCGTTGCCGCGCGGCGTGGCCCAGTCGGGCGCCGACCAAACGGTGACCAGAGGCTGAAGCCCGCGGGAGACGGCCAGGCTCACCTGACGGTCCAGCGCCCCCCAACGGTAGGACGGTTCACCAGGATCATCAGGGCGGAACTCTGGCGGTCGCTGCTCGGGCGCAATCGCGCGCCACCGCGCCTTGAGCCGCACTACCGTCGCACCTGCATCGCGCGCTCGGTCGAACGCGAGAAAGGCGTCGCTAAGCAGACCCTCATCGTTGATATAGATCGCGGTCTCTATCGGACGGGAGGCATGCGCCTCTGCCGCACCGGCTAGCGCTGCGAGGGCGAAGAGGAAGGGAATGACCCGCTTCCAACCGGAGTGGGCTCGTCCGGTCAGACGGAGGATGCTAGCGCAGAGAGGCGAAGAGTGGCGAGCGCGGGCTCAGCGCAAGCGCTCGATCAAGACTCCGCGTCGCAGCTTCGATGTCGCCGCGCTTCGTCTGGATCCGCGCCGCCACGATCCATAATCGCCAGTTCTGCTCATCGCGCGAGATCGCAGCACGAATCCAGACCTCTGCGAAACCGAGATGACCTGCGCTCTCCGACAGGAGGGCGAGCTGCAGCGGTGGTGTGGCAGAGTAAGGCTGTAGCGAATGCGCCTCGCGGGCTGCGGCCATGGCTCCGGCAATGTCACCGGCCTCTGCTCGTGCGCGGCTCGTCCGAACGTTCGCGTCCGCGAGCATCGGTACTGCCTGGACTAGAACCAGGACCAGACAGGTCATCGAAGTCGCCGCCCGCATGGAAGGGCGCAGAGGGGCACGCCATTCCGGTTCGCCGGATGCGGACGCCTCGCCTACGAGTAGCGCGAGGAGTGCGAAAGCGACGACAGTGACAGCTGTGAGCTCCCACATCCAGTCGAATGCCACCTCGACGACATACGCGCCGAATCCCCCGACAATGGCGGCGAGCGTGACGCGCGTATCGGGACGGGTGTTCCGCAACCGTACGACGCCGGTCACAACGCCCGTGCCGAGAATGATGAGAACCATCGCGAGCCCGGGAAACCCGAGCTCACCTAACGTTTCTAGGTAGAGAGAGTGCGCATCGAGCACGAACCCCGGGAGCGACCCGTTCTGCGCCCACCAGTACTCGAACGCTCCGGCGCCCTGCCCGCGGAGCGGCGCCGCGCGGAACGCTTCGACCGCGGACACCCACATTTGCCAGCGCCCGTTGCCGCTTCCGCTAAGGAGGTGAGTCTCGCCACCCGACTCCGGGTACTCAAGGTCCGAAGGAACAGAACGGAAGCGCTCGAACCCGGCGGCGGGATCGACGCGCGCCGCGGCCGCGAGCAGTGCTAGTACCACGACGACCAGTGCGGCTATCGAAACCTTGCTCGGCACCGTGATCCGGATACGCGCCTGCAGCGCAGCGATGCCGGCGAACGCAGCGGCGGCCGTGAGACACGCCACGGCGACTAGGATGGTTACGTTCCCCGCGGCAGCCGGCTCTGCGCCGCCGTCAGCGACGAGCGGCGGCTGCGCGCGAATGATCGCTACAGCAAGCGTCGCGCCCGCAGCCGCCACAGCGGTCGCAACGGCTGCGCGCCATCGCCGGGCCGTCAGCGCGAGAAACAGGAAGACACCGACGACGGAGGTGAGAATGCCACCGCGCGACGCGGTGAGGTACACGACCGCAGCCAGCAGCGGAATCGGCGCAATCCACGCCCCCGCGCCGGCAGGGCTCCGAGCGCCCACGGCTGCTCCGAGCAGGAGCGGGAACGCGAGCGCGCTGAATACGGCGAGTCCGTTCCAGTAGTTCAACGGGTAGCTCAGCCGATAAGCGGCCGCAGGGATTAGTTCTGAGAGCAGCGGCTCGCCGAGCGTGTTCGGAGCCGCGTAGCTCGTGAGCGCCACTGCGGCGACCCCGGTGATGCCTACGGCAATCGCGCGTGACCACACCGCCGCGGAACCGCGGCGTGTAACGAGACCAACCACGACGACGACCGCAAGGTAGAGCACGATGCGGTTCGTCTCGTAAACCGCCTTCTCGACACTTGGCGCCCAACGCGCAGAGAGCGCAGCGAGGGCGGCGAAAGCGGCGAGGCTCGCCGTACAAACGACCAGAGGCGTCGCCGCGCGGTGCAGCGGGAGGAGCCCGGATAGCGTGCCGACGCTTAGGAGCCAGAGGAGGACAATCGCGGTCGCAGATCGGCTCTGAAGCGAGTAGCTGCCGCCGTCGAAGGCGATCCAGAAGACGGCAACCGCCGCGAGGGCAGGCCCGAGTAGAGGGAGGACGCGGGTCTGCGCTGAGGTGCGGGCGCCCGCGGTGGCGAATTCGTCCAGGGCGTCAAGGCGCCGCTCGCGGCGCGTTGTACGATCACGTTCGACCGTCAACCGTTTCCTAGGCTATCGCAACCAGTCCGCGGCGTCGGACGCTCAAGAAGCCGAGATGGTAGAGACCCCCGCTTCCGTCCCGTTCCTCGACCTGGCACCCTCCACGGAGGCGGTGCGAGCGACCGTCGTAGCGGGTCTTGAGCGCCTCCTCCGCTCGGGTGCTTTCGTGAACGGTCCGGCCGTCGCCGACTTCGAGAAGGCGTACGCCCGCTGGTGCGGCACCGGCGACTGCGTAGGAACGGCGAGCGGACTTGACGCGCTACGCCTTGCGCTCCTCGCGGCGGAGTTGCAGCCGGGGGAAGAAGTGATCGTTCCGGCGCTGACGTTCGTTGCCACGCTAGAGGCTGTCACGCAGGCCGGCGGGCGGCCCGTCCCGGCCGACGTGCGAGAAGACGACTTCTGCCTCGACGCGGCGGCTGCCGCGGCAGCCGTCGGGGAGCGAACGCGATTCCTCCTGCCCGTCCACCTCTACGGACAGGTCGCCGACGTGGCGGCGCTCGAGAGCATCGGCCCACCGATCGTCGAGGACGCGTGCCAGGCGCACGGTGCCGTGCGCGAGGGCCGCCGCGCCGGAACCGTCGGCATTGCGGCCGCATTCTCCTTCTATCCGGGGAAGAATCTCGGCGCGTTCGGTGACGCTGGCGGACTAGTTACGTCCTCCGATGAAGTGGCGCGCCGCGCGCGCGCTCTCCGTGAGCACGGCCAGACCCGCAAGTACGTTCACGCGGCCGAGGGGTACACGGCGAGGCTCGACACCTTTCAAGCTCTCGTGCTACTGGCGAAGTTGCCGCTCCTCGATCCGTGGAACACGCAGCGGGCCGAGGCCGCGCGACTTTACAACTCGCTGCTGGACGGCGTCGGCGATCTCGTTCTGCCGACTCCGGCCGCTGGGAGCAGCCCCGTGTGGCACCTGTACGTCATCCGTACCGCGAATCCGGACGCCCTCGCGGAGTCGCTGGCGCGACGAGGCATCGGGACGAGGCGTCACTACCCCGATCCCGTCCACCTCACGGAAGCCTACACCCGCCTCGGTTATGGCCGAGGCTCGTTTCCTGTCGCCGAGCGGTTGGCGCAGGAGGTGCTGTCGCTACCGATCTTTCCGGGGATCCGCGACGACCAGCTTGAGGCCGTCGCGCGCGCAGTACGCGAATATTTCGACCGTGGCTAACGGGCCTATCAACGCCGCGCCGTCGCGGCTGCTCAACGAAGTCGAGTTCGGCGCTGGTGTTGTGATCGGCCCTTTCGTCAACCTTTACGGTTGCGCGATTGGCGACGAGACACGCATTGGACCGTTTGTAGAGATCCAGAGGGGCGTCGTCGTCGGCGCCCGATGCAAGATCCAGAGTCACTCGTTCATCTGCGAGGGAGTCGAGATCGCGGAGGAGGTCTTCGTCGGGCACGGCGTCGTCTTCGTCAACGACAACCGCCCACGTGCGACACGCGCCGACGGGCGTCTTCAGGAGCGCGCCGACTGGGCCCTTCTTCGGACGCGGGTCTGCGCTCGCGCCAGTATTGGTTCGGGGGCGGTGGTGCTCGGCGGTGTGACGGTCGGCGCGAACGCACTCGTCGGCGCTGGCGCGGTCGTGACGGCAGACGTCCCCGCGGGCGCGATCGTCGCGGGAGTGCCAGCGCGACGCATCCGCTCGAGCGAGCGCTCGCGCTAGCTTTCGAGCAGCCGCAGGTAGCGCTCCGCCTCGCGCTCCCACGCGTATTCGCGAGCGCGCCTCCGCGCGCGCGCCACTCGGGTTCGCGTCTCTTCGGGGTGCTCGACGATCCAGCGCACAGCGTCCGCGAGCGAGTCGGCGTCGCCTGGGTTGAAGAAGGTCACTTCGTCGGAACCGAAGTGCCGCGCGAGCGTCTCCAGGCGCGCCACAACTACTGGAATTCCTAGTTCGACGTACTCGAAGAGCTTCGACGATAGCGCGAAACGATTGAGTTCCGACGGCCGGTTCGGGATGACGCCGCACTGAGCAATCGCCACTTCCGCGAGCGCCTGCTCGATCGGCAGATAACGCCCTGTGATGGCCACCCGGTCGGCAACCCCGAGTTGCTCGGCGAGCGCTCGCACCTCGCTGACGGCGTCGCCCTCGCCGACGATAGTCGCGCGCACGTCCGGCAATTCTCTCTGCAGCCGAGCAACCGCAAGCACCACGAGGTCGACGCCGTACCAGCGATTCACCGTTCCGTGGTATGCGAGTGTGAATCCGTCCGAAGTTTCCGTTTCGCGGCGCGCGGCAGCCGCGCGCAATACCGCCGGGTCGACTGCGTTCATGACGCGATGAACCTTTTGCGCAGGAACACCGCGCGCAACAAGCTCGTCACGATACGGGTCGTGAACTGTGACGACCGCATCTGCGATGCCGCACGCCCACCGTTCGACGCGCTCAAGCGCGCGTCGGACGATGCCGTTCCGGAAACGCGCGCCGAAGATGTGTGGCGATAGATCGTGCACGTCCAATAGCAGCCGCGCGCCCCGGAGCTTCGCCGGGAGTCCTGCGATGACGAGGAAGTCGGGCGGCGCGTGAACCTGCACGGTGTCGATCCGACCACAAACTTGTACCCGGATGATCTCGAGCAGAGCGAGCATGGTGAACGCGAGGTACTCGAGCGCAAGCCGTGGCAGTCGCGCTCCGCGGACGTGCCGCACCGGGAGCCGTCGCACCTCGACTCCGTCGACGATGTCCCGGCCGCGGTCGCCGCTTGCACGAAGCGCAATGACTGTGACGTCGTGTCCGGCGTTGCGAGCTGCGCGCGCCTGTCGCTCGACGCGGGGCTCCGCCAGCGGATAGTACGCGTGCACTACCATGCACAGGCGCAGCCGCAAGCGCTACGCGCTCCCGCGGACGAGGAACAGCGCTCGCGAGCGCAGATCGCTGTAGAGCCGCGCGAGCCACCGCGGTTCTCCAAGAGCGCGCGAGAGGCGAGACGCACGGCCGCCGGCGACCCTCATCATCTCGCGCTCCACGAATCGCACCTCGGCAAAGAGAGGCGCTGCTTCGAGGAGGATGCGGCGACGGCTGTGGTAGGCCGTTGCCTCTCGGAGGTACCGGTGATAAATAGCGGCGACCTCAGCCGCGCCCTTCCCTCGCTGGTGTTCGTTGCGGACACCTAGCGCCGTCCAGAGTTGAAGCCATCGCTTCGCCCGAATTACGGTGCCGAGCGGGATGCTGGTGTGCGGCTCTAGCGGTCTCCATCTGCCCGGAAAGACGTGGAAGCTGATGCCCCCAGGCGCCAGCACGCGCCGTATCTCGCGCAGCGCCGCTCCGTAGTCCTGAACGTGCTCGAACACTTGGTCGGAGAAGACGGCCGCGAACGAAGCGTCCGCAAATGGAAGACGATACGGCGTTTCGATGAGCCGGAGCACCGGCGTCTCCTCCGGAAGGACGATGTCGCACCCGTACGCTTGGAAACCGGCTTCACGGTACGCCTGCACCAGGACGCCATCCCCGCAGCCGAAATCGAGGACGCGCGCGCCCGCAGCGACGCGGTAACCCAGCTCGCCCATCAGGCGCGTCTGAAAGGCGACGTGGGTAGACGGGGACCTACGGTCGAGCACGCGCGCGCATGGTACGAACGGGACCGGTCCGCCTACGCGTCCCGCTGGCCCCCACGATCTCCAAGGTCGGGAGAAGCGGCGGGGCGGCACACGGCGAACGCCTTGAAACGCTTCCGTAAATGTCGAGGAGCTGCGCTGCGACGACCTCGAGCGCGAGATGGCTTGTGCGGGCGCGGCCGTTGCTGCGCGCGTGGCCGCGCCGGAGGACGTCAGTAAGAGCGGCAGAGAACTCGCCGACGGCGGCATCGACGGGAAGGGTGTGGCAGTGGCGGACGCCTTCGAGAAGCGTCGCAACGTCGCCGGCGGCACTTGCGACCACAGGGAGGTCGCAGGCGAGCGCTTCCTTGACGACGTTTGGAGAGCCTTCGCGTAGCGAGGTCAGGAGAAGAACATCCGCCGCGGCCATCCACAGCGGAACCTCTTCGTGCGAGACCCCACTGCACACGCGTAGGCGGACGTCCGGAAGCTCCTGCGAGACGCGGTGCGATGCTTCGTGGGCAAGCGTGTACCGTTTGCGCGGGACTCGGGGATCAGCCGCGAATAGCACGGTCAACTCGTCTTGCGGCCAGCCGAGACGGGCGCGCGCCTCAACTTGCGGAATTGGTCGGAAGAGTGATCGATCGACGCCGTTCGGGAGTACGTGGTTCCGCCGGCGGAGACGCTTTGGCAGTCGCTCCTCGAGTTCTTTCGACTTCGTTATCGTCGCGGCCGCCGCCCATCCAAGGCGGCGGAACAACCTCATTTCGAGCGCGCTCTTCGTACTCGGCCGCCCGTCGCGGCGGAGATCGCCGTATAGGTCGTACCCGACGTATGAGATGACGACAGGGACCCTCCGCTGGAGGAGTGCAATCGCGGCGCAGTGTCCCGTATGTGCGTGCACCACATCCCAGCGCGAGCCGTCGCGGACTAGGCTGCGGATGCGGTGCGCGCCGCGGGTGTACGCCCCGGATCCGCTGCGACCATCAACGAAGAGCACATGAACTTGAGCCCCGAGGTCTGCTACGGAGCCCATCTGGCTCGCAACGAACGTGCCATATGCGGGTGCGTGCGTGGTCGGCCACATGTTCGTAAGCGCGAGCACCCGCAGTGGCGTCCCTCGCCCGTAACCATCCATCACGGCCGCCGGAACACGAACTCGTTGTTGCCAAGGCCACCCGGCGTCGTCGGGATCACCCGCACGAGGTCCAGCCCGCACTCGTCGCGACAGAAGTAAACGATCTCGTCGACGGACGCGAACTCGTAAGGATAGCCTCCGAGCCAGTCCACGAGGTCGGTGAGGAGGCCCATCCCACGCGACGCTTTGTACTCTGCGGCGGCGCTGACCGGATTGCGCCGTGCGCGGATCTGGTGCGCGAGCCAGTACGTGAAGTACAACGCCTCGAGCACCCGCCGGATGGCGCTTGGCGATCGGTTGTAGAACCGCTTGACCGATCGCCACCGCCGCGAGTCTAAGAGCCTCCCTGTTACACGGTTGTAGATCGCAATGCAGAAGACGCCACCCGGTGCAACAACCCCTGCGGCGTTTCGGATCGCAGCGAACATATCGCCCGTATGGTGTAGAACGCCCCACGAGTAGACGATGTCCGCGCGTGGGAGCCGCTCCGGAAGCTGTGGATCGAGGATCGACGCCTCGAACACCTCCCACTGTTCAGGCGAGCCCGCCGCCGCGCGCAGGCGCTCCGCCGCGACGACGGCTTCCGGATCCACATCGATGCTGACGACGCGGCTCGCGCCCAAATCGTGCGCGCAGAGCGAGAAGAGGCCGCTTCCGGCGCCGATATCGACGAAGACCTTCCCCTCAAGCGGCTCGCCGACTAGCGCACGGAGCGACTCGGCGGCAATCTCCTTCCGTTCTGAGTCGAGATACCGGTCTAAATATCGCTGCCAGTTACGGCCGAACTCGAAGGCGTCCTTCGGGCGCGCGAACCGGCTGGTCGAGCCGCTCATGTCGCGCTTGCCCCGAGCGCCGGCGCGTGGCGCACCTCGCGGAACCATGTCTCGAGCTGGAGGAGCACCCATAGCCTCAGCGAGTGGTCGCCAGTGCCCGCGAGATGTTCCGCGATCAGCCGCTCGACCTCGTCGCGTCGGAAGATCCCGCGCGCCGTCGCCGCTGGGTCGAGCAGCACCTCCGAGGGCAGACTGCGCAGGTCCGTGCGGAACCACCGCGCGAGCGGTACGCCGAAACCCATCTTCGGCCGGTCGAGCACCTCGTCCGGCACGATCCCGCGCAACGCGCTCTTGAGGATTCGCTTCCCATTTGTGCCCGCCAGCTTCCACTCGGCGGGCAGCGATGCCGCGAACTCCATCAGCCTGTGATCCAGGAACGGTGATCGCGCCTCAACCGAATACGCCATGGTCGCTATATCCATTTTTACGAGCAAGTCACCAGAAAGGTACGTCTGAACGTCCGTGTCGAGCATCCTGTCGACCCGCGCGGACGCCGTCGATTGGTCCCACACCTCAGTTAGGAACCGCTCCGGTCGGAAAGCGCCCAACTCGTGAGTGAACTCCGCGGTGAATAGTCGCTGCCGCCGTGGCGTGTCGAACGCGGACATCCACGTCGCGTATCGCTCCGCCGGAGTCATTGCAAGGGTGCGGGCAAGCCGGTTCATTCTCGTTCGCATACTCGTGTTGTGCGGGCCCTCACCGACGATCCGCATCAGCTTGGGCGCAGCGCGCTGCGCCGGCCGAGGAAGCCAGTTTAGGCGCTGTGCCATGTCGTTCGTGACGTACCGGCGGTAGCCCGCGAAGTTTTCGTCGCCGCCGTCGCCGTTCAGTGCGACGGTGACGTGGCGGCTCGTCAGCGCGGCGAGATAGAAGCTCGGAATTGCGGAAGGATCCGCGAATGGCTCGCCATAGTGTCGCGCGATCTTCGGCATGAGCGAAACGGCGTTCGACTCCACAATGAACTCGTGGTGCTCGGTGCCGAACCGCTCCGCAACGATGCGCGCGTAAGCGAGTTCATCGAAGTCCTCGTCGGTGAAGCCGATCGAAAAGGTCTTGACCGGCCCACTCGTCGCGTCCGCCATTGCAGCGACGACGGCGCTCGAATCGATGCCGCCAGAGAGGAACGCGCCGAGTGGGACCTCGCTCATAAGGCGGATCCGTGTCGCCTCGCGAATGTGATGTCGTATATCCTCCTCGATCTCCTTGGCCGAGGCGGCTGTCTTCCGGGAAAAGTCGAGGCGCCAATACCGCTCCAGCCGCTCGCCCGCTGCGTCGGCAACCATAGTTGTCGCGGGCGGCAGTTTCCGCACGCCTGCGAAGATCGAGAGCGGGTGCGGCACGTACTGGAGGGCCAGGTACGCCGCGACAGCTTGTGGGTCGACGTCGCGGGGGATCTCCGGGTCCTGAAGCAGCGCTCGCAACTCCGAGGCGAACCAGACGTTGGGTCCATCGCGGCGCCAGAACAGCGGCTTCTTTCCAACGCGGTCACGGGCCAGGAGCAGCGATCGCCGCCGACGGTCCCAGACAGCGAACGCGAACATCCCGCGGAGGTCGTGCACCATGGCCGCGCCGCGCTCCTCGTACAGGTGGGCCAGTACTTCTGTGTCGGCGCCCGAGGAAAACCTGTGGCCGCGGCGTTCCAGGCCGCGTCTCAACTCCGAAAAGTTGTAGATCTCGCCGTTGAGTACGACGACGACCGTTCCGTCCTCGTTGAAGATCGGCTGGTCGCCGCCGTCGCGGTCGATGATTGCGAGCCGCTGGACGCCCAATCCTACGCAGCCGTCGACGAAGACGCCCCGCGAGTCGGGTCCGCGGTGCTCCATGACACCGCACATCCTGTGGAGGAGCGGCCCATCCACGGCTCCGCCGAACACGACCTTGCCGACGATCCCGCACATCAGGCGCGCTCGTTGAGCGGCCGCGACGTCTCAGCCGGCGGTCGCGCGTCGAGAACCGCCTCCCACCGCGCACCGACCGGGCCTGGCGCGTGGTGAACGGCGACGTAGTCGCGGCACCGGGCGCTAAGTTCAGCGCGGTTGTCGCGCTGTCGCCACAGCTCGTCAGCAAGCTCCACAAGACGCCGTGTAGAGCCGCGCGCGAATCCGCCGAGACGATGACGCTCGATCACGCCGTCGGGGTCGTGTGTAAGTGCGAGCGCCGGCACCCCGTGCGCCCAGCCTTCGAGGAACACGTTCGGCATGCCCTCGAAGTCCGCGGTGTTAACCATCGCGACGGCACGTCGCGTCAAATCGGATAGGTCACGCCGAGGACACGGGGGAATGAGATCGAGGTTCGGCGTGCTAGCCGCCGCCTCTTTCAGCGCTGCGATCAGTTCCTCCCCGCCATGCGCCCCGGAGACAGGCACCCCCACTAGCCGAAACGACGCGTGCGGAAGGGCGCGCGCGAGATCGACGAAGGCAAGCGGCCGCTTGTACCAGACCATCCTCCCGATCCACAGGAATGCTTCCGGTACAGCTGGTGGGCCTCCAGGCTCAGCGATGCTACCGATCCGTTCCGCCTCGCGTCCGAACGTCCGGCGGCAAAGCTCGACCTGCTCGTCCGTCTGGACAACGACTCGATCTGCAAGGCGGACACCAAGGCGGAAGAGCCACTGGTCACGCCGCTTCGGCGCGAGCCAAGCGAAGTTGAAGTCCGAAATGTTGGCGCTCGAGTAGACGAAGCGGCGTTGCGCGAGCTTCGCGAACACGGCCACGAGACCGACGTGCGGCCCCGCCGCGCGCGTCACGATGACGTTACTCTCGACGGCACGCAACGCCTGCCGAATCCGTACGGCCTCGAGGATCTTACCGACAAGACGGCGGCGCGCGCGGTACGCGGGGCGCACGAGGACGTGCACGTGGTCGACGACGGGTGAGATTTCTGCGCCTGGAACCGCGAAGACGATGACGCAAACCCGTAAACCGCGGCGCGCAAGCTCCCGCGCCACGAGGTACACCTGAGTTTCCGCGCCGCCAGTCGGCGGAACGACGTCGCGCGTCAGGAGTGGTCCCATCCACGGGACGTAAAACGCGACGTGGTATGGCTCGCGGCTGAAGCGCGGCGTCACGCTCTCGCTCGCATGAGGTAGTTGACGATACGCGCCGGGTCCGGCCGCCAATTGCGACTTAGCGTCAAGACAAGCGTGTGCGCACCCGCGCCGACACTGCCAACGACGACGACGGTCACGAGGTGTTCGAGTCTGGTCGAGGCTCCCGGAAGGATCCCGAGCAATCCGACCGACGCCGCCGAGAGGACGGTAAGCGAGGCCGCGCCGGAGAGAAGCGCGGGCCGGAGGTGCCCGAACGACAGCGGGGACCACCGCCTTTCCGCCTCGACTACCATCACGGCCCCAAGGAACGACAGAGTAATGGTCGTGCTAAGTGCTATACCGGCGACGCCGAGGAACGGCCGCAGCGCGTAGTTGAGCCCGACGTTAAGGATGACGTTCGCCAACCCCATCAGCATCGGAAAGACGGCATCCTTCTGAACGACGAAGAGCGTCGCATAAGCAACGACCAAGACCTGCGCGGGCAGACCTAGGGCGAGCATCCCGAACACGGCCGCAGTGTCGCGCACCGCGTTTGCGGGGAACGCGCCGCCGGCGAAGATTGCTGCCGCGAGGTCACCACGCAGTACGAAGATCACTCCAATCGGTGGAACGGCGACAGCGACGACGGACGCGACGGCGCGCTGCACGCTCGCGCGTAGCGCCTCCCACCCGCCCTCACTCTTGCGTGACGCCCACGTTGCTGCGATCGGCCCCACGAGGACGGCGCCGAGAACTCCAGTCGGGACGAGGAACAGCCGCACCCCCAGCTCGAACGCCGTGACGCTGCCCGCGCCGAGACCCGACGCCATCACACGGTCAACGACGGGGTTCATCTGGAGGACTGCCTGGCTTACGAGCAGCGGCAGACTAAGCGCTGCACAGTTGCGCAGGAACACCGTGTTCCGCGGCCGGCGAGGACGCAGCGGAATTCCGCATCGCCGGACGACCATCCATAGGAGCGTCGCCGCGGACGCGCTGCCGAGCAGGTTGCCGGCGATGAGCGCGTGGATCCCGATCGTCTCACCAAGTGCCAGCGTGAGAGCCGTCTTGAGAAGCGGCTCGAACGCCATCGCCGCAAGGGCTGGAGCGAAGACACCGCGGACCGCCAGTATCGCCCCGAGGACACCGGTCAGGGCGCCGAAGACGCCGAGCGGCGCGAGCTCGAGCGCGGTGGTCCGGCTCGTGTCGATCAATTCGGGATCGCTCGCGAGCAGCAGCGGGACAAGGGTATACGCCGCAGCAGTGACTACGATCGAAAGCAGCGCGGCCGCGGCAACGACAGCGGAGACGAGCTGCCCGCCAACGCGCGCCAGCTCCGTGCGCCCCGAAGCACTTGCAACTTCGGTCAGCGCCGGAACCGCTCCGAGCCGCACGCCGGCGAGGACGACTGCGTACACGAGCACTGGCGCCGACAGACCGATGAAGTACGCGTCCGTTTCTGCGCTCGCGCCGAGGACGTGGGCGAGCACAACCGATGACAGCAAGCTCAAGGCTTGTACGGCGGCGCTCACCGGCGCCAGCCGACCGATCACGCGGCCGAGGCTTCGCGTGTGTAGCGTCGAGTTCACGATGCTACGGACCGCCGCAGTGGGCTTCGCTGCTTAGACAACGCCAGCGCGACTACGAGCCCGGACACCAGCGCGACGAGCGCTGTCGGCTCCGGCTGCCGTAGCGTATCGCCAGCGAGCGAGACGACGGCGAACGCGCTCAGCGATGCTAAGAGAGACGCGAACAGTGCGCGACGCTCGCCGGTGGAGCGGCGCGCCTGGTGAACCGCGATCGCAGCCGTTCCCAGGAGCCAGCCGAGGAGGAGGACGAGCCCGACGAGGCCGAGCTCGAACAGCGTGCGAACGTACTGGTTGTGCGGACCGACTTCGAGGAGAATCGGCGCCGTGGCGACGTCAGGATGCACTTTCCCCGGTAGTTCAGGCCGCCCTGCCACAAGACTGTTGATGCCGTGCCCGACGAGGAGGTGCGAGGGCGTGTTCGTTAGGAGCGGGAGCGCCTGTACCCAATAGTCCTGGCGCACGCTCAGGTTGCCTTCTCGTACCACCCCCTGCTGATACCACCGCGAGTCAGCGGCGGTCGGCAGAACGTAGCCGACGAAGATGACGATAGCGGCACCGGCAGCGAGACCAATTCGCAGAATGTGTACCGGTCGCACCAACGCGAGGTACAGAACCGCACCGCACGCGAGCCCGACGAGTGGAGCGCGCGTCAGCGTCAGCGCTGCGCCGAGGGCACAAAGCATCAGGCACGCCCCGATCGCGATCCGGAAAAGCCTGGTGCGTCCCGTCAGGAGCGGCAGCCCAAGGAGGAAAGCCATCGCGAGCGCTGTAGCGGCGACCGGGGGACTACCGAACACACCGCCAGGCCGGAAGATGAGCTCCCCGCTCTCGTTCCACCGGTACTCTTCGGGAACGACGAAGAGTGGCGCACGGGCCACGACGAACTCGTACCAGAGCGTCGTCGACGCGAGGGCGGCCGCGACGAGCACCGCTGTCAGCACCCGCCTCACACCCCAGCGGCTCACGACGCGTCCAGCGGCGTAGAACGCCAGCGGCGTTACTGAGCTCGCGGCAGCGGCGAGGAAGTTCGGTGGCCGCTCGCTCCACAGGGCCGACGCCACGGCGACTGCGACGAACGCGAGAAGTGCGACATCGATGAGCGTGACCCGGAGCGACGCGACGCCGCGGGTCGCGAACGCGACGAAGACGCCAGCGAGCGCCAAGAGCGCCGAGAGACGAGCTACGTTAGCCTGGGGAAATCCGACTACGGTCCACGCGGGCATCGTTAGGAGGAGCGCGCTTCCGAGAAGAGGGCCAGCCTCCACGCGTCGCAGACACAGCGCGCCGGCCGAGACAGCCAAACCGAACGCGAACGCCAGAGGCGCGTAGTTGCTTGCGACGAGCCATCCGCCGGCCACGGAGATACCGATCGCACCTGCGACGACGCCTGCGCTGCGGCTCGCGCTTCGCAGCGACGCCACTGCCGCGGCATCAGCCATGTCCTCTCCGGCTACGGAGCGTCGCAGCAGACTTCGCTCCGACCGCGCGGATGCGGCGACGGGGAACGTCGTATGAGCGCCAGCGGCGTGCGGCGTCGGCGAGATCGTTCCATCCCGTCAGCCGATGCATTACGCCCGCCTGTGCGACGTGGATCCGGTGGTAGAACGGCGTCGCCAAGTCGTCGTGCTCGTAGAGGCTGTATCGTGTCCACCAGCCGGTGTCGAACCTCGGCAGCAGCGCGCGCAGCGCCGCCGCGCTGTCGGCGAACCGTCTGCGCGCAGCGGCGTCGTTGAGACCGCAGGACGCGTCCCACAGCCCCCAGAGGGCATAGATCCACCCGTTGAGGATCATGCTGGGCGGGGAACTAGGGCACTCCTCGAGGACTGGGCCTTCGGGAGCCTGAATGACGAGCTCCCCCTCGCGCAGCAACGGCGCGACCGCACGCCGCGCGCCGTCGGCGTACCGCTCGGCACCGGTCAGCAGGTGCGCGCGCACGAGCGCAGACGTAGCCTGCCCCTGCGCCATAGCCGAGTACCACGGCGGCTGTCGCCGGTATTTCGGGACCGCGACGTCGTACCGCCATAGAAGTTCCCCGTCAATGTCGTCGGCGGCGTCCACGAGCGCGTCGACGCCCGCGAGGAACCGCGACCGTGCGTCATCGTCGCCAGCCATATGCCGCTCCCACCAGCCGAGCGCGTACTGCGCGAGCGCTGTCCCCGAGACTCCATAGACGAGGCCGCGTCCGGTGACGACGGGCGCTGGCGCGGCGGCAGTCTTCGCGCGAACATCGAGGAAGTACCCGCGAACGTCGCCGTCGAACGACGCGCGCGTGCCGATGGGCTGCGGCTCGTAGCCCCGGCCAACGCCCAACGCGGCGCGAGCGCCGCCAACCAGCAACGTCAGCGTTCCGCCTGTCGAAGCCGCGCCGGTGGATCCGCTTCGGGCATTCATTGCGCTCGCATAGACGCGGCAGCCGGCGCGGCGCGGATTGGCACCAGCGCGTCATGCGCGGCCTGAACCATTCGAACGACATCTACGCCGAAGGCGGCGCTCGAGCGCGGCTCCGCTCCACCTCGGATCGCGCGGCAGAAGTCGGCGAGCTCGAGCGCGAGCGGCTCCGCTGGGAGGATCGCGGGCGCGATGATGTCACCCGTCCGGTAAGTGAGCTTGTATTCCCCGAACGTCTCGGGTTCGGGCAGCGCTACGCCGGAGTCGAAGATCCGCACGGGTTCGGGGCTCGTGTCCTCATACACGACCATCTTCTTCGACCCTGCTACTACCGTTCGCCGGAGCTTCGTGGGTGCGAGCCACGAAAGTTCCACGTGGGCCAGCGTCCCCGATGGGAAGCGCATGCTCATGAATGCGACGTCGGGAACGGACGGCAACACGCAGCCGCGCGCCGCAGCAGAGATCTCCTCTGGAAGCTCACCGAGCCAATAAAGGAGGATGGAGAAGTCGTGGGGAGCGAGATCCCAGATCACGCTCACATCGGACTGGTGTAGTCCGAGATTCACGCGGCTCGTCGAGACGAAGTAGATCTCGCCCAGGTCGCCGCCGCGGATCAAGTCTGCAACCGTGTTGACGGCCGGGCTGTACAGGAACGTGTGCCCCGGCATTAACAGCCGGCCAGTACGTCGCGCGAGTGACAACAGATCCTCCGCTTCCGATACCGAAGCCGCAAGCGGCTTCTCCACGAATGCGTGCTTCCCCGCGCGGAGTGCTGCGGATGCGAGTGGCGCATGCGTCGAGATTGGAGTCGCGATCGCGATCGCCTCCACATCCGGACTTTTCAGCAGATCGTCGTAGTGCACGGTCGCCCGCACACGTGAATAGCGCGACACGACCACGTCGAGCTTCGATGCGTCCGCGTCGCACACGACTACAACCTCCGCCTCCGACAACTCGTGCAAGACGCGCACGAGGTTCGGCCCCCAGTAGCCGAGCCCTACTACGCCGATTCGGACCGGCGCGTCTCCCCCGGCGCGTCGCCTCATGCCGTGCGGCCGAAGACGCGCGCCGGCGTGCGGGCGAGCAGCCACAGGTCTAGCCCGACTGACCAGCTGCGAACGTAAGCCACATCCAGGTCGAGGGCCTCGCCGAACGTCGACTGAGCGCGCGCCGTCACCTGCCACAAGCCAGTCATCCCTGGTGGAACGTAGAACCGCTCGAAGTGCTCCGCGCGGAAATGCTCTATCTCGTACTCCAGGCATGGTCTCGGCCCGACGAGCGACATCTCGCCGCGAAGTACGTTCACGAGCTGCGGAAGTTCGTCCAGGCTCGTCCGGCGCAGCCACCGACCAACGGGCGTGACGGCATCGGCGCGCTCCAGCTTGAAGAGCCCGTTGTCAGTGGTTGCGCGCTCCGGCTCGATCGAGGCGCGGATGTACGCCCTATGCGCCGAGTCGTCGACGCCGCGCCGCATCGTCCGAAACTTCAGCATGACGAACTTTTGCTGGTCGCGCCCAACGCGTACTTGCCTGAAGAAGATCGGGCCGGGTGAGGTCAGCTTCACCGCGGTAGCAATGAAGGCGAAGAGCGGCGCGGCCACGACTAGGCCAACACCGCTGCCGACGACGTCAATCGCGCGCTTGAGCGCACGCGAGGACCGAGCAAGTCGCGGGGGCGTCAGACCGATGAGCGGAACGCCCTCGACCGCGTGGAAGCCGACGCGTGAGGCGGCGAGGTCGCCGAACCGGGGAACTACATCAACCTGAATGCCAGCATCCTGCAGACTCCGGATCAGCGCTGGCACGTCCACATCGGCTTCGTCGGCCGGAAAGGCGACGACGACGCGGTCCACACTTTCATCGGTCGCGAGGCGCGGAAGCGCCGAGAGCGGTCCGAGGACGGGGAGTTGGGCGACGTCTGATGCGCGCGCGCCTGGACGGCCGTCGACGAAACCTATGACTTCGATTCGGTACTCGCCATGCCGCATGCACTTTCTCGCGACGGCTTGCCCGATTGGATCGGCTCCGGCAACGACTGTCCGCTGCGTGTACGAGCCTGAGCGACGACACAGGACCCGCGCGCCGCCACGCGCAGCGATGACGCACGTGATTGCGGCCGCCCAGAAGAGCGCGAGCTTCGACGGGTCGGGGCGCGCCCATCCCGTCGCCCACGAACCGACCAGCAGGAGCCACGCGCCTACCGTGACGAGATGGAAGACGCCGACGACATCGTCAACGGTGGAGTGGTCGGTTCGTTCCTCATCACGATCATACAAGCCCCAGACCTTCGCCGCGAGCACCCACAGCGGGATTGCCACGACGAGCAGCGAGAACTCTGTCCGGAGCGAGACGGCGTCCGGAGCGCCACGGCTACCGACGAACGCTTCCGCAACCACGAGCGCGAGTGCGAGGCCCGCGATGTCGGCCGTGAGCAGAGCCCGGCGAACGACCCAGCCGCGGCGGCGCCTTGCTGGAACGCGGAGCGGCGCCGCTCCCGTCGCGTCGCGCGACCCGTCGAGGGGGGGAGAGTGTTCGGATGCGATCACGATGCGCTTCTTGCTTTTCGGCGAGCGAGGAGCGCCTGCCGCTCCGCCTCCTCGTAGTCGCCGTAGTACCCGCCGTAGCCGTACATCTCGGTGGCAGCAGCGCCGCTGAGGCAAAATCCAAGTTTCGCCGAAGGAACGATCTCGAGGACGCGTCGCAATTCCTTCAAGAGAGGCCTCTTGATCACGTTCTGCCGCACGACGAGGAAAACGGCATCGACCTTCCCGCTCAACGTCAGCGCGTCGCCTACTTGAAGAAGCGGCGGCGCGTCCACGAGCACGACATCGGCGTGCTCCGCAAGCCACGTGAGAATCGACGAGAGCGCGTCACTGTCAACGAACTCACCCGGGTTCGGCGGCAACGGCCCCGAGGGTAGGATTTTGAGGCCGCCCATCACAGCGGCGTCGGCGCGGCCGTTGCTGTCGTGCCTCGGCCGCCGCTGGACGGGGGCGATCGCCATAGACGCCAGCGCCTGATCGATCTTGGCGCGGCCGAGCGCGACATCCGTTAGCCCCGGCCTGCCTTCGAGCCGGAAGAGCGATGAGATGATTGGCCTGCGGAGGTCAAGGTCGACCAGCACGACGCGCCGGCCAGCCCGTGCCAGCGCTACAGCGAGATTAGACACCGTCGTTGACTTCCCCTCGCCCTGGATCGCGCTGGTCACCATCATCGTTCGCGCCTCGCGCCCGAGGTTGGCGAATTCGAGGTTAAGTCGAAGCATGCGGTACGCCTCCGCCTCCGGGCTGTTCGGAGACGCGAGCATCACCAGCCGGTGTTCCGATCGCAGCCTCCGCGGCGGCTCCGCGAGCCGTGCGAGGAGCGGCATTCGGAGCGCCTCGGCCACCTCGTCGGCTGAACGGATTCGTGTATCGAATGCCTCGCGGAGGAACGCCAGCCCGATGCCGAGGACGAGCGCCAGCGCGACCCCGAAAGCGCCGTTGCGCATCGGCCGCGGCTGCACCTGCACCGCTCGTTCGGCCTCCTGGACCACGAAGGCATTCGACGTTTGCAACGCCTCTAGCGTCGCGAGCTGCTGCTCGTTACCGACGAGTGTGCGATAGAGAGCCGTCCGCCGCTCACCCGCCTCCTCCAACTCGGCGATCCGCGCCTGGACGTCCGCGCGCGCGCGCTCGATCGCGGCCGTGTCAAGTTCCGCGCGGTACTCGGTAAACGCCTGCGCATACGCAGTCGCGAGCTTCAGCGCCAACGTGCGCTCGCCGTTCCTAACGGTAAAGGTGAGCAAGTCCGTGTTCCGCTCCACCGTGACGGCGGACGACTGAAGGAACGAGGCACGGCTCTCACGGTCGCTAGGGAGCCCTGCGGCCTCGAGCGCGTTGCTCGTTACCGCCGGAACACGCGCGAGGACTGCCTGCGTCTCGGTGACGCGATCCGCCGGCTGTCGCAGCCTCGGGTCCTCCACGCCGATCAGTCGCGAGGCGAGCGTGTCGCCGCCGAGGAGGACACTGGCGGAAGCCTCGTATGTCGGCGGCTGGCGTAGCGACAGCGCGACCGCGACGAACGGGACGACCACGACCGGCAGCACGACCAGCCACTTCCGTCGCGCGACTACGGCCACGTAATCAGCGAGACCGCGCTGACGCTCCTCCCCGTAGTCCTCTGGCCTCATCAGGTGCAGTGCCAACGCCCCTCTGCCTATCGCCGGTGCCTTGACAACATATGTGGGATTTCAGACGGGCGCAGAGTCTCCCGAACCATCGGCGAACCGACGAAGGCAGCGTGACACTAGCATGGCCGCGTCGCGCTGGTTTGTCTGCGCATCCCCTGCTCACTTTGGTCGCGGGGAGGGATGCACTGGTAATGTGCCCTCGTGCGCCTGCGCCGCAGAGACGGTTTCGGTGTCGCCGTCGTCGGCAGCGCCGCGCTCCTAGGCGCGCCATCGGCGGCGGCCTCCGAACTGGATCCCATCTCAGCGGTCGCGCAATATGTCGAGATCTTCCCGACGGCCACCGGCGGCGCGCCACTGCGTGGGGCGCCGCGGAGCGGAGCTCCAGCGCCGCCCGCCGAGCCGCTCACGCCGGCCGTGGCCGCCCGTTTGGCGGAAGCGCCGCGCGGCCACGCGCTCGCACGCATCGCCACATCGTCCGACCTCGTTGCTCCTCCTGCCGCCACCGGACGTGCTCACCACGCATCGCCGACCGGTGCGCCGGAGGTTGAGCGCCTCGCCGATCCTCAGCAGGGTGTAGTGCCCGAGCAGGCGCTGCTCCCCACTGCTCCCGCCAACCCTCTCGGTAGCGGGAGCCGGCGGCTAACAGTCCTCGCGGCGACGCTCGCGCTCGTAACGGTAATCGCAGCCGTCGCGGGTGCGGCCCGCCGCCACACCGCGATTAGTTAATCCGCGAAAAGCCGCCGCCCGAAGACGGTCGGCGCGGCGAGCGCCAGGATTGCGAACGCGTAGAAGTAGTAGAAGATCATCGTCAGGTAGAAGAGGTTCGCGACGAGCGTCGCGGCCAGCGCCGCCGTCAGGCCCCATGCGAGGGGGCGCACGCGGGCGGCGAGCGGGTCCCGTAGCGCCGCGAGGGCGCGGCCGATCGCGCGGGCGTCGCGGACGCGGCGGAAGACGTACCAGAGGAACACGGCGAAGAGCGCGCTGCCGACGAGGCCCGTCTCGACGAGCGTGGCGACGTAGAACGAGTGCGGGCCCCAGTTCGTCCGGCCGGTGACGAACTCGTAGTACACCGAGAAGTTGTTCAGCCCGAGCCCGAAGAGCGGGTTCGACGCGAGCACGTCCGGGACGAAGTTGTAGACGTCGAAGTGCACGCCGGTCGAGCCCCACTCCGTGGACGTGCGCGAGCGGAGGATCACGCGGAAGAAGTCGAGCCGCTGCGCGACGACGGCGCCGACGACGGCCGCGACGGCGCCGACCGGGACGAGGAGCGCACGCGAGAGGACGAAGCCGCGGTACGGGAACGCGAGGATCCCGAGCCCGACCACGAGCCCGAGGATCGCGCTGCGCGACAGCGTCGTCAGCTGGACGACGAGGAGGAAGCCGAGCAGCACCGCGAGCGGCACGCGCAGCCGGTGGCCGCGCTCCAGCCGCAGGTAGATCGGCGCGAGGACGAGCAGCGGGACGAGCAGCATGATCCCGAGGTGGTTCGGGTCGCCGGTGAGAGCGTTCGTCCGGTAGACCGCCTGGCCCTCGACGGCGCCGTACACGTTGATCGCGCTCGCGCCGCCCGTGAGCGGCGAGAGGACGAGCCGGTCGAGGTTCACCCCCGCCTGCGCTGCGGCGAGCTGGAGCACGCCGTACGCGGCGTTCGCGGCGAGGCCGACGACGAGCGCGCCGAGCGCCCACCAGTAGAAGCGCTCGCCGCGCCGCACGACGTACGCGATCCCGGCGACGAGGAACGCGAAGTGGAGGACGAACTTCACCAGCCCCTTCCAGAACTGGTCGACCGCCTGGAGCGTCGTCAGGTTGAAGAAGCCGACGAGGTAGACGAGGAGGAAGAGCGCGCCGAAAGCGCCGACGTACACGGCCGTCCGCGGCAGGCGCGCGTCGCGGCGCGCGACCGCGTCCGCCGAGAACGAGACGAGGAAGAGGATCGTGAGGACGTCGGCGAGGACGAGGTCGCCGGCAGCGGGGACGTTCCAGCGCAGCTTCGCGAACGTGATCGTGAACAGCGTCAGCAGGAACAGCCACTCGGTGAGGCGGCCGTGCCGCGTCATGCGAGGCTCCGCAGCAGGTCGGCGAGCTCCTCCGCGCGCGCGCCGCGGGAGAGGCGCTCGCGGTGCTCCGGCGCGAGCGGCGTGCCGTCGAGCCGGCCGGCCTTCCACCGCGCGTGCAGGTCGAGGAGCGCCTCCGCGATCGCGTCGACGTCGTCGGGCCGGACGACGGTGCCGGCGCCGGTCTCGCGCAGCAGGTCCGCGGCGGCGCCGTCCGGCGGGACGAGCGCGAGGATCGGCCGCTCCGCCGCGAGGTACTCGAAGACCTTCCCCGAGAGGACGCCGCGGCCGCGGCCGCCCGCCTCCGGGATCAGGAGCAGGAGCGCCTCGGAGTCGCGCTGGAGCTCGAGCGCGCGCCGGCGGGGGGCGAACGGGATCAGCTCGACCCGGTCGCCGAGGCCGAGCTCCTCCGCCCACTCGCGGTCGGCGGCGCGGAAGTCGCCGACGAACCGCGCGACGACGGGCTCGAGGCCCGTGCGCGCGAGCGCCTCCAGGAACGGTCGCGGGCTGCGCTTTCCGAAGAAGCTGCCGGCGTGCGTGATCCGCAGCCGGTCCGACGGGCGGTGCTCGAGGCCGGCGAAATCGTCGAAGTCGCAGCCGTTCGGGATCTCGACCACGCGGCCGCGCGGGGAGAAGCCGCGCGCCTCCTCGGTGATCGCGGGGCCGACGGCGACGATCGCGTCCGCCTGCCGCGCGACGAGGCGCGCGACGACGTGCTCGCCCTGCTCCTTCACTCGCGCGGGCAGGCGCTCCGCGCGGCGGTGCGGGTGCGCGACGAGCGAGTCGCGCAGGTCCGCGACCCACGGGATCCCGGTCGCGCGCTTGACCGCGGCGCCGATCAGGTGCACGGAGCTCGGCGGCGACGTCGTCAGCACCGCCTGGATCCCCTCCGCGCGGACGATGCGGATCGCGGCCGGGATCGCGGTCGCGTTCCAGGTCACGTTCTCGTCGGGGAGGAGCACGCGGCGGAAGGCGAGCCGCGCCTGCGTCGCCACCCGCTCGAGCCCCTCCGTCCCGTGCAGCTCCTCGGCCGGCTTCCGCCCCTTTGGGCCGACGTAGCGGGCGCGGTGCACCCACGCCTGGCTCGGCGGCTGGAGGTCCTCGTCGGAGTGGATCCACTTCGGGTCGTCGGGGGCCAGCACGTGCGTCTCGATCCCGAGCGCCGGCAGGTGCGTCGCGAACTTCAGCGTCCGCTGGACGCCCCCGCCGCCCGCGGGCGGGAAGTACAGCGTCACCAGCAGGACCTTCACGCACGAGAGGGTAATGGCCGCGGGACGGGGCGATGTCCGGCTCGCCCGGCACTCGCCCGTGGCTCATCCGGCACACGCGCGTCCCAGTTCGAGACGTACGATCGCACCGGGGAGGAGGCTGGGAGCACCTACGGGGCAGCCGTGGCGAAAAGGGACGAAAAACGCCAACCCGATGCTACGATCGTGCCGTGGGAAGGGCGCGCGCGATCGACGAGGCGCTCCGCGACGTCCTCGAGCTGCGCGCTGCTCGCTCGACGGGCGACCCGGGAGCTGCCCGCCGCCGGATCGCAGCGGTGGAGCGACGCCGCGTCCGGGCGATCGGCCCGAGCGTCCCGAAGACGCGCGCGGCGGCGCTGCTCGGCGTCAGCGTGACGGCAATCGACCGGTGGATCGCGCGGGGTGCACTGCCGGCGGTGGCGCGACCGGGTACGAGCCGCGCCGAGGTGGCGACCGGGCCGCTCCTCGAGCTCGCCGAGGAGGTGGAGTCGCTGCGGGCTGCGGGGGTCGAGCGCGCGACGATCGCGGCGGCCGTGCGGCAGCTCGCCGCGCGGCACCGGCCGCCGCGCATGGGCGAGCGCGGCTACTTCCCGGACCACAGGGCCGAGCGCCGGCACGAGTTCGCGACGACGACGGCCGCGGAGCGCGTCGCCGAGGCGATCGAGCTCAGCCGGACGCTCACACAGCTCTCGTCCCTCGCTCGATGACGCTCCCGCCCCTGGACGCCGCCGCGATCCTGCGGACACTCGTGGAGCACGGTGTGGAGTTCGTCCTGATCGGCGGTCTCGCGGTCGCCGCGCACGGGTACGTTCGCGCGACGAAAGACGTCGACATCGTCCCCGCTTCGGCGCCCGACAACCACGAGCGGCTGTACGAGGCGCTGCTGGCGATCGGTGCGCGCCCGCTCGAGATCGGTGACTTCCGCCCCGAGGAGTTGCCCGTCCCGTTCACGCCGGAGGGCCTTGCCTCCGGCGGCAACTGGGCGCTCGTGACCGACCACGGGCGTGTCGACGTGATGCAGTGGGTCAGCGGCATCGACGGGTACGAGCAGCTCCGGGCGAACGCCGAGCATCTCGAGCTCCCGAACGTCGGCCGGGTGGCCGTCGCGGGGTACGAGGACCTCGTCGCGATGAAGCGCGAGGCGCGACGCCCCCGGGACCTCCTCGATTTGGAGGAGCTGGCCGCGGTGCGTCGCGAGCGGTGACGGCGAGGCCGCGTCAGCGGAGGGCGTAGAGCGCGTACCGCTCGTCCTCGTGCACCGGCTCGAGGTCGGGCCGGAGGTCGAACCGCGAGCGGTCGACGACGAGGAAGTCCGCGCCGTAGCTGCGCGGGATCGCGAGGTCGCCGCTGCGGAGGAAGCGGATCACGTCGTCCCGCCGCTCGTACGGGCGGTTGCGCTCGGTGTCGGCGACGTGCGCGGGCGGCCCCGCGGCCACGTACACGGGCGCGTACGCGGCGATGCGGTAGCTCGTCTCGAGGTCGGAGAAGACCACGGCGCGCTCCGGCACGTCGCGCCGCAGCGCCTCCATCAGCGCCGGCGTGAGCGGGTTCGGCCGCCGCGCCTCCGACGGCGTCCACGCCTGCGCCGCGTGCCACGCGACCGGGAGGACGAACAGGAGCGCCGCGGCGCCGGCGAGCCATTCGCGCCGCAGCGGCCGCACGTCCGCGCGCACCGCCGCGCCGGCGAGCAGCGCGGCCGCGCCGCCGACGAGCGCGAAGAACACGAGGCCGACGGGGCCGCCGCCGCCCACGAACCGCGGCGTGAAGTCGCCGGGATACCACGCCTGCAGTGCGATCCCGGCCGCGAACGCGACGGGGAGCGCGAGCGGACCGAGCAGCCGGGCCGCGACGACCGCGCCGCCGGCGAACGCGAACGCGAACGGGAGGAAGCCCGCGAGGCGCCGCGACTGCGAGAGCGAGAACGCGTCGGAGACGCGCATGAACAGCTCCGGCACGAGGACGACGAGCAGCACCGCGAGCGACCCGCCGAGGACGAACGCGGCCCAGCGGCGGCGCGCGGCGAGCCCCGCGAGCGGGATCGCCGCGAGCCCCGCGACCGCGACCGCGCCGCTGCGCGAGAGGAGCGCCGGCGCGACGCGGTAGCGGCCGTCCGACCCGACCTCGAGCTGCCCCTCGTACTGCGCGAACGCGCGGCCGAGCTCCGCCGCGTCCGGAGCGTGCGACGCGGTCTCGCGCACCGCGGGGAGGAGCCACAGGATCGCGAGCCCCGACGGCACGGCGAAGGCGCCGAGCGCGAGCGCGCCGCGGCCGGCGTCGCGGAGGTCGAACAGCGCGCGCGCCGCCACGAACCCCGCGAGCGGCAGGGCGAGGAACGGCGAGTAGCTCGGGTGCACGAGCGTCAGCGCGACGCCTCCGGCCGCGAGCGGGCCGAGCAGCCGCAGGTCGCCGCTGCGGACGAACGCGAACACGGCCGCGAGCACGGCCGGCAGGATCAGCTGCCGGCTCGACGTCGCCGGCAGCGCGAGCGCCGGGAACGCGCCGCCGTGGCCGGGCGCGAGCGAGAAGAAGGCGACGTGCCCGGCGAGGACCGCGCCGCCCGCCCACGGGGAGCCGAAGAGCGCCGCCCCAGCCTCGTAGACGACGAGGAACGCGAGCGGCGCGAGGACGCTCGCGCCGTGGAGGACGACCTGCGCGGGGTCGACGCCGGCGAGCGTCGAGATCACGGCGAGCAGCCCGTGCCAGAGCGGGAACGCGTACCCGGGGTGCAGGCCGCCGTCCGCGAACTCGTTCACCGCGTGCAGCGAGAGGTCGTCGAACGCGACGAGCTTCCGCGTCCGGCCGACGTGGAAGAGCCCGTCGCCGCCGATGTGCTCCGTCACCCGCCACAGCGCGATCCCGTACGCCGTGCCCGCCGCGAGCACCGCCCACCAGGCGCCGTCCCAGGCGCGCCGCGGCCCGCGCACGAGCGTCGGGACGAGCGCGGCGGCGCCGGCGAGCGCGAGCAGGACGAGCGTCGTCCCGAGCGACGCCGACAGCGCGAACGTCGCCGTCAGCGCCAGGAACAGCGCGCCGAGCGCCCACAGCAGCGCCGCGGACGCGCTGCGCTGGCCGAACGCGCGCGCGACGAGGACGCCGGGGAGCAGCGCGACGAGCGTCGCCGCCGCGAGCCGCGCGTAGAGGCCGGCGCCGTCCTCCGGGAGGAGCCGCACGAGCGCGAGCGCCGGCAGCGCCAGGAGGACGACCGGCAGCCGCGCGATCATCGCGGCGCGGCGACGAGCGCCCGGGCCGGCGCCGTCGCGAGCCACCGCGCTGCGTCGGCGTACATCCGGCCGCGCTCGCCGCGGAAGAGGAGGCCGCGCAGCCGCAGCGCGACGCGGAGCATCCGCCGGGCGCGCTCCGCGTCGCGCTCGCCGCGGTGCTCGAGCAGGAACAGGAGCTGGCCGCGCACCTGCTCGCGGAAGAACCGCCCTCCGTGCGTCGCCCCGCCGACGTGGACGGCCTCGGCCTCGGGCGTGAAGACGACGCTCCACCCGGCGCGGCGGAGGCGGTAGCACCAGTCCGTCTCCTCGTTGAAGAGGAAGTACCGCTCGTCGAGCCCGCCGACCTCCTCGATCGCCGCCCGCCGGACGAGCATGCACGCCCCCATCAGCCAGTCCGCCTCCCGCACCTCGTCGTGGTCGAACCCGCCCGCGTAGAACGCGTTCAGCGCCTGCGAGCGGGGCGCGAGCTTGCGCAGGAACAGGTACTCGGTCGCGAGCCGCCAGACGGTCGGGAACGACCGCACCGACCGCTGCAGCGAGCCGTCGGGGTTCAGCAGCCGCGGGCCGACGTACGCGGCGCGCGGGCGCGCGTCCGCGCACGCGACGAGCCGGTCGAGCGCGCCCTCGAGGAGCCACGCGTCGGCGTTCAGGAGCAGCACGTACTCGCCGCTCCCGCGCGCGATCCCTGCGTTCCACCCGGCGCCGAGGCCGCGGTTCTCCTGCTCGACGACGACGGCGTCCGGGAACCGCTCGCGCACGAGCTGCAGCGTCCCGTCGGTCGAGCCGTGGTCGACGACGACCGTCTCCTCGCCGCGGACGCTCTCGAGCGCGCGCTGCACCCACGGCAGCGCGTTCAGCGTCACGACGACGACCGAGACGCGCCCGCCGCTACCCATGCTCGGCCGCCCGCGGGCGTGCGCCGCCGCGGACGCCGTCCCACGCGAGCAGGAGCGCGCCGGGCAGCGAGAGCGCGACCACGACGAGGAAGAACAGGAACCCGGTGGCGAACGCCGGGTCGGCGCCGACGCCGAGAGTCCCGAGGAAGCTGACGAAGAACGCCTCCCGCACCGCGAAGCCGTTGATCGTGAACGGGACGAGCATGACGAGGAAGAGGAGCGGCCCCATCACGTAGTACACGCGCGCGTCGAGGTCCACCCCGACCGCGAGTGCGCTGAACCAGATCGCGAGGATCCGCACCGCCTGGATCGCCACGGTGAGGGCGAAGATCGCCGCGAGCAGCCCCGCGTTCTCGCGGTACGCGTGGATCCCCTCGTACGCGGCGCGGAGCGGCCGCTCGAGCCGGACGGCGCGCAGGAGCGGCACGAGCAGCCGCAGCGGCCGGCGCGCTGCGCGCGAGAACACGACGACCGCGAGGACGATCGTGGCGGCGACGAAGAGCAGCTGGATCCAGAGGTAGGCGCCGACGTCGTAGCGCCCGATCGCGAGCACGAAGCCGACGCCCGCGAGCGTCAGCGTCGCGGCGGCGCCGAGCGCGCGCTCGAGCAGGATCGACCCCGCGATGGGGCCGCCGCGGCCGGGGTGGCGGCGCGCGGTCTCGAGGATCCGCACCGCGTCCCCGCCGACGGCGGTCGGGAGGAACTGCCCGGCGGTGTACGAGACGAAGTACGCGCGCGCGAGCCAGGGGAGCCGGTCGTGGATCCCCTTCGCCCGCAGGAGCTGCTGCCAGCGCCACGCCATCGGGAACACGCTCAGCGCCATCACGGCGACCGCCGCCGCGAACCAGCCGGGGCTGGCGCTGCCGAGCAGGCGCGCCGACTCGCCGAGATCGATCTTCCACGCGAGGTACGCGACGCCGAGGCCGGTGACGGCGGCCGTCGCGGCGACGCGGAGCAGCCGGCGGCGGCTCATCCCCGCAGCGCGGCGTGGACGCGCCGGAGCGCGGCGATCGCGTCCCGGATGTCGTCGTCGGAGTGCGCCGGCGAGAGCGGCAGCGACAGCACCTCGTCGCCCGCGCGCTCGGCCACCGGGAGCGGCGGCTGGTCCGGGAAGCGGTCGCGGTACCAGCGCAGGCGGTGGACCGGGAGGAAGTGGATGCTGGTGGAGATGCCCTCGGCGGCGAGCGCGCGCTGGTACTCGTCGCGCGTGCCGCCGGCCTCCTCCGCGTCGATCCGGACGACGTAGAGGTGGAGCGCGTGCGTGTCGCGGGGATCGCGCGCGAGCGGCGTGATCCCGTCCAGCTCCGCCAGGGCCTCGTCGTACAGCTCGAACTGCCGCAGGCGCGCGGCGCGGTGGCGCTCGACCTTGTCGAGCTGGACGAGCGCGATCGCCGCGAGCACGTCGGAGAGGTTCGCCTTGTAGCCGGGCACCGGGATGTCGTAGAGCGACCCGTCGCCGCGGCGCATCAGGCGCAGGTCGCGCACGCGCTCGGCGACGTCGCCGCGGTTCGTCGCGAGGAGGCCACCCTCGCCGGCGGCGATGTTCTTCGTCGCGTAGAGGGAGAAGCAGGTGGCGTCGGACAGGCCGCCGAGCTTGCGGCCGCGGTAGGCGCTCTCGGCGGCGTGCGCGGCGTCCTCGACGACGGGGACGCCGAGCTGCCAGAGCGGATCCATGTCGCACGGCTGCCCGGCGAGATGGACCGGCATCAGCGCCTTCGTCCGCTCCGTCACCGCCTCGGCGGCGCGCGCCGGGTCGATGTTCAGGTCGTCCTCGCGCACGTCGACGAAGACGGGCGTGGCGCCGGTGTGGACGATCACGTTCGCCGTGGCCGGCCACGTGATCGGGCTCGTGATCACCTCGTCGCCGGGGCCGACGTCGAGCGCGACGAGCGCGAGGTGGAGCGCCGCCGTCCCCGACGCGAGCGCCAGCACGTGCTCCGCCTCGAGGTACTCGGCCATCCGCCGCTCCAGCTCGGCCGCCTTCGGACCGGTCGTGAGCCACCCGGAGCGGAGCGTCTCGGCGACGGCGGCGATCTCCTCCTCGCCGATCGCGGGCGGCTGGAACCCGAGCGGCGTCGCCCGCCGCTGCGTCGCCTCGTGCATCCCGGGAGCGTAGACGCGCAGCCGGATCGGCCCGACGGGACACGACCCGTGCCTGGCACCGGACCTGGCCGCGCTAGACGAGGGCGCCCGCGTCGGCGATCTCGAAGCGGATCAGGCGCGCGGCGGCGTCGGCGCGTTCGAGCGCCTCCTCGCGTGTCGCGCCGACGGCGAGGACGGCGCCGGCGCGGTCGGCGCCGCGCCGAAGGGGCCCCAGGATCGTCCCGGGCGCGCGGTAGACGCGCGCGAGCTCGACCCCCTCGAGCGCGAGCGCCTCCTCGACGCCGTGCACCTGCGCGAGCGGCCCCGGCGGCGCGACGAGGAACCGCACGCACGCGCCGCCGTGCCGCGCCCGCGGCAGCAGCGCCGCCTCCTCGACCTCCTCGCCGAGCGCGGCCGCGAGCGCGAGCCCGTTGAGGTCGACGCCGAGCGCCGCCCGGCACAGCTCCGCGTCGTGGCCGCCGCCGAGACGTGCCGCGAGCTCCACCACCTTCGGCCCCTCGTCCGTGGCGAGGATCTGCGTGTACGTCGGGCCGTCCTCGATCCCGAGCGCCTCGGCCGCGGCGGACGCGGCGTCGACCGCCGCGCCGATCTGCACCGGCTCGAGCGCGCTCGGCCAGACGTGCGCGAGCGCGACGCCGAACGCGGGCGGCTCCGCGACCACGCGGTCCGTGACCGTGAGCGGCACGAACCGCCCGCGGACGGAGAACCCGTTGACGGTGATCTCGCCGCCGGGCACGTACTCCTCGACGATGCAGAGCGCGCTCCGGGAGGCGCCCAGCGCCTCGCCCGCCGCCGCCTCCAGGTCGTCGGCCGAGCGCACCAGCCCGAGGCCGCGCTGCCCCTGCCGGTCCGGCGCCTTCACGACGACGGGGTAGCCGAGCTCGGACGCCGCCGCGCGCGCCTCCTCGAGGCTCCTGCACACCTCCCAGCGCGGCTGCGGCACGCCCGCCTCGCGGAACCGCTGCCGCTGCTTCAGCTTCGACGTCGCGAGGACGGCGGCCGCGGGCGACAGCGGGTGCGGGAGCGCGTGCCGCTCCGCGATCCGCGCGGCGATCGCGACCGGCCAGTCGATCCCCGGCGCGATCACGCCCTCGATCCGCTCGGCCTCGGCGAGCCGCTCCAGCCCCTGCTCGTCCTCGGCCGAGACGAGCGCGCGCCGGTCGGCGAACCGGAAGCCGGGCGCGGCCGGGTCGCGGTCGGCGGCGACGACGAAGAGTCCCCGGTCGCGCGCCGCCGCGAGCAGCCCGAGCTGCGCGGCGCCCGCGCCTAGGACGAGGAGACGCCGGACGGCGATCCCGTCCGCTGGAGCGCCCGCCACCAGGACTCGTTCCGCCGGTACCAGTCGATCGTCCGCTCGAGCCCCTCGTCGAACGACGTCCGCGCGCGCCACCCCGTCAGGCGCTCCATCTTCTCCGTCGAGCCGATGTGCCGGTCGACCTGCCCCGGCCGCTCCGGCAGGTGCGTCGTCAGCGAGCGGTCGCGGCCGAGCGCGTCGAGGACTCGGCCGGCGATCTCCGCCACGGAGATGTCGACGCCGGTCGCGACGTTGACGACCTCGCCGGCGATCCGGTCGAGCGGGGTCTCGATCAGCGTCTCGATCGCCTCGGCGTGGTCGTCGACGTAGAGCCAGTCGCGGCTCGCGTGCCCGTCGCCGTGGATCGTCAGCGGCTCGCCCGCGAGCGCCTGCGTGATGAAGCGCGGCACGACCTTCTCCGGGTGCTGCCGCGGCCCGTAGTTGTTGAACGGGCGGACGATCACGACCGGCAGCTCGTACGTGACCCAGTAGGAGTACGCGAGCCGGTCGGCGCCCGCCTTCGTCGCCGCGTACGGCGAGCGCGGGTTGAGCGGGTGCTCCTCGTCCATGGGCGCGCGCTCGGCCGTCCCGTAGACCTCGCTCGAGGAGATCAGGACGAACCGCTCGACCGGGGTCGCGCGCACCGCGTCGAGCAGGATCTGCGTCCCCTCGACGTTCGTCGTCACGAACTCGGACGCGCCCTCCTCGATCGACTTCTCCACGTGCGACTCGGCGGCCGCGTTCACGATCACGTCGACGTTCGCCACCACGTCGCGCACGAGCTCCGCGTCGCGAATGTCGCCGTGGACGAACGAGAGCCGCTCGTGGGCCATCACGTCGGCGAGGTTCTCGAGGTTCCCCGCGTACGTCAGCGCGTCGAGCGAGACGACGTGGTACGGCGTCTTCGCGAGCAGGTACCGGATGACGTTCGACGAGATGAAGCCGGCGCCGCCGGTGACGAGGACGCGCTTCACAGCTCGCGCTCCACCGCGTACAGCGGGCGCCCCTCGACCTCCCGCTGGATGCGGCCGAGGTACTCGCCGACGAGCGCGAGGACGAAGCCCTGGATGCCGAGGATCATGAGCACGAGAGTCCCAAGGTAGAGGAACCCCGGGAAGTCCGTCGCGAGAACCCAGTAGACCGTCCCCCACGCGAAGACGACGACGGCGAGCCCCGTGCAGATGACGCCGACGACGACCCCGATCCACTGGATCGGCTGCGGCCAGAAGCCCGCGAGGACGTGCAGCGCGAGCGTCGCGAGCCGCAGCGGGCTGTAGCGGGAGCGCCCCTCCCGCGCCGCGTGCGAGACGTCGACCTCGACCACTGACGCGCCGCCCGAGAGGACGAGCGCCTTCGTGAACTTCTGCTTGCCGATCGCGCCGAGCATCGGCGTCACCGCCGAGCGCCGGTACGCGTTGAACGCGCAGCCGAAGTCGGAGATGTCGACGCGGGTGAAGCGGCGGAGCATCCCGTTGATGAGCCGCGACGGCAGCGTCCGCCCCCACGAGTCGTGCCGCGCCGCGCGGCGGCCGCTGGCGACGTCGGCGCCGGCGGCGACCGCGTCGACGAGGCGCGGGATGTCCTCGGGCTGGTTCTGGAGGTCGGCGTCCATCGTCACGAGGATCTCGCCGCGGGCGCGCGAGAGACCCGCGTGCATCGCCGGGTGCTGGCCGAAGTTGCGCTTGAAGCGGACGACGCGGACGCGCGGGTCGGCGGCGTGGAGCCGCTCCAGCACGGCGAACGAGGCGTCCTGCGACCCGTCGTCGACGAAGATCAGCTCGAACGAGAGTCCGGTCGCGTCGACCGCCGCGACCGTGCGCCGGTACAGCTCCTCGAGGCTCCCCTCCTCGTCGAGGACCGTGACCACGACGGAGAGCTCCGGGGAGGGGGCGGCGTCCTCGACCCGGGCGGCGTCGCCGATCGGCTGTGGCTGTGCCATCCGAGCCCTAGAGGCTACCTCCGCGGCACCGCGCCGGCTGCGGCTGCTGCCGCGGCGATCCCTCGGACGAGGGACGCGCCCCGCGCCTTCGGCCGCGATGCTGCGGAGGAAGTGTCTGCGGCACTCTCGCACCGTGGCCTGCTCGTCCTCGCCGCCCTCCTCGGCTACGGCGCGGTCACGGCCGCGTACGTCACCTTCGAGGTGCCGGGGCTCGGGATCGGCCACTTCTTCTACCTCCCGATCGCGCTCTTCGCGCTGGCGACGGGGCCGCTCCTCGGCGCCTTCGCGGGCATCCTCGCGACCGCGCTCTACGTCACGGGCGTCGTCCTGAACCCGGAGCTCCCGTCGGACGACGTCCTCACCGCGTCGACGGCGATCCGCGGCTTCACGTACGTCACCGGCGGCGCGCTCATCGGTGCGTTCACGAGCGTCCACCGCGACCTCGTGGCGCGGCTCAGCGAGCTCGCGGAGCGCGACTTCCTCACGGGGCTCCTCAACACGCGCGCGTTCGAGGCGGAGCTCCACCGCCGCTGCGCGCACCCGCGCCGGTTCGCGCTCCTGCTCGGCGACCTCGACGGGCTGAAGGAGATCAACGACCGCGAGGGCCACGCGGAGGGGAACGCGCTGCTGCGGCGGGCGGCCTCGGCGCTGGTCGAGTCCACGCGCTCGGACGACCTCGTCGCCCGGGTCGGCGGCGACGAGTTCGCGATCCTGTCCGGGATCGGGAGCGCCGACGAGGCGGCCGACATGTGCCGCCGGCTCGAGGAGACGCTCGAGGCGGACGGGCTCGCGATCAGCTTCGGCTGGGCGCTCCACCCGGCCGACGGCGGCAGCGCGATCGCGCTCTACCGCCGCGCCGACGAGCGCCTGTACTCGTCGAAGGCCGCGCGCAAGTCGCGCGAGAAGGTCAAGGCGCTCCTCCGCCGCGTCTGACGCTCGCGGAGCGGCAGGCGGGCCGGCGCCGCGTCCCGAGCTTGTAACACTGTGTTACTTGCCGACGCGTGCCCCGTCGGTACCGCACCGGTGCGCGCGGGACGGGGCGCCGCGCACCTTGTAACACTGTGTTACTTGCCGAACGGCGCCAGGGCGGCCGCCACGCGGTCGAGGTCGCTCTCGGTCAGCCGCGTGTGAAACGGGAGCGCGAGGGCGGTGTCGGCGGCGAGGGCGGCGCCCGGGAAGGCGCCCTGGTCCGCGTACGCGCCGAGGCGGTGGAGCGCGTACGTGCCGATCTGTGCCTCGATCCCCTGCGCGCGCAGCGCGGCGAGCGCCTCGTCGCGGCGGTCGAGGCGGACGACGTACGCCTGCAGGCCGTGGACGTCGCCCGGGTCGGCCCACGGGAGCTCCACCCGCCCTGCGAGGCGCTCCGCGTACGCCGCGGCGACGCGCTCGCGGGCCGCGAGGAGCTCGTCCAGGCGGCGCAGCTGCGGGATCCCGAGCGCGCAGAGGACGTCCGGCAGCCGGTAGTTCAGCCCCGCCGAGCGGATGTCGAAGTCGCCGCGCGGCTGGATCCCGTGGTGGCGCAGCCGCCGCACCTCGTCCGCGAGCTCCGCGCCGTCGGTCGTGACCGCCCCGCCCTCGCCGGTCGTGACGATCTTCCGCGGGTGGAACGACAGGCAGCCCGCCGCGCCGAGCGAGCCGCACGGCCGCCCCTGCCGCTGCGCGCCCAGGGCGCCGGCGGCGTCCTCGAGCAGCGTCACCCGCTCGGGCAGCGCCGCCGCCAGCTCCTCCCACGGCAGCGGCCGGCCGAACAGGTGGACGGCGAGCACCGCGCGCGTCCGCGCCGTCACCGCCGCCGCCGCGCGCTCCGGGTCGAGGTTCATCGTCGCGGGATCGACGTCGACGAGCACCGGCCGCGCGCCCGCGAGGGCGACCACGTTCGCCGTCGCCGGGAACGTGTAGGCGGGGACGAGCACCTCGTCGCCGGGGCCGACGCCGAGCGCGAGCACCGCGAGGTGGAGCGCGGCCGTGCCGGACGAGACGGCGACCGCGTGCGCGACCCCGCACGCCGCCGCGAGCTCCTCCTCGAACTCCGCGACCCTCGGGCCCATCGTCAGCTGCCCGGACTCGAGCACGGCCGCGATCGCCGCGAGCTCCTCGCCGCCGACGTCGGGCCACGCGAGCCGGATCCGCGCGCTCGTCGGCTCCGTCGGCACGCGGCGAGTCTAACCGCGAGCGCGTATCCTTCCGGCGTGCGCGTCGCCCTCGCCGCAGCCGTCCTCGCAGCCGCCGTGCTCGCGGCGCCCGCGGCAGCGACGCCGCTCGACCGGCTCACGGTGACGGTGTGGCACGACGGACGCCCCGGCCCGTCCGAGACGTGGACGCTCCACTGCCGCCCGACCGGGGGGACGCATCCCGCGCGCGCCTCCGCCTGCCGGACGCTCGCGCGCCTGGACGCGCCGTTCCGCCCGGTGCCGCGGGACGCCGTGTGCACGCAGATCTACGGCGGCCCGCAGGAGGCGCTCGTCACCGGGACGTTCCGCGGCCAGCGCGTCTGGGCGCGCTTCAACCTCCGCGGCGGCTGCGAGATCGCGCGCTGGAACCGCCTCTCGCCGCTGCTCCCGCGCGGCGGCGCCGCCTAGCGCTCCGGCCGGAAGAGGAAGCCCCGGTGCTCGACCGGGTCCTCCGGCGCGCCCGCCGCCGAGAACCACGCCTGCAGCAGGAACTCGCGGACGAGCCGGAGTCGCGCCTCCTCCGCCTCCCGCAGGAGCGCGTCGCGGCTCACGACCCAGCCCAGGTACTCCGTGTCGTAGCCGTACGCGTACGCGCGCTGCAGGACGACGAACGACTCGGAGCGCAGCGCGACCGGCAGCCGCGTGACGTAGAGGTACCGCGAGGCGGCGGCGCCGAGCCGGCGGAGCTGCGCCGGCCAGTCCTCGCTGTACTGCAGGGAGCCGCTGACGAGCACGAGGTCGTACGAGCCGTCGAGACAGGAGTCGTCGTCGTGGAAGGTCGCGTGCGGGAGGAGCTCGCGACCGGCGGCGACGAGCGCCGGCACGTCCTTGCAGTGGTAGTCGAGCTCGACGCCCGGCGGCAGGACCGCGCGGCTCAGCACCTCGTAGTGGCCGACGCCGCCGCCCCAGTCGAGCACCGAGACGCGGTCGGAGCCGTGCGCGGCGAGCGCGAGGACGTACGCGTAGGTGACGAGCATGTTGTGCGCGGCGTGGTCGTAGACGTCGACGGCGTCCGAGGTGACGGACTCGTGGTAGACGCCGAGCGGCGCGGCGCCGCGCAGCGCCTCGAGGTACGCGGGCCACTTCGCGCGATTCGCGGCGGCGATCGCCTCCACGTCCCAGCCCTTCACCGACGGGTCGCGCCGCCGTTCCCACCCCTCCGGGACGTACTCCCACTCCGGCGGCGAGGCGGGCTCGACGGGCGCGGGGGCGGGCTCCGGCTCCGGCTCGGGCGGCGGAGGAGCGGGCCGCAGCCGGTCCTTCGCCGCCTTCAGCGCCTGCCACACGACGGGCGGCGTCAGCATCTTCACGAAGAGCCGCACGCGGGCGGCGAGCGGCGGCCGCTCGCTCACGTCCGCACCGCCGTCCGCCCCGCCGCCGCGCGGACGGCGGCGACGACGCGCTCGACCTCGTCATCGCGCAGCTGCGGGTAGAGCGGGAGGCTCAGCACCTCCGCGCACAGGCGCTCGCTCACCGGCAGGGACCCCGCCAGGTGCGCGTACGCGGGGTGCTCGTGCACGGCGCGAGGGTAGTGGACGAGCGTCTCGATGCCCGCGTCGGCGAGCTCCGCGCGCAGCTCGTCGCGCCGCGGCGACCGCACGACGTAGAGGTGGTACGCGTGGACGCGCCCGGGAGCCTCCACCGGCAGCTCCACGCCCGCGTCGGCGAGCCCCGCGTCATAGGCGGCCGCCGA
>Ga0247713_1000157_pt1 | contig 47912 bp, 49 predicted proteins | sample 21E_NmetaG_FD_189936 | JGI IMG/M metagenome (GOLD analysis project Ga0247713, IMG submission 189936) | Soil microbial communities from hillslope of Landscape Evolution Observatory, University of Arizona, Oracle, AZ, United States - 2-1-E_N | ecosystem: Engineered > Artificial ecosystem >...
GCTCCACCCCCCGGCCCGAGGTCAGGACCCCCTCCACCGCCGCTCGCTGGCCGGCGGTCAGGGGACGGTAGAGCGCCAACTGGGCTCGGGCCACGGCTGCCGCCGCCTCCTCGGCCGACACGGCCGGGGCGTTGGCACGGGCCACCTGGGACTCGACACAGCGGGCGATGGCCTCCTCCCGGGCGATGGTGGTGGCAGTGGCGTAGGCCCGCTGATGAGCGCCGGGGGCGCGCAGCAGGGGCACCGCCTCGGGGTCGGCCAGGGTGCGGGATACCACCCGGCCCAGCTCGGACAGGTTGCGCCCGTAGAGGCCGGGGGCCACGGCCACGATCACCTCGCGCTTGGTGAACACCTTGCGGGCAGCCAGCGCGCCGTCGGGGTCGAGGGCCGCCTCCGCCGCTCGACGCAGCTCGTAGTCGCTCAGCTCCGGGGACGGCAGCCGGCGCTCGGCGGCGGCCCGGTCCACCTCGGCGGCCATGCGCTCGACGCTCCAGCCTACATCGGCGATCTCGGCCTCCCAGCGGGGGATCAGCTCACCGACCGGCGTGTGGCGCTTGGGGTCGCGGGTGGCGCGGGCGGCGACGTTGCGGGCCCGGTAGGAGTCATGGCCGGAGCGCGCCATCTCGGCGGTGATCTCCGCCGCCCGCTTGGAGTGGGCGTCCATGACCTCGGACGGAACCCCGGCGATGGCCCAGTGGCCCAGGCGCCCCGAGGGACCGGCGTCGGCGACGATGCCATAGCCCAGCTCGACCGCCCGCTGGGCCGACGCCACCCGCCCGACCATGGTGGCGGCGTGCACGTACTCACGCCACAGGGCGGTGTCGGCCGCCTTCCAGCCCCCTTGGGCGTCGGCCATGCGGACCACGTTCGCGACCAGGACGTGATCGTGCGGGCAGGGGTCGCCGGCCCGGGAGGTGGCGTGGCGGGTGGTGGCGTAGATCACGCCCTCGGTGGGGCTGCGTTGGCCGCCTCTCCCCCGGCGCCCGCCCACCACCGCGGTGACCTGGTCGAGGTAGGCCAGGGTGGCGTCTCGCTCGGCGTCCATGATGGCGTGCATGTCCTCGGCCCGGCCGATGACGCCGAGCTCGGCGACGGACTTGTGGGCCGAGATCACCAGCTCCAGGCCAGGACGTTTAGTGGTGACCAGGCGCTCGCCGGTGGTGGGGTCACACGCCCCGCCGGGGCCGAACAGGGCCTCGTACTGGGCCTCGGTGACCGCGCCCTGCAGCCCCAGGCCCTGAGCGCCGCGACCGCCCCAGCGCAGCGGCGTCTCTCCCCGGGAGGCGTAGTAGGCGAGGGCTTGGCCAGGGTGGTCGTCGCCCCGGGCGAGGACCGTGTCCCGGTGATAGGCCACCGAGTCGGCTCCCATCACCCGCATCCACGCCACGTCGGCAAGTCCTCCCGCAACCGCCAGGTTGCAATCGTGTCCAAATCCGATCCTGCCTTGCCTATTCATAGTCGACTCTTCGACTGGCGTAAAGAGGGTCACCTGAGCGTCATGGAGCGGGTCATTGTACAGAATAGGGTGCCTAGTGTTGGACTGTATTCAGTGCGTTCCGCTGGTCCTGGGTCCTGCTGAATGGTTCATCCGTTGACGGACAGACGTTTCTTGCTCGTTTGGCGCTGTGGCTCTCGTCGACAGTGGTGTTGGTATGCCTGGCGAGCTGGGCTCCTTGCTCGATGACATGGGCTCGACTGGACAGGCGTCGAACCAGCGTGGCCGGGACTCCTGAATGCCGCGACGATGTGGGCACCGGCCCAGGACGAGCCGCTCTTCGTGGCGCCCCGCTAATTTTTTCGGCATGCCGAGGCAGCCCGTCGATCAGCGATCCAGCGGTCGGCTTCGTGGACCTTCTGGCCGAGCGCGTGCCCCTGCGCACTACAGGGGGGTCACCGACCAGCGAGCGCGTGCTCGAAAGCGTCCCATTCCTCGTCGGTGAGGCCCTCGACCGCCATGTCGTCGCCGCTCGGGAGCGGCTGAGCACGCTCGAGCGCCTCCCTCGGAGTGACCACCATGAGGTGGCTTGAGCCGTGCGGGCTCTCAGCTACGGACACGCCCACAGAGTACGCCTTCGTTGGTGCTTCGCGGTGGTCGGCACACGCGTGCCGCCGGCGCCCTCAGCCAGCGAAGGGAAGGCCGCTCTGTGTCGACTCTCGGGCCTTGCGACGACCGGTCGACCGCGCCGACCGGGGGATGTCCTGGGCCTCCGTCTTGGCGCTCTTGGGCCGGCGGCGCTCGGCCGGCTGCGGAACGGCGGTCACCCGGATGTTGTAGTGCTGTTCGAACTGGGCGAGCGGGACTCGCAGCGAGCCGCCGACCCACAGCACGGGCAACCCGTCGCTGTGGGTATCGAGCCAGCGATGCGCCTGCTGGTAGGCCGCGGTGCGGCCGATCCTCAGGACGCGTCCCGCCTCTTCGACCGTCAGGAAGTCGGGTACCTCTGCCGTGGCCATGGTCTACCTCACCGTTGATTGATCAAGGGCTAGCAGTATACGTTGTCCACATGGGGCAAACAACGGTATGGTTGATCATTCTGTCTGGCTGTTCAGGTAGGGTCGGCTGATGCCACGTCGTCCCAAACCGTCCCCCCGGCTGTGGACCGTCAACCAGATCATCGCCTTCAACGTGGGCAAGGCCCGCATGCTGCGGGGCTGGACCCAGGAGGAGGCGGTGCAGGCGCTGGCCCCCTACCTCGGCACCAAGCTGTCGACGGCCAGCTTCTCGGCCATCGAGCGGTCCATCGACACCGGGAGGGTGCGGGAGTTCAACGGCGATGAGCTCCTGGCTTTCGCCCGCGGATTCCGGGTGCCCATCACCTGGTTCTTCACTCCTCCGTCGGTGTGGGAAGGGGTCGGCGTCTCGACCCCGGACGCCGGAGACGACGGACTCGATCCCCTGGTCATGCTGCACGCCGTCCTCGGCACGCCCGAGACCCTGGCCGAATACAGGGCATACCTGCTCAGCTGGCCGGACCCTCGGCATCGACTGCGCATTCGTCCGGACGGAACCAAGGAGAATCTCGGTCGGGTCTCCGAGGACGTGCACCCGATGCTGGACGACTTGCTGCGCCTCCGGGCCCAGAAGCAGCTACGGGACCGCTTCGGCGGAGTCGACGAGGCCCGCGACGTGCTGCGTGCACTCACCGCGGTTCTGGACGAGCTGGACGATCCGTCGTTCGAGGAACCCCCCGAGGACGAGCCGCCGACGAAGCGTCGCCGCGGCGACGCATCCGCGCCCAAGCCGTCGTCCTGACCCGACCCGCCGACGTGCGGTGACGGCGCCCGGACCCGCCGACACGAGGCGCCAGCCGCCGGCATCAGAGGAGGCCCCAAATGGTCCCCCTCGGGCCTCCCGCGGTCCGCAATCTTCGGAAAAGGTCCCCCTGGCGGTCCCCCTGACGCTATATGCAAACTGCAAAAGTCCAGGTCAGACGACCTAAACTCGGTCAGAAGGCCAGTTGGGCTGAAAGAGGTGCCACTGTTCCGGGGCGGCACGGATGAGGTCTTCGAGCTCGTGGGCCAAGGCCTGGGTGATGGCGGTGGGATCGCCCTCGAGCGGGAGAGGAGGGCGGACGACGGCGTGGTGGCCGGCACCCTTGAAGTAGACGGCCGTGGGCAGGAGAGGAACACCGAGGCGGGAGGCCAGCGCAGCCGGGCCGGCCGGGAGCGTGGTGTGCTCTCCGAAGAACTCCACCTCGACACCTCCTCCCGCGATGTCGCGGTCGGAGACGAGCGCGACGACCCGGTTGGCTCGCAGTGCCCTCACCACGGAGATGCCGGCCGACTTGGTCAGTGGGATGACGGTCATGCCCTGGGACTTCCGCAACTCGGCGAACCACTCGAAGAGCTCGGGCGGCCTCAGGGCCTCGACGACGACTGAGAGCGGGAAGCCCTGGCGCACGAGCCACGACCCGCCCACCTCCCATCCACCGACGTGCGGGAGGGCAAGGATCGCGCCGGTGCCGGCGTCGATCGCGGTCTGAATGTGCTCGAAGCCCTCGATGGTGAAGGTGGCGTCGACCTGCTCGGGCGACATCGTGGTCAGGCGCAGCGACTCCATCCAGTACCGGGCGTAGGAGGCGAACGCCTCACGCACCGCGGCCTTGCGGGCCCGGCCCTCCAGGACGACCCCTCGCGCCCGCGACTGGTGAAGGGCCACGAAGTGGCGGTCGCGAGCGGACTTTGGCAGGGCCAACACGGCCATGGCCAGGAGGCGCGAGACGGGGACGGCGGCCCACCGGGGCAGGGCGCAGGCCCCCCACGTCGCGGCTCGGATGAAATAGAAGAGCCGGCGCTCCCGCAACCCTCGGGCGCGAGAGGGCACGGAGGAGGCGGTGGCGGCGTGCCGGCCGGCACGGCCTGCGCGATCGGTTACGGCCGGGTGCGAGCCCGACGCCACGTGGCGGGCCGCGACTGAGACGCGCGCCGCGTCCTCCAACTGCCGGAGTCGCTGCGCTGGCCCCGGAGCCGTGAGCCCTCGCCGGCGCCGAAGCCGACGGACGGACGCCGGGCCGACCAGCGGGCGGCCAACCGCTCACCGCTCGGGCGGCGGGGGACCGTGGCGCTGGCCTGCCGCCACACCATGACGAAGCGCTGGATCGCGGTGACGACGGTGAGCCCCAGCATCAGCCACAGAATGGGGATCAGGATGGCGCTGAACAGCAGGCCCAGGCCGATGGCGATCATGCGCTCGGCCCGCTCCATCAGGCCACCGCGCGCGGTGAAACCCAGCGACTCTGCTCTGGCCCGCTCGTAGGAAACGAGGTTCGAGGCGCCCAGGACCGCCAGGGGCAGCAACGCCGTGTGAGGGCTGTGGGTGGAGGCCAGGTACCAGGCCAGCCCGCCCAGGACCAGCGTGTCGCTCACCCGGTCGACCACCGAGTCGAAGAAGGCGCCCCGGGGCGACGAGGTGCCTGAAGCCTTGGCCACTGCGCCGTCGAGCACGTCGGGCACGGCGGACGCAGCCAAGAGGCACCAGCCGACGAAGAGCCAGCCGTTGCCGATGGCCACTGCGCAGGCGGCGGACAGGAGTAGGCCGAGCACCGTGAGCTGGTCGGCGCTGATGCCTGCTCGTTTCAAGCCGGTACCCACGGGGCGAAGACTGCGCTCGACTCCCGCTCGGCACCGTTTGTCGAACATCAAACTCCTTTAGAAAACCGATTCGGCCCCTAGAGGCTACCAGGGCAGACCGGTAGTCTGATGCTTGTTCCCACTTCACCAAGGACCGGCGGCTTCCCGCCGAAGAAGCAGCGAGGCGCCCGTGAAGAGCTTCCCTCCCGCCAAGATCCGCAACGTGGCCCTCGTCGGGCACGGGGGCGCCGGCAAGACCAGCCTGGCCGAAGCCCTGCTGTTCTGTTCTGGGGCCATCACCCGCATGGGGCGGGTGGAGGACGGCAACACCACCACCGACTTCGACCCTGAGGAAGTCCGGCGACGCCTGTCGCTGTCGCTGGCCCTGGCGCCGTTCGAGCACGACGGGTTCAAGATCAACCTGCTCGACGCCCCCGGCTACGCGGACTTCGTGGGCGACATGTACACCGCGCTCCGGGTCGCCGACCTGGCCATCCTGGTGGTCAGCGGGGTGGAAGGAGTGGAGGTCCAGACCGAGGTGGCGTGGCGGATGGCCGCCGAGCTCGGGCTGCCCCGGATGTTCTTCATCAACAAGCTCGACCGCGAGCGGGCCAGCTTCGACCGCACGCTCGCCGAGCTGCAGGAGCGCTTCGGCGCCGGCGTCGCCCCTCTCGAGCTGCCCATCGGCGAGGAAGCGTCGTTCCACGGCATCGCCGACCTTCTGACCGATACGGCCGTCCTCTACAACGGTGGGCCGAAGCCCACGATCGCCGAGATCCCCGAGGACATGGCCGCTCGGGAGCACGTCGTCCGCGACAACCTGGTGGAAGGCATCGTCGTGGCCGACGACGACCTGACGATGCGCTACCTCGAGGGCGAGACGATCACTCCCAAGGAGCTCGAAGACACCCTGGCCAAGGGCGTCGCCGAGGCCAGCGTGTTCCCGGTGGCCTGCGGCTCGGCCACCAAGATGATCGGCATCGACCGCCTGGCCCAGTTCATCGTCGAGGTCGGCCCGTCGCCGCTCGAACGACCGCCGGCCAGCGTCGAGACGCCCGGCGGCGCCACCGAGGTAGCCCCCGATCCGTCCGGCCAGCCACTGGCGCTCGTCTACCGCACGGTGGCCGACCCCTACGTCGGCAAGGTGTCGTTCATGAAGGTCCTCTCGGGCACCATCCGGCCCGACTCCGTCCTCACCAACCCCCGCACCCACTCCGACGAGAAGCTGCACAACCTCTTCACCATGCGGGGCAAGGAACAGGAGGGGCTGAGCGAGCTGCCCGCCGGCGACATCGGCGCCGTGGCCAAGCTGTCCGGCACCTCCACCGGCGACACCCTCGCCCCCAAGGGCACACCCGTGGTCGTCACCCCACCCGAGCCGCTGACCCCGGTTCTCACCGTCGCCATTCGTCCCAAGTCCAAGGGCGACGAGGACAAGCTGATGACCTCGCTGCACCGGCTCCAGGACGAGGACCAGGCCTTGCGCGTCCGTCGCGACGACGAGACCCACCAGACGCTGCTCTCGGGCATGGGCGACACCCACCTCTCGATCGTCACCGAGCGGCTCCACCGGAAGTTCGGCGTGGAGGTGATCGCCGAGGAGGTCAAGGTGGCCTACCGCGAGACGATCACGAGCTCAGCCGAGGCCGAGGGCAAGTACAAGAAGCAGACGGGCGGCCACGGCCAGTTCGGCGTGGCGTTCCTCAAGGTCGAGCCGATGGAGCGCGGTGGCGGGTTCGAGTTCGTCGACAAGATCGTGGGGGGTGCGATCCCACGACAGTTCATCCCCGCGGTCGAGAAGGGCGTGCTCGAGACGATGTCGACCGCAGGCGTGTTCGGGTACCCCGTGGTCGACGTGCGGGTCACCGTCTTCGACGGCAAGTTCCACCCCGTGGACTCCTCGGAGATGAGCTTCAAGATGGCCGGGTCGCTCGGTTTCAAAGAGGCAATGGCCAAGGCCGGGCCGGTCCTCCTCGAGCCCATCTCGCTGCTCGAGGTGACCGTGCCCCTGCCCTACCAGGGCGACGTCATGGGCGACCTCAACTCCCGCCGCGGTCGCGTCCAGGGCACCGAGATGGCATCCATGGGCGAGCAGATGATCACCGCCTTGGTCCCGACGTCGGAGGTGTTGCGCTACGCCATCGACCTTCGGTCCATCACCGGTGGCCGAGGCCGGTTCACCGTGCGTCACGACCATTACGACGTGCTGCCGCCCCATCTGGCCGACAAGGTGGCCAAGGCGACGTCCGAGTGAGCGCGCCGCCGTGCGAGGAGTGCGGCTTCGACTACGAGGCGCTCAACCCGCCCAATGTGCCGGCGGCCATCCGCACGTTCGCCAAGCGGTACCGGATGCCACTGACCCGCTTCCTGCGCGATGAGGACGGTGACGCGCTGGTGCGGCACCGTCCGGCGCCCGAGGTCTGGTCAGCCCTCGAGTACGCGGCCCACGTCCGCGACGTCTTCGCGTCCTACGACGGGTGGATCCGCCTGTGCCTGACCGAGGACCGACCGGTGCTGGAGGGGCCCGGGCCCGACGACCTGGCCGCCGAGCGCCAGTACAACGAGGACCATCCGGTGGCCGTCGCCGACGCGCTGGCCGCCAATGCCGAACGACTGGCCGCCACGGTCGAGGCGGTACCGGCCGATGGTTGGGACCGCGTGGGCCTGCGGCGAGGCGAGGAGCGGTCGGTCCTCCTCTTGGCACGACGGGCGGTCCACGAGGGCAGCCATCACCTCCTCGACATCGGACGGGGGCTTCGAGCCGTGCGCGAGCAGCGCAAGGCGTCCACCTGACCGCGAGCTCCAAGCGAGGCTGGGTCTGTCCCGAGTGCGGGCTCGACTACGCCACCATCTCCCCCCGGGACGCGGTCGTGGCCGTGCGCTCGTTCCCCCGCCGGTACCGGGCCCTGCTGGTCACACCCGGCTCGGACGACGGGCCCGACGCTGTGTTCCGTCGGCGGCCGGAACCGTCCACGTGGTCGGCCCTCGAGTACGCCGCGCACGTGGCCGACCTGCTCGACCACTTGGGCACCGCCATCCTGCGAATCACCCGCGAGAACGACCCGTCCATCACCGTCTTCGACAACGAGCAGCGGGCCACCGAGCAGGCCTACAACGACTTGGACCGTATCGAGGTCCTGGGCTGGCTGGACTTGGCGTGCGCCGAGCTGGCTTCGGTGCTGGAAGGCGTGAACGCCGACGACTGGACGCGGACCGGGCTGCTCGCCGGCGTCCCCCGTGACGCGCTGACCGTCGCACGCGACGGGGTCCACGAGGGCTCCCACCACCTCCGAGACGTCCGGCGGGTGCTGGCCGGGGTGCGGGGCCGTCCGGGCTGACAGCGTCACCGGTAGCCGGTGATCGGGCCGTGGACGTGCTTCGGGTCCCCTGACGTGCAATCATCCTGGCCAGCTCTCATGTGCGGGCGGAGAAGTTCTGGAGGTGCGGTGAATCAGCGAAGATTTCTTTCCGGCGTCCTTGCAGCGGTCGCCATGGTGCTGGCCACGCTGGCAAGCGCCAGCCTCTCGCCGGCGGGGGCGCTGACCAACTGCACCGTCTCTGCCGCTGATCTCGCCGTCGATACGGAGGAGCAGCAAATGCTGGACCTCATCAACGACTACCGACTGGCCAGGGGCCTGCCACGTCTCACCTTCGACGCCAACACCAACCGGGCCGCGGCGTGGATGAGCCGCGACATGGCTGAGAACAACCGCTTCAGCCACATCGATTCCCTCGGCCGGGATGTCCCCACCCGCGTGACCCAGTGTGACGTCACCTGGACCAGCGTCCGCGAGAACCTGGCCGCCGGCAAGGCCGACGCGGAGGCCACGTTCGAGCAGTGGAGGACGTCCACAACGGGTCACAAAGAGAACATGCTGGCTGGAGACGTCAGCCGTGCCGGCGTCGCCCGGGCCTACGACGCCTCGTCCACCCACAAGTGGTACTGGACGCTGAACCTGACCCACCCCGGTGGACCGGTGCCCACCACCACGAGCACCGCACCCACGACCACCACGACCACCGTGGTGAGTCCCACCACGACCACGACCGCACCCACCACGACGGTGGTGTTCCCCACCACCACGACCTCCCCCGCCACGGTGGTGTTCCCCACCACCACGACGGCACCGAGGACGACCGTGGTGTTCCCCACCACCACGCCGGCACCCACCACCACGGTGGTGTTCCCCGCCACCACGGTGGTGTTCCCCACGGTTCCGACCGCGCCCCCCACGACCACGGTCGTGCCGCCGACCAGGGATGACGAGTGCGCCTCCATCCAGGCCGGTCGGGACCGGTTCAACGCCCAGATCACCGAGGCGGAGCAGACCGCCGCCCGGTTGCTGTCGGGATCGCAACTGGACGCGGCGATTGCGGCACTCGAGGCGAAGAGGGCTCAGGGCAACGCCAGTTTCGACCAGCGCCTGGCGAACTGCACGGCCGCCACGACCCCGACGACGGCGCCGACGACCACCACGACCCTCGTCCTTCCGCCGACCACGACCACGGTCCCTCCCACCGGCGACTCGTGCGCCGAGATCCGGGCCAACCGCCTCCAGTTCAACACCCGTATCGCAGCCATCGAGGCCACCCTTGCTCAGGCGTTTTCCGGTTCCCAGAGGGCGGCGGCCATCGCCCTCCTGGATGCCACTAGGGCCCAGGGCAACGCTGGGTTCGACCAGCAGGCGGCGGCGGAGGGGTGCCCGCCGCCGAGCTGAGCCCTCTCACCTGACGGCTGGGGCTACGTATACTGAGCCATGCCCAGATGGACCCGCGGAGAGCGGATCGTCCCGGCGGCCGGCACCCTTCTCGTCGTCGACCTGCTGCTGCTGCCGTGGCACCGCTACAGCCTCGACATGGAGCAGTTCGGTCTCCAGGTGCCCGGGTTCCGGCTCGACCGCACCGGCGTGCAGGATCCGTACGGGCTCTTCGGCAAGGTTGCGATGGTGATCGCCCTGTACATGGTCCTCCACACGGTGGCGGCCAAGCTGACAGCGGCGGTGCAGAGCCCGGGTCCCATGCACGTCATCGCCGGCGCCATCGTCCTCGGCCTGGTCGTGGGCAAGCTGGTCGCCAACCGCGACTTCCTCGCCATCGGTGCCTGGGCCGGCACCGCACTGGCCGCCGGCCTGGCCTACGGCAGCTTCGCGCTCGGCCAAGACACGCCGACTGGTTCCGGCCAAGCCGTCAACACCGCCTGAGACCTGCCGTCGGTCTACCCCGGTAACCTCCACGGATCCGCTCAGCTGAACGAGCCACTACGACCAGTCTTCGGGGTTGTCCTCGACGATCTGGTCGAGGACCTCACCGTCGACTGCGTCGACGAGGACCATGCCGCGCTTCGCCGGAGGTTGCTCGCTGGAGTACAGGAGGATCCGCCACGTCGGGCGGCTGCGCAGGCCCCGCCATCCGAGTTGGGCAGAGGCGTGGCCCACGGGGAAGCCGACTTTGCCCGCCGCGGCCAGGAGGGCGTCAGTATCCTTGACGGCCAGCGGCCACGCTGCGGCCAAGTGATACAGACCGATCAGGGCGAGGGCCGCGGCTGCGGCCAGGAAGCCCTCGTTGACGAGCACCCCGCGGCCGGGATGGGTGGCCGAAAGAGCTCCGAGGCCGGCGGCCAGGAGGAGGTAGGCGTAGGCCGGCGCCCGGCGCCGCCGGATGTCAGGGAAGGTGTACATCCCCACGTAGGTGCTGACGTCGAGATCCGCAGGGAGCTCGTCACGGTGCTCCTCGTCTTCCTCCGGCGCCTCAGCCATCGGCAGGCCACGCCTTCTTGATCTTCTCGTACGTGGCCGGGAGAGCCTCGGGCAGCATGCGGGTCTCGGCCAGGGTGGTCATGAAGTTGGTGTCACCGTTCCAGCGCGGCACGCAGTGCATGTGGAAATGGCCGGGCACTCCGGCCCCCGCGCTGCGCCCGAGGTTGGCGCCCACGTTCAGCCCGTCCGGCGAGTAGCCCACCTTCAAAGCCCGCACCGCGTCGGCCAGCTCCCGCCACAAGCCGGTCACCTCGTCCGGCTCGAGCTCCTCGAGCTCCCCCACGTGGCGCACGGGCATGACCATCAGGTGGCCGCTTGTGTAGGGGTAGGCGTTGAGCACCACGGCGCAGAACTTGTCGCGCCTCACGATGTACGTGGTCTGCCCCCCCTCGTCGCTGGCCAGGATGCGGCAGAACACGCAGTCGTCGGCTGCGGCGGCGCCTTCCACGTATTCGCTCCGCCACCCGGCCCACAGCCGTTCCAGGGTCACAGCCGTTCCAGGATCATGTGCGGTCGGCCACCTCGTCACGCAGGCGGTCGACGAACGTTCCCACCGGCACGCCCCGCTCGACCTCGCCGCCTCGCGGGTTCACACCGACAGTGCCCGCTTCCACGTCGTCGTCGCCGACGACCAGCACGTACGGCAGCTTCTCCAGCTTGGCCTTGCGGATGCGGCTGCCCAAGGGCTCGTCGGCCTCGGCCACGTCGGCCCGCAGCCCGATGGCCTTCAGTCGGCCGAGCACAGCCGCGGCGTACAGCTCGTGGTCGGCCCTCACGGGCAGGACCCGGGCCTGCACCGGCGACAGCCACGCAGGGAGCGCTCCGGCGTAGTGCTCGATGAGGATGCCGAAGAACCGCTCGACCGACCCGAAGAGGGCCCGGTGGATCATGAACGGGCGATGGCGGGTGTTGTCGGCGCCCACGAACTCCAGCTCGAAGCGCTGCGGCAGTTGGAAGTCCACCTGGAGGGTCGACATCTGCCAGCGCCGCCCGATGGCGTCGCGGACGTGGACGTCGATCTTGGGCGCGTAGAACGCGCCCTCCCCCTCGGCCACCTTGTAATCGAGCCCCGCGCCATCAAGGGCCTCACGCAGCGCACCGGTCGCTTGGTCCCACTCCTCGGGCTCGCCCACGAACTTCTCGGGGCGGGTGGCCAGCTCGGCCTCGAAGTCGGTGAGCCCGAACGTCCGCAGCACCTTGAGCACGAAGGTCAGCAGCGAGGTGAGCTCTTCGGCCAGCTGATCGGGCGCGCAGAAGATGTGCGAGTCGTCCTGGGTGATGCCCCGGACGCGGGTGAGGCCGTGCAGGACGCCCGAGCGCTCAAACCGGTACACCGTCCCGAACTCGAAGAGCCGCATGGGGAGCTCCCGGTAGGACCGGGACTGCGACTTGTAGATCAGGATGTGCATGGGGCAGTTCATGGGCTTCGGGTAGTAGGTCGCACCCTCCATCTCCATGGGGGGGTACATGCCGTCGGCGTACCAACTGAGGTGGCCCGAGGTCTCGAAGAGGGTCGACTTGGCCAGGTGCGGGGTCCACACGAACTGGTAACCCGCCGCCTCGTGCTCGTCGCGGGCGTAGTCCTCCATGAGCTTGCGGATGAGGCCGCCCTTGGGATGGAAGACGGGCAGGCCGCCGCCGATCTCCGGCGGGAAGTGGAACAGGTCGAGCTCCAGCCCCAGCTTCCGGTGGTCCCGGCGCTCCGCCTCTTCCAGGCGGTGGAGGTGCTCGGCCAGGGCCTTGTCGGACTCCCACGCCGTGCCGTAGATCCGCTGGAGCATCGGGCGGTGCTCGTCGCCCCGCCAGTACGCCCCCGCGACCTTCATGAGCTTGAACGAGCCCAGCCGCTTGGTGGACGGCACATGGGGCCCCCGGCAGAGGTCGGCCCAACCGTCGTTCCTGTAGACGCTCACCGCGCTGCCGACGGCGCCTTCGTCGGGGTCGACGCCCTCGATGATCTCCACCTTGAACGGTTGGTCGGCGAAACGCTCGAGGCCCTCCTCACGGGACAGCTCCTCCCGCACGAACGGCTGGTCCTCGCCGACGATCTCCCGCATCCGGGCCTCGATCCGGCCGAGATCGTCCTGGCTGAATCGAACCCCGCCGGGAAGGTCGAAGTCGTAGTAGAACCCGTCCTCCACGGGCGGGCCGATGGCGTACTTGGCCCCGGGGAAGAGATCGCACACGGCCTGGGCCATGACGTGGGCGGTGGAGTGACGGAGGACGTAGCGGCCCTCGTCGGTGTTGGCGGTGACGATGGCGACCTGGTCGCCCTCGTGCAGCGGGGCGCCGAGGTCGGCCTGGGCGCCGTTGACGACCGCGGCCACCGCCGCCTTGGCCAGGCCCCGCCCGATCGAGGCCGCCAGGTCGGACGCTGTCGATTCGTCGGGAAGCTCACGGGTCGAACCGTCGGGAAGAAAGACCTTCATTGCGGGCGAGGATACTGGTGGCGCCATGGGCGACCGCTTCGAGTATCGGAACGTACGGGTCGACGGTGATTCGGCGCCCATCATCGAGGGGTTCTCCGCCCGCATCCCCGCCGACGGGTTGACGGCCATGGTCGGCCCCTCGGGCGCCGGCAAGACGACTCTCCTCCGCCTGCTCAACCGCCTCGACGACCCTGACGGGGGTGAGGTCCTGCTGGACGGACGCGACGTGCGCAGCTACGACGTCCTGGAGCTCCGGCGGAGAGTGCAGTACGTCGGCCAGGTGCCCGTGACCTTTCCCGGCACCGTGGCCGCCAACGTGGGGCCCGAGGTGGAGTCGCTTCTGACCCGGGTCGGCCTGCCGCCGGCGTTGGCCGACCGGGACGCCGACCGGCTGTCGGTGGGCGAGGCACAGCGGATGTGCCTGGCGCGGGCCCTGGCCCGCCATCCTGAGTGCCTGCTCCTCGACGAACCGACGTCGGCCCTGGACACCGCGTCGAAGGCGGGCGTCGAGGCGCTGGTGCGGACGTTGGCCGACGAGGGGCTCACCGTGGTCATGGTGACCCACGACCCCCGCCAGGCCAGCGAGCTGGCCGACCGGACGTTGCCGGTGGGTGCGTCGTGAACGACCTGAGTGGGCGCATCTCCTGGGCCGACGTGGGGCTGGCCCTGCTGCTGGTAGGCGTCGCGGTGCTGATCTCCCGCATCCGGCGCACCGGGCTGGAGGGTGACATCGCGGTCGCCACCTTCCGGTCGTTCGCCCAGCTCTTGGCGGTCGGCTTCGTGCTCGACTTCGTGTTCGGGGGCAGCTCGGCCCTCACTCCCCTGGTCCTGCTGGCGATGGTCGTCACGGCCACCCTCACGTCGGGGGCACGGGGCAAGCGGGTACCCGGCGCCTACTGGATCGCAGCCACGTCGGTGTCGGCGGCCGCGGGCGGCACTCTCGGTGTGCTCCTGCTGCTCGGGATCGTGCCGGCGGCGCCCAGAGCCGCCATCCCCTTGGGGTCCATGATCATCTCGAACGCTATGACCACCGCCTCGCTGGTCATGGGCCGCCTACGCGACGACCTGGCCGCCCACCGCCGGGAGGTCGAGGCCCACCTGAGCCTGGGCGAGACCGCTACGGAGGCGTCCGCGTCATGGCACCGCACGGCCGTGCGCAACGGCATGCTGCCGATCGTCGACCAGACCAAGGTCGTCGGCCTGGTGGCCTTGCCCGGGGCCATGACGGGAATGCTGCTGGCCGGCGCGTCGCCGTCCTCGGCCATCAAGCTGCAGATGGTGGTGATGTACATGCTGCTGGGGGGCAACGCGTTCGCCGCCCTGGTGGCGGGTCGGCTCACCGTTCGCCGTCTCTTCACCGCCGACCATCAGCTCATCCGCTCAGTGCGCCGCGTGGCCGGCTGAGGGCTGAACAGGTCAACCGGGCCAGGCAGCCACCGGGTAGGCGGAGGTGGGAACGACGACCGTCGTAGCGATCTTGTCGTGCCAGGTCTGCTTGTCCTTGTCCCACAGCATCCAGAAGTAGCCAAGCAAGCACGGGATGCTGGAGAGGATGCGCCCGAGGTAGCGGATCAGGGCGCGCCCCGGCCCGATCGGGCCGCCACTGGTGAAGTCGATCACTCGGATGCTCATGGCCCGCTTTCCCACCGTCTGGCCCGAGGGGCTGCCCTCGAGGTACCCGTAGTACGCCAATCCGACCAGGAGGTTGACCGCGCTGCCGAGGGCGTTTCCGAGGATCAATCGAACGACGAACCCGACAACGGCCAGTAGGACGACGTCGATCAAGAGGGCCACGAAGCGGATGCCGAAGCTGGCCCGCGGACCGGATTGCACGTTGCCGCCACCACCGTCCACGCCGGAACCAAAGTCTGACATCTCGCCCCCGTTCCCCCACGCCCTTGCCGGAGCCGAACGGTACACGGCTCAGAGAACGCCTGCCCGGGTCAGTTGCCAGATCTCCATCAGCGCCAAGGCGGCGGGCACGGCCCAGACCGGCACGTCGGCCGTGCGTGGATGCCGGAACACCAGCAGCCATACGGCCACCGCCACCGCCAGCACCCCTGCGGGGTTCGCAGCGAGCGCTCGCAACGGGTCGAAGTGCACGGCGGCGGTGACGCTGGTAGTCATGCCGCACAGTGGGCACGGGATCCCCGTCAGGCTGCGGAGTGGGCACGGGACGCCGTCGGGACCGGGCAGGAGCGGGAGGATCACGGCCCCGGCGAGCATGACGGACGCGGCCATGCGGAGGTCGTGGAGGTCGATCCTGGCCGTCGCCAGCATTCCGCTCCCCGTCCTCATCCCCGGGCCGCCTTGGCCGCCACCAGGTACTCGAGGAAGGACTCCGGCTGCCACTGCCGAGGTGGGCCCACCACCTTCGGCCCGAGCCGGGTCGCCATCTGGTAGGCGAGCCGCTCCCGGGCCTCGGGCGCCAGCGTCTCGCGCCGGTCGAGGAACCGGCGGACGGTGGCCAGATCCTCCACCGAGATGGCCGACACATCCCACAGCGAACCGTCCTCACCAACCGGGTTCGGCGAGGGAGGCCGAGGCTGCGGGACGGCCGTGCGCTGGGTGCGCTCGCGCACGACGATGGTTCCTGCCGCCAGGTCGCCCAGCCGCTGGTTGTTCCGGGTGAACAGCACGCACAGCATGCCGACCAGATAGAAGCCGGGCAGGGCGTCGACGATGCGCAGGATGTTGCGCAACGCGCTGGTGACGAACCCGACCGGGCCTCCGCCCGCCTTGACCACCCGCAACCCCATCCACCGCTTGCCCGGCGTGCGGCCCGCGCCCAGCGTCTCGAACAGGACGTCGTAGGCGAACTGGACGAGGAACAAGGCCACGAAGAGCAGGGCCAGGAGGACACCGGCCGGAGTGTCCCGCGAGTCGCCGATCAAGGCCGCCGGGATGACCAGGGCGAGGAGCACCGCAGAGCGGAGCAACTGGTCGATCAGGCCGGCCCCGAACCGGGAGCCCACCCCCGCCAGGGTCACCTCGAGGGTGACGCCCTCCGGCGTCGCCATCGAGATGCGATCCTCGTAGAACACCACCGTGAACCTAGACCGCTTCATCGCCGACCGCCGCCCGTCGTGGGACGAGCTGGAGACGTTGCTCGGCGCGGCCAAGGGTCGACCGGAACGGATCGGGGCCGAACGGATGCGCCGCCTCGGCGCGCTGTACCGGGGGGCGGCCGCCGACCTGGCGACGGCCCGCCGGCGGTTTCCGGCCGAGCCGACCGTTCAGGCCCTCGAGGATCTCGTCGGCCGGGCCCACACGGTGGTCTACGGGGCCGCCGTCCGGAGGGAGTCGGCGGTCGAGTTCCTCGTCCACGGCTACTGGCGGCGCGTGCGGGAGCGCCCGGCGCTGCTGGCCATCGCCGCCCTCCTGCTCTTCGCGCCGACCCTCGCTGCCGGCATCTGGGCCTGGCAGGACCCTGGGACGGCCGGCGCCCTGCTGCCCTCCACCAGCGAGGCCGCGGGCCGGCCCCGCCCCGAGGGGTCCAGCCTCGGTTTGACTACCGGCGAGCGGACGTCGATGTCGGCGGGGATCTTCACCAACAACATCCGGGTCACCTTCGCCGCCGTCGCCGGCGGGATCACCTTCGGCCTCCTCACCGCAGCCGTGCTGATGTTCAACGGCGTGCTCATCGGAGTTGTGTCGGGCGTCGGCGTCGCCGCCGGCCACGGGTCCGTGCTGGTCGAGCTCATCGTCCCGCACGGTGTGCTCGAGCTTTCGTGCATCGTGGTGGCGGGGGCGGCCGGGCTGCGCATGGGGTGGGCGCTGGTCGACCCAGGGCGTCGGCCCCGCGGCCAGGCGCTGGCTACCGAGGCGCGGGCCGCGATGGAGCTGGTCCTCGGCACCGCCGTGTGGCTGGTGGTCGCCGGGATCACCGAAGGTGTCGTCACGCCCCTCGGCATCGGCGTCGGGCCGGCGGTGGCCGTGGGCTTCGGCCTTGGCGCGGCCTACTGGTTGCTGGTGTGGCGGCTGGGAGGCCCCAAGCCGGTCACAGCCGGGCCCGGTGCTTCGCCCTGAGGTACGTCGACACACACGCGGCGGAGAAGGCATCGGGGCCGGCCTCGACGACCTCTGCTCCGGCTCTCGCCAGCCGGGCGGAGACCAGCGCCCTTCCCTCGAGCACGTCGTGGGCGACGGCTGCGGCGTACACGTCGAAGGCAGTCGAAGGCGCGGTGCCCACCAGCTCGGCCACGCCCGGATCGGTGACCGTGGCCACCGCGACGACGTGGCGGCGGGCCAGGATGGGGACAGCGTCGAGCAGTGGGCGGGCGGCGGACTCCTCGAGCAGGTCGGTGATGACGAGGACGAACGACCGTTTCGACCGGGCGACGGCGGTGAAGGCCAGCTCGTAGTCGCTGTCGACGGGGCGGGGCTCCAGGTCGAACACCGCCTCCAAAACGGCGCTGGCGCCGGCCCTCCGGGGCCGCACCTCCCGCCGGATCTCGGTGTCGAAGGCCACCACCCCGCACCGGTCGCCGACCTCCTCGGCGACCACGGCGACAGCGGTGACCGCGTCGAGGGCGGCGTCGAGGAGGCTCCGGTCGCCGAGCGGCGCGGCCATGAGCCGGCCCGTGTCGACCAGGCAGACGACGTCGCGGTTCTGGTCGATCCGGTACTGATTGGTCATCGGCCGGCCGAGCCGGGCCGTGGCCCGCCAGTTGATGCGCCGGACATCGTCGTCGGGGACGTACTCGCGCACCGACTCGAAGTCGGTGCCCAGTCCGAGCGGGCCCCGGATCCGCCGGCCGTCGGCGCCGAGCTTCCCTTGCCGGACGGCCTGGGCCAGCCGCCGGGCGGCCGGCAGGTCGGGGTACACCGACACCTCGCTCTGGCCGCCGGCTCCGTGGTACCACCGGCCCAGGCCGAGGGGCCCGGTCAGGCGGACGGCGGGATCGGCCAGCTTGTGCCGGCCGCGCCGGCCGGCCGTGACCATTGCCTTCAACCGGTCGTCGGCCTCGGCGGGCTCGACGACGAAGTGGGGCGGCACCGGCTGGCGCACCCGCGCCTGGCCGGCGGCGCCCGCGGTGTCCACCTCCAGGGTCGTCGGAACGCCGCGGGCGAGGATCCCGTGGAACTGCCGGGACGTCCCCGGATCGCCGCGCACCGAGGCCGCGTCGACGACAGTGGCCGCGGCGACCACGACCAGGCCGAGCAGGGCGACGGGTAGCGGCAGCACCAGCGCTAGGGCCGCCACGACCGCCAGGAGCACCGCCGCCCTCGGCGTCGGGCTCACTTACCTGGGGACCGGGACGGCGGCGAGCGCGGTGGCGATGGCGTCGTCGGGGCGGTAGCGCTCCAGCTCCGCCTCGGGGCGGAGCAGCAGCCTGTGGCGGAGCACCGGCGGAGCCATGGCCACGACGTCGTCGGGTGTCACGAAGCTGCGCCCGGCCAGGCGGGCCGCGGCCTTGGACGCGGCGAGGAGGTGGACCGCGGCGCGGGGGCTGGCGCCCAGGGCGACGCTGGGCAGCGAGCGGGTCCGCCGGACGATGGCGGAGACGTAACGGAGCAGCTCCTCGCTGGCCGTGGTGGCGTCGACCTCCTCCCGGGCGGCCCGGAGGTCGGCTGCTCCGGCCACGGCCACCACGTCTGCGAGCGTCACCGCATCGACGCCCCGGTGGGTGAGGCGCAGCATGGCGACCTCGCCGGCCTCGTCCGGGTACGTCACGTCGAGCTTCACCAGGAAGCGGTCGAGCTGCGCTTCGGGCAGCGGGTAGGTGCCCTCGTACTCGATCGGGTTCTGGGTGGCCACGACGAGGAACGGATCGGGAAGGGGCCGGGGCGTGCCCTCCACGCTGACCTGGCGCTCCTGCATGGCTTCCAGGAGGGCGGCCTGGGTCTTGGGCGGTGTGCGGTTCACCTCGTCGGCGAGCAGGAGGTTGGTGAACACCGGTCCGGGGCGGAAGGTGAGGTCGCCGCCCCGCAACGTCATGGTGCCGGTGATGTCGGACGGCAGCATGTCCGGCGTGAACTGCATCCGGCGGAAGTCGAGGCCCAGCGCCCGGGCGGTGGCGTCGGCCAGGAGGGTCTTGCCGACGCCGGGCACCCCCTCCAGCAGCACATGGCCGCCGACGGAAAGGGCGGCGAGGAGGACGTCGAGGGCGGCATCCTGGCCGACGACCACCTTGGCCACCTCGCCGGCGACCGCATCGCGCAGCTCGGCCAGGGTCAGCAGCGGCTGGCGGGCGCGAGGGGTCATCTGCGGACCGCTTGGGTGAGATGTCCCATCACCCGGCCCACCGCGACCACGTCGGCCTCGGTCCGGCAGGGGCGGAACAGGGCGTCGACCTCGTCCTGGGCCAGGCCCAGTTGGCGGGCGGCTTGGCGCAGCGCCTCTTCGCCGGCGTCGACGGCCAGGCCGGCGCGATCGGCCAGCCGGCGGCGGGCCCGGTCCTGGAGCGGGGCCACGACGACCTCGGGCTGTCTCGTCCTGGCCAGCGCGCCGGCCATGGCCTCCACATAGGCCCGGCGGGCGGGCGGCTCGGTCCGCTCGATCTCGTCCGGTGGGCCCAGGCGGCGACCGCGCGCCCACATCCAAACCACGGCGGCGAGGAACCCGCCGCCCAACGCCCATCGCCAGCGCGCCGGTATGGCGGCCAGACCGGTCCCTTGCCCGTACCCGTGATGGGCTTCGGCGAAGGCCACCGGCCGTCCGTGGCCCACGGCCGCCAGGGCAAAGGCGGCGTTGTCGGCCCGCGTCAACATGCGGTTCTGGAACGGCGAGGCGTCGGCCAGGGCCACCACCCGGCCCTCGCCGACTGAGGCGACCGTCGCCAGCAGGCCGTCCCGGCTGCCGAGCACCGGAAGCGTCCCCCCCGCCGCGCGCCATTCGCCCGTACCGAGCGTCTCCACGGTGCGGACCCCCGCGGTCTCGGGCACGGGCGCCAGCGGGCCCGCCGACCTGAAGCCGCCGCCGTCCCACTCCGGACCGCCGCCCGGGACCCCGCCCAGCATCGGCGCTGCCCCCCGGCCCGCCACCAGGAGCCGGCCACCGCCGGTGACGAAGGCCGCCACCGCACTGGCCTCCGCCTCGCCTATCCCCGTGGGATCGGCCAGAACGAGCGTTGTGCCGGGATCAAGGCCGGCCTCGTCGAGCGGTACGCGCAGCTGGCGCACCTCGTGGCCGTGACGGGCAACCAGCTCCGCGTACGCGGCCAGGCCGTCGTCGCCGGTGGCGTACGACGACGACGTCGGACCGCCAGGCCCCGACCCGCCTGTGGCCACGGTTACTCCCGCGGTGAGCAGGTTGAGGCCCACGACGAGGGCGACCACGCCCACCAGCGCCCGCACTCCGGGCCGCATGGATGCCCAGGCGTCGGCGATCAACGGCGGGCCTCGGCCAGAACCCGCGGCCAGGTGGCTCGAGCCGTGTGAACGTCGGACTCCTCCGCCGGCCGGCCGCCGTACGCGATCTCGTCGAACGCGGCGGCCAGCTCGGCGAAGGACGCCGAGCGCAGGATCGACGCCAGCTGGCCGGTGGTCATCGATGACCGGTAGGAGACGGCGCCGGCCCGGTCGAGGCGCAGCACCCCGGCGACGAACCGCAACCGCACCGCCCGGTCGAGATCGCCGGACTGCTCCGCCGACGCCGCCTCCCGTTCGAGGCTGTCGGGGTCCAGCCCCTCGGTGTCCAAGCCGAGCGGTCGCGACCGATCCAACGCGCGGGGGCTGCGCCGGCCGACGAGGCGGACCGAGACCGCCGCCGCCACCAGGAAGACCACTACGGCCAAGGCGATCTGGGCCGCGAGGGTGCCGGCGATTCGCTCCCAGAGGCGTCCGAGCGGATCGGCCACCGGCTTCATCCACCGGCCGATCGTCGACAGGATGCCTGCGAACGGCCGGGGCACCCTGGAGGGCTGGAACCGTCGGCTCTCGAGCACCGCCTGGGCATCGCCGCGTGCCACTTCCGAGGCGACGACGGGTGTGTTGGGAGCAGTCCCACCTGCAGCCAGCGCCCGGAGGCGCGAGGCGAGGGCCGCGCCCTCGGCGCCGGCCAGCGACCGGCCCAGGTCGACGGGACGCCCGTCGACCTCCCGAACGGCCCGAAGCTGGGCGAGGGCTCGACGATCACCGGCCGCCCGCTCGGCCAGGGCCTGCAGTTGGGGCGCGCTGACGCTCTGGGCCGACGCCGGGCCGGCTCTGCCCAGGCTCACGCTCACGGCCAGCGCAAGGACCGAGGCGGCCGCCGTTCGCTTCACCCTTCCGTCACCCATCCCGTGGCCGCCATCCGGGCGGCGGCGGCCAAAACGGCGGTTGGTCGTCGGACGTGACCGGCGGTGGCGCCGCGGGCAGGACCTCGGCGCCCGTGTCCGGGCCCGGTTCAACGCCGAGCCGCCGGGCCAGCAGTTCCAGGTCGAACCCCTCCTTCCGCACACGTAGGTCGAAGTAGAGGACCGTCAGGACCGCGGCCGACAAAGGCGTCGTGAGGGCGCTGCTGACGGTCTGGCCGACGGCGTTGGCGAGCTCCCGGGCCACCTCGTTGCCCGTCACGCTGACCAAGCCGGTGAGGACTCCAAGGAAGATCGCCTGCACGATGGCGGTCAGGATGGCGACCAGGACGAGCACGCCGGCCGTCGGCCAGAAGCGCCCCTTGACCAGCTCCCGTGAGCGCTTCAGCGCGTCCCAGCCCCTCACGTCCTCCACGAGCAGGACCGGGGCCGCCACCGCCCAGGCGACGTACAGGTAGATCCCCGGGACGATGCAGGCCAAGAAGGCGGGCAGGAGGAGGATGGCGAGGAGGAAGGAGAGCCAGAGCAGCGCGCCCAGGCGCGAGCGGGCGAAGCGCAGCGACTCCCGCCAGTCGGGCTGCTCGTCGAGATACGCGCCGCTGACCGCCTTGAAGCATGCCGCCGTGGCCAGTTGCGAGGCCAGAAAAGCGAGAAGCCCGATGACCACCGTCCCGGCGATGACGGCGAACAGCCGATCGGCTTCGAACTCCGGGGTGGTGCCCGGCCGGCCGACCTCGAACAGGTCCTCGCCGGCCGGCATGGACAGGCGCACGACCGCCGACAGGGCAAAGACCGGGCCGAGCACCACGGCGACCGACTTGACCAGCACCGAGAATCGGGAGCGGTAGATCTTGATGGCGACGTCGAGGATCTCGCCTACGCCCAGCGGCCGCAGTCCGGCGGGGTCCATGTGGGGGCACAGTACCGGGCAGCGCCGTGCGCAGAGCTCTGCGACCGCGGGATTACAACAGCGTGCTGCCGGTGACCTTCACCTCGGCGCCCCGGGTGGCGCCTGTGGCCTGGATCTGCACCGTGGCCTCGTAGCTGCGGAGAGCTCCGCTCGGGGCGAACGTCACCCGGACGTTGCAACTGAGATTCGGCGCCAGCTGCCCGCTGCAATCGCCGGAGGAGGCGGTGAACCGGTCCGCGTCCTTGCCCGTGACCCGCGGCGTCTGCACGGTCAACCGGGCGCTGTCGCTGGTGTTCGTGACCTTCACCACCTTCTCCTTGGGGTCGGCAGGGGCGAAGTTCAACGTGGACGGGCTCACCGTGAAGGTGCCCCCCTCGGTGGCCGCCCCGCCTGCTCCTCCCCCGACGGCAGCGCTCGTCGTGGGCCCGGAGTTACCCGCCGTGGAACCGTTCGAGCCGTCCCCGCCGATGACGTTGAGCTGCATGAGGACCGTGACGAGCCCGACGATGCCGGTGAGCAGGCCGGCCACTCCGGTGACCAGCCCCGGAATGGTGGCAAAGAAGGACCGCTTGTTCTCGCTCATGAAAGGGTGACTCCAATCAGATCGGCGGCTCGACGCACGCCTCGGCCGGTGCCGGCCGCTTCGTCGACCGCCCGGAGGGCCCGGGGAAGGTCGAGATCGTCGTCGAGCGCTGCTCGGACCTCATCCAGGCTAGCGGCTCCGTCGTCGCCTCCATCGTCGCCGCCGGCGTCGCGCCACCGGTCCAGGCGCTCGGTGGCCTCGGCCAGCAGGTCGTCGTGCCACACCCAGTCGCGGCGGTAGGAGTGGTCGAGGATGGCCAGGCGCACAGCCATCGGGTCCGACTCCTTGACCAGCTCGCTGATGAAGACGAGGTTGCCGAGCGACTTCGACATCTTCGTGCCCTGGTACTCCACCATGGGGGCGTGCATCCAGTGGCGCACGAAGAGCTCGCCGGTCGCCGCCTCGGATTGCGCCGCCTCGCACTCATGATGGGGGAAGATCAGGTCGGAACCGCCACCGTGCAGGTCGATGGTCGTTCCCAGCTCGCGCATGGCGAGGGCCGAGCACTCGATGTGCCACCCGGGACGGCCCGGCCCCCACATCGAGTCCCATGCCGGCTCGTCCGGCGCCGACGGCTGCCAGAGGACGAAGTCGAGCGGGTCACGCTTGGCCGGGTCGCCGGGGTTCCCGCCGCGCTCGGCGGCCAAGGCCAGCATCTCGTCGCGTCCGAGGTGGCTGACCTGCCCGAAGCGGTCGAAGCTGGCGACGCTGAAGTACACGGCGCCGGCGGCCTGGTAGGCGTGGCCCCGGTCGAGGACCATGCCGATGAAGCCGAGGATGTCGTGGATGGCCGAGCTGGCCGCCGGCTCACTGAACGCCGGCAGCATGCCCAGGGCGCGCATGTCGGACTGGAACCGGGCCACCTCCGCCGCGGCCAGGTCGAGGTACGGCATCCCTACCTCACGGGCCTTGCGGAGGATGTCGTCGTCGACATCGGTGACGTTGCGCACGCACTGGGTGTCGTGGCCGAGGTCGCGCAGGCGGCGCTGAAGTACGTCGTAGAGCACGTACGTGGCGGCGTGGCCCACGTGCGTGGCGTCGTACGGAGTGATGCCGCACGTGTACATCGTCACCAGCGGCCCGGGTTCGAAGGGCACCACCGCCCGGCGGGCGGTGTCGTACAACCGCATCAGCGCGGGATGTCGCCGTCGATGCCTGTGAGGTGGATGGTGGCCCGCCCCTTGTAGCGGGAGTTCAGACTGAGCAGGACGGCGGTGAATGCCTCGACCGGGCCGGCGGCGGCCAGCGAGCCGGCGTCGAACGGGCGCAGGTCGGGGACCCGCCGGATCAGCTCGGCGGTGGCCTCGAACGCCTCGGGATGGTCGCTGCAGACGAGCACGTCTCCTGAAGCCGGGCGGTTCAGGTCGCCGAGCGAGCGGGCCGGGAGGTGGTGGAAGGCGGCCGAGACCAGTGCCTCGGGCACCGCCGCCTGCACGCCGGAAGCCACCGAGCCCCCGGGGGGGACCACCGCCTGCAGCTCCCCGTCGATCTTGGCCAGGGCGTTGCCCATGGACACGACCACCTTCCCCGACAGCTCGGCCCGCAGGCCCGCCGCTGTGTCGGCGGCGGCGTCCCACGGGGTGGCCACGACGACCAGGGCGGCGGCCGCCGCTCCGGGATTGGCCGCCGGGTGCAGCGCCAGGTCACGATCGGGCCACTTCTTGTGGATCTCCTCGACGATCTCCCGGGCTCGGTCGGCCGACCGGGATCCGATGACCACCTGCAAACCCACCGAGGCCAGCCGGGCCGCGAGCGCCCGCCCGGCTGGCCCCGTGCCTCCAACGATCCCTACATCCATGGTGGACACACTGTCATGCCCGGACCGGCAGCCCTTTCGGCGCTACTGTCCCGCCCGCTTTGATCGTCTTCCGCCACGGCGTGGCCAGCGCCGACCCCCTTCCCGACGGCGTGCTGCTGTGGACCCGTTGCACGACCGGCGGGCCCGGGCCGGTCGCGGTGGACTGGTGGGTCAGCCGGACGGCTGAACGGGCGCCCGCCGACGTGGTCGCCAGCGGCACGGCTGAGGCCTCGGCGGCGGCCGACTTCACCGTGCACGTCGACGTCGGGGGCCTCGAGCCGGCGACCACCTACTGGTACGGGTTCACCACGAGCGACGCGTCGTCCCCCGTCGGGCGGACCCGCACGGCGCCGACGCCCGACGCTTCCCTGGTGCCGGTCCGGTTAGGCCTGACGTCGTGCGCGTACTGGTCGTGCGGGTTCTTCAACGTGTACGCCAACCTGGCCGCCCGAGACCTCGACCTCGTGGTCCACGTCGGCGATTACCTCTACGAGAACGATTTCGTCAGCCGACGGCGGTCGGCGGTGCGTGCCCACCGGCCCTCGGGCGCGCTGGTGACTCTGGCCGACTACCGGGCCCGCTACGCCCAGTACCGGACCGACCCCGATCTCCAGGCCCTGCACGCCCGCCATCCGGTCGTCGCCGTTTGGGACGATCACGAGTTCGCCGGAGGCGCCTGGCGACGGGGCGCCACCGACCACCGCCTGCGCCACGGCTCCTGGGAGGCCCGCCGTGCCGCCGCCATGCAGGCCTACTTCGAATGGGTCCCCGTGCGACGGGCGGGCCCCGAGTCGGTGTGCCGGACGATCGGGCTCGGCCCTCTCGGCGACCTGGTGATGCTCGACACCCGTGAGGTCGGCCGGGACCGGCCGGCGACCGGCGCCCGGCGGCCGGTGTGGCGGGTCGGCGCCACGGACAGGTCGCTGCTCGGAGAGAACCAATGGAGGTGGCTCGAGGCCGAGGTATCAGCGTCGAAGGCGCGTTGGTTGCTGGTGGGCAACCAGGTGATGATGGCGCCGCTCCGGTTCCTCAACGTTGGCGGCGGGATCGGGGTCAACCCCGGCCAGTGGGACGGTTATCCCGCGGAACGTGACCGGCTGTACGAGATGCTGCGACGGGCGGGCTGGCCGTCGAACGTCGCTGTGCTGTCCGGCGACCTCCACTCGTCCTGGGCCGCCGAGCTGCCGGTAGGAGGGGAGTTCGTTTCGCCGAGCGTGACGAGCGACAGCTTCGCCCGGACCGTCCTGCCGGGCGTGCCCGGCGCATCGACCCTCGCTCGCCGGTGGTTCCTGTCGCAGAACCGTCACCTGCGCATGGCCGACCTCGACCGCCACGGCTACGTCGCCGTAGACGTGACCGAGGAACGGATCCAGGGCGACTGGTGGCACGTCGACACTATCGCTCGACGCGACCCGAGCGAGCACTGGGCCGGCGGCTGGACGTTGTACGAGGGACAGCTCGGCCTGCACCGGGCGGCGGCGCCGGTCAGCCCTCGGTGAACTGGCGCACCGTAGGTGCGGTCAGTTGCGGCAGGGTGAGGTACCGGGCGCCCATCGCGTCGGCCAGCTCGGCGGCCAGCCCGAGACGGGTGTGGCCGTCCTCGGCATCGACCACCACCGCCGGCACTCCCCTCCTCCGGACCTCCGCCGCCGCCTCCTTGGCGGCCACGAGCGGGTCCACGCCCTCGGGCCCGGCCGTGGCCCGGCCGTCGGACACCAGGACGAGCAGGGGACGGTCAGCCGGGTGCTGGGCCAGCCCCAGGGCGGTGGTGATGCCGGCCGCCAGCGGGGTCCGTCCACCGGTCGGCAGCTCGGTGAGGCGGGCGCGAGCCACCTCCACGCTGCCGGTGGGCCGCAGGGCCACCTCGGCGCGGTCGCCGCGGAACGTCACCAGCGCCACGCGGTCACGGCGCTGGTAGGCGTCGAGCAGCAGGCCGAGGACGGCTCCCTTCGCCGCCTCCATGCGCGTCTCGGCCCCCATGGACCCGGAGGCGTCGACGGCCAGGATCACCAGGTTGCCGGCCCGCTCCTCGCGCACCGCCTCCCGGATGTCGGTTGGCGTGACGAGCGGACCACCTTCTGCGGCGTCGGCGCGTCTGGACGCCGCGGCCCGGATGGTGGGGCCGACGGCGACCGACCCCAAAGGGCCGGACGGCGCTCGGTCGCCGACGAGACGCCCCCGTTGGCCCTCCACGACCGATCGTCGCCCGCCACCCGTGGCCACTGTGCGCGGCGCCTCCAGCCGGCTGACCCGGTCGGGCGGGTCGTCGGGGGAGGCCAGCCGTTCCTGATCCTCGTCGGTGTCTTGCGGCGCGGCAGCCTGGTCGAGGGCGTCGTCGATCTCCGGCTGGCCCATCCCGGGATCGTCGAAGGGGTGCCTGCGCCGGCGATGGGCCAGCGCGGGCGGGGCCACCCGGCGGACATCGTCAATGGTGGCTTCGATCCGGCCTTCGAGGCCCGCCAGAGCCGCCGCAGCACGGCAGATCACCAGGTCCGCCCGCAGGCCTTCGGCGCCCATCGAGGCGCAGAGCACGCTCACGGTGTGGAGGAGATCGTGTGGCACGGCGGCCGGCGGGTTGGCGGTCAGGGGCTCGTCGGGCCAGGCGGCGCCGAACGCAGCGGGGTCGGCGTCGAACGCCATGCGCCGGCGCACGGCCTCCGCCCGTTCCCCCGGATTCACCGGGGCGGTCACGTCGGCCGCCAGGCCGAAGCGGTCGAGCAGTTGGGGGCGGAGGTCCCCTTCCTCGGGGTTCATCGAGCCGATCAGCACGAAACGGCTGGGGTGCGCGTGGGAGATGCCCTCCCGTTCCACCCGGTTGACCCCGGTGACGGCGACGTCGAGGAGGACGTCGACCAGGTGGTCGGGCAGCAGGTTGACCTCGTCGACGTAGAGCACGCCGCCGTGGGCGGCGGCAAGCAGGCCGGGGGAGAAACGAACTTCGCCACCAGTCAAGGCCGCGGCCAGGTCGATGGAGCCCACCAGGCGGTCCTCCGTCGTGCCGATGGGCAGCTCCACGAACGGCGCGTCGTCTGCGAGCAGGCGGGCCAAGCCCCGGGCCAGCGTGGTCTTGGCCGACCCCTTCTGGCCCCGCAGCAACACGCCGCCGATCGCCGGCTCGGCCGCGGCCAGGAGCAGCGCCAGCTTGGCCTCCTCCTGGCCCACCACCGCGGAAAACGGAAACTGGCTCATCGGCCCTCCTCCCAGCCCTCGGCCTCGAGCAGCGCCGACCGGAGAGTCGACAGGGCGTCGGCGGAGGCGTCCCACAGGCCCCTGTCCTTGGCCTCCAGCAGCCGCTCTGCGATGGAGCGAAGGGCCCACGGGTTCGACTGCTCGAAGAGCTTGCGCACCGCGGGGTCGGCCACATAGGCCTCGGTCACGCGTTCGTACATCCAGTCCTCGACCACGTGGGCGGTGGCGTCGTAGCCGAACAGGTAGTCGACGGTGGCCGCCATCTCGAAGGCCCCCTTGTACCCGTGGCGGCACATGGCGCCGATCCACTTCGGGTTGAGCACCCGGGTCCGGACCACCCGTGCCGCCTCCTCGGCCAGCGACCGGACTTTGGGGTTGGCCGGGTCGGCCGAGTCCCCGAACCACGCCTTGGGCTCCTCGCCTCCGCGGAGGGACCGGATGGTGGCGATCATGCCGCCGTGGTCCTGCAGGTAGTCGTCGGAATCGAAGATGTCGTGCTCGCGGTTGTCCTGGTTCTTGATCGCCACCTCGATCAAGGAGAACCGGCGCTGCATGGCCTCCGCGGCCGGCGCCCCCATGGCCGCCCGGCCGTAGGAGTAGCCGCCCCAGGCGGTGTAGACCGCGGCCAGGTCGTCGTCGTCGTCCCACTCCCTCGATTCGATGAGATTGAGGATTCCCGAACCGTAGGCGCCGGGCTTCGACCCGAAGATACGAGGGTCGTCGTCGAAGCCGGCCAGGCGCACGGCGTCGTCGAGCAGGGCGATGACGTGGGGGAAGGCGTCGCGGAAGAAGCCGGAGATGCGCAGGGTGACGTCGACCCTCGGCCGGCCCAGCTCGTCCTCGGGAACCAGCTCCACGCCCGTCACCCGGCCCGACTCCTCGGCCCACACCGGGCGAACGCCGAGCAGGGCCAGGGCCTCGGCCACGTCGTCGCCACCGGTGCGCATGGCAGCCGTGCCCCAGACCACCAGCCCGACGGTGGCCGGCGGGCGACCCTCCTCCCGGAGGTGGCGCTCGACCAGCGCGTCGGCCAGCTTGCCACCGACGTCCCACGCCAGCCGGCTGGGGATGGCCTTGGGGTCGACGGAGAAGAAGTTCCGCCCGGTGGGCAGGACATGCGCCATGCCGCGGGTCGGCGCGCCACTCGGGCCGGCCGGCACGTGGCGGCCGTCGAGGGCGCCCAGCAGGTTGGTGAGCTCGTCGGTGGTCCGACCGAGAGCGGGGATGAGCCGGTCGCACACCCACCGCAGCGTCGGGTGGTCTCCGTCGTAGGCCCATCCGTCGGACTGGATGGTCACCAGCGTCGCCCGGGCCTCGGCCTCGGCCACGTCCACGTCGTGGCGGCCCTCGGCCTCTCGACGCAAAGCGGGCACCGCCGAGCCCTGGGGCAGGCGGGTGATGGCCAGCACCAGGTCGAGCTCGGCCTCACCCTCCGGCGGGCGGCCGAGGATGTGCAGCCCGCCGCGGATCTGGGCGTCCTTGAGCTCGCACAGGTACCCGTCGACGTGGAGCACGAGGTCGTCGAACTCGTCTCCGTCGGGTCGGTCCGTGACGCCCAGGTCGCGGTGGATCTCGGCCTGGACCAGCAGCTCCCACACCTGGGCCCGGATAGCCGGGAGCTTGGCCGGGTCCAGAGCAGCGATGGAGGCGTGCTCGTCGAGCAGGGCCTCCAGCCGGGCCACCTCGTCGTAGCTGTCGGCCCGGGTCATGGGGGGCACCAGGTGGTCGACGATGACGGCGTGCGCCCGGCGCTTGGCCTGGGTCCCCTCCCCCGGGTCGTTGACCACGAACGGGTACACGAGGGGCAGGTCGCCCAGCGCCGCGTCGGGACCGCAGGTCGACGACAGCCCCACGCCCTTGCCCGGCAGCCACTCGAGCGTGCCGTGCTTGCCGACGTGGACGACGGCGTCGGCGCCCCACGCCTCCTCCAGCCACCGGTAGAACGCGAGGTAGTGGTGGGTCGGAGCCAGGTCCGGCGAGTGGTAGACGGCGATGGGGTTGTCGCCGAAGCCCCGGGCCGGCTGGATGGCGACCAGCACGCCGCCGAGGTCCGTGCCGGCAAAGGCCAGCTCATCGCCGTCCACTGCGCCCCAGGTCTCGTCGACACCAGCCCGGAAGGCGTCCGGGAACCGTTCGAACGCCTGCGCGTACGAGTCGACCGGCCAGCGCCCGCACACCTGGCCGTCGGCCAGCTCGGCCATCAGGGCGTCGCCGTCGTCGGGGATGCGGTTCACCCGGTAGCCGGCGGCCCGCAGGGCGTGGAGCAGGTCGACCACCGAGGCCGGCGTGTCCAGGCCGACGGCGTTCCCGATGCGGCTCTTCTTGGTCGGGTAGGCGGACAGGACGACGGCCAGGCGCTTGTCGTCGTTGGGCACGTGACGCAGGGTGGCCAGGCGGGTGGCGAGGCCGGCGATCCTCGCCACGCGGTCCGGCACCGTGCGGTAGGCGGTGACGGGCGCGCCGAGCTCGTCGCCGTCGTCGACCACCTCCTTGAACGAGAAGGGCACGCCGATGATCCGGCCGTCGAACTCGGGAATGGCCACGCTCATGGCCACGTCGATCGGTGTGAGCCCGGCGGTGCTCGTCTCCCACACCTCAAACGGTTGGGTAGCGGCGACGGCTTGGAGGACGGGCACGTCGAGCCCGGCCAACGCCGACGCGTTCCAGTCGTCACCGTCGCTGACTCCCATGGCCAGCACGGTGGTGATCAACACGTCGACATTGCGCAGGAGGTGGAAGACCCCGAGGTCGGAGCGCAACGAGTAGCACCACACCGGCAGGGCGTTGGCGCCCCGGTCCTCGATGGCCCGGCACAGGTCCTCGACGAAGCCGGTGTTCCCGGCCAGCACGTGCGCCCGGTAGAAGACGATGCCGACCGTCGGCCGCATCGGGTCGTGGGCGCGCTCGCCGAGCACCCCGAACGGGGGCACCTCGACCGGCGGCTGGTGCGGGTAGCCGGCCACGAAGCGCAGGAGCTGCTCGGTGTTGTCCAGACCGCCCGAGACCAGGTACTCGAACACCCGGGCGACCGTCGCCGGCGGGGCGGTCGAGAGCGCGGTGACCTCTGCGTCCGGCGTCGACTCGCCGCCGAACGCCAGGAGCGGGATGCCGGCGGCGAGGCAGCGCCGGCGCAGCTCGTCGAACGGCTCCTCCCACGCCCGTCGCCCTCCCAGCAGCCGGACGAGAACCATGGTCACGCCGTCGAGGGGCGGGACCTCGACCGGCCGGGCGGCCCGCACGGCCGGGAAGCCGTGGGGCAGGCCCTCTACTATCGAGCGCAAGGCCAGGATCTCGGTGTCGGCATTGGTCAGGACGAGGATCACGTGGCTTCCTTCAGCAGGGTTTCGACGGCGGTCATATCGAGATTGGCTTCGAGCATGTCGGCCAGCCGGTCGAGCTGGTTCTCCCGCGCCGCCGCGAACGACAGCCCGGAGGGCTCTATCCCGAGGAACGCGGTGCGGAACCCGTCGTCCTCGAAGAGTCCATGCAGGGTGGTGCCCGAGAACCGCCCCTGCCGCGACCCCTCGGGCTCGTCACCGTAGGCGTCGTCGAGGCGGATCCATGGCTCGGTGGCGGTCACACGTCCGTGGTGGATCTGGTAACCGGACACCCGCTGGTGCTGGGCCTGAGCGGCCCCTTGAGCGGGGATTGCGGCTCGGCCCCGGCGCTGGCGGGTGAGCTTCGTCGGTTCGAACACTGTCGTGGCGTCGAGCCACCCGAGCCCTTCGACCGCGCCCCGCCCGGACTCCACCTCGTCGAGAATCGTTCGTCCCATCATCTGGTAGCCGCCGCAGATCCCGAGCACCCGTGCGCCTGACGCTTCGACCGCCTGCTGGAGCCCGCGGCCCCGCAGCCACTCGAGGTCGGAGACGGTGGCCTTCGTACCGGGAAGGACGACAAGGTCGGGCCGGCCCAGAGCCGCGGCCCGGTCGACGAACCGGACGCCGACCGCCGGCTCCAGCGACAGCGGGTCGAAGTCGGTGAAGTTGGCGATGCGGGGGAACCGGATCACGGCCACGTCTACGGCCGCGCCGGCGGGGGGCGCCACCTCGGGCAGAGCCAGGGAGTCCTCGGCATCGAGGGAGACGCCGTGCAGGTACGGGAGGACGCCGAGCGTCGGCACGCCGCACCGGCGCTCAAGCTCGGCCGGGCCGTCGGGCAGCAGGGCCGGGTCACCGCGCAGCTTGTTGACGACGAAGCCGCGTACCAGCGGGCGGAGATCGTCGGGCAGAAGGGCGACCGTGCCGAAGAAGGCGGCGAACACCCCGCCCCGGTCGATGTCGCCGACGACGATCGCGGGCACGCCGGCGGCTTTGGCGAGACGGAGGTTGACCAAGTCCGAGTCGAGGAGGTTGATCTCAGTCGGGCTGCCGGCGCCCTCCAGGATCACCACGTCGAACCGGGAGCGCAGGTCGGCCAACGCTTCCAGGACGGTGGCGAACAGGCGCGGCTTCTCGGCCTGGTACGCGGCGGCGTCGAGGTGTCCGGCCGGCCGGCCCATGACGACGACCTGGCTGGTCCGCTCTCCGGTGGGCTTGAGCAAGATCGGGTTCATGGCGACTTCGGGCACCGCGCCCGCGGCCAGCGCCTGCACGCCCTGGGCCCGGCCGATCTCGTGGCCAGACGGTGTGACGTAGGAGTTGTTCGCCATGTTCTGGGCCTTGAACGGCGACACGGACACCCCCTGGCGATGCAGCACCCGGCACAGCCCGGCGACCACCGAGCTCTTGCCCACGTCGCTCGCCGTGCCGCAAACCATCAGGCCGCCGCGCACAATGCCTCCTCCAGCCGAGCCAGGCCAGCCGCGTCCGGCACGGCAATGCGGACGTGGTCGGGGAGGCCGAAGCTGGCGCAGTCCCGGACCAGCACACCGTGTGGCGCCAGCCGGACTCGAAGGCCGGGCGCCCGGACGAGCACGAAGTTGGCGTCGGAGGGTTCGGGGGCAAGGCCGGCACTGCGCAGGAGACCTACCAGCCGGCTGCGTAGGCCGGCCAGGGCCGAGGCCCAGCCCGGCAGGTCCACGGAGTCGAGCAGGTCTGGGACTGCCGCCGCGGCCAGCCCGTTGACCGACCACGCCGGCTGGCGCAAGCAGCGGATGAACCGAGCGTCCGGCGCCAGCACGTAGCCCACCCGCAGCCCCGGACAGGCCAGCAGCTTGGTAAGCGAGCCGACGACGACGACGCCTTCGTCGCCCCGGGTCCAGCGTCCGGTAGCCAGCGGGTAGAACGCCTCGTCCCATACACCGGCCACCTCGTCGTCCCTCGCCAACCGGCCGGACGGATTGTGCGGGTTGGAGCGCCACCGAGGCCCGGATCCCCGGGGATACAGGGCGAAGTCCGGCTCCTCCACCCGTCCTCCGAGCTCCGCGCCGACCAGGGCGATTGCCTCCGCTCCCCCGTTCGTTAGCAGCAGGCGGTCACTGTCGACCTCCATGGCTGCGGCGAGGGCTTCGGTGGCGGCCGCAGGATCGGGATACCGGCCGACTGCGTCCAGGTGCTTGGCCACCACCTCCCCGGCATCAGGCGCCACCGGGTTCAAGCTGGCCGACAGATCGAGGATCGCGCCGGGGTCCACGCCCAGCGCCGCGGCCAGCCGGGCGCCGTCGCCCCCGTGCGCGCCGGGAGGGATCACCGCTGCACCCCGGGTGCATTCCGCGTCGTGATTCCCGTCGAAAACACCGATTTCACGACGAGGAATGCACCGAGGGCTAGGGAGACATCCCGCGAGAGATCGACGGCGCGGACGATGTCGGCGGGCTCGGCCGGCCGGCCCGTACCCAGGGGCGGGCGGAGTTCCACCCGATCGTCGTATCGGTTCTCGCCGCCCAGGCGGAGACCGAGGGCGGCGGCGAAGGCCGCTTCGGCAACACCGGCGTTGGGCGACGGATGGGCCGGCGCCTGGGTGCGGACCGCGGTCCACACCGCTCCGGCCGCCCCAGGACGGACCACGGCCACGAGGGCGGCGGTGGCCCGAGCGGGAACCCAGCCCGCCCAATCGTCGAGGCGGGCGCTGGCCCATCCGTAGTGGCGATAGCGAGTGGAGCGGTGCCCGACCATGGCGTCGAGGGTGTTGACCGCCCGGTACGCGAGGGTGCCGGGCGCACCGAGGACCGCGGCCCACAGCGCAGGGGCGACCACTGCGTCGACGGTGTTCTCTGCCACGGACTCGATGACCGCCCGGGCCACCTCCTTCTCGTTGAGCGCCGACGGATCCCGACCGGCCAGCCCCGGGAGCAGGGAGCGTGCGAGCGGGAGGTCGTCGGCGTCGAGCGCAGCACCCACGGCCGTGGCGGCATCGCCCAGGGCCCGCCCGGCGACGGCCAGCCACGTGGCCACTGCAGTCGACCCGACCAGTCCGCCTGCGGCCACGCCCAGACCGGTGCCGATGGCGGCGTGGGCGACGCCGGGCATCCGGGAGTCGCGGTACATGCTGCGCTCCACGGCCCGCATCACCCGCCCGAACCCGACCACGGGATGCAGCAGCGACGGTGGCTCGCCGAGCAGCCGATCGGCCACGAGGCCGGCCGACGCCAGCACGCACCGGCTCACCATCTCGCCGCCGCCGCCAAGAGCCCTGCGGTCTCCCCCACCATCCCGGCCGCGCCCAGCACGTCGCCGGTGAACCCGCCCAGCCGCCGTACGGCCAGCCCCACTACCACGGCCGCCGACAGCCCGAGCACGGCCACACCCACGACCGCATCGGCTCGGCCGAGGGCGACGAGCCCGGCGCCGAGCACCATGCCCGCGATCGGACGACGACCACGGCCCGTTTGGAGGAAGGCGCTGGCCAGACCGCCCGGGCGGGCGTAGGGGACGTTCCTGGCGAACTCGGCGATGGCCAGGCGTGACGCGCACCACAGGGCGGCAAGGAGCATCGGAGAGGGGGTCAACGCGGCGAGAGACGCCCACCGCAGGAGCAGGATGACGACCGCGGCGCCCACGCCGAACGCCCCGGCAGCGGGGTCGGCCATGACGTCCAGGCGGCGGTCCTGCTCCATCGGCGGAAGCAGGCCGTCGGCCGAGTCCACCAGCCCGTCGAAGTGCAGCATGCCGGTCAAAGCCAGGTCGGCGGCAACCACGATGGCGGCGGCAACCGGGGCCGCCCACAGGTGGTCGGCCCCCCACCAGATCACCCCGAGGGTCAGCCCCATGCCGGCGCCGACGACCGGGAACCACGACAGCGCCGAAGGTGAAGGCACCGCCGCGCCACCGAAGGGGGTGAGGAAGGCGAGCGCTCTCCGCATCAGGCCGGGTCCAGCCGGAGCACACGCCCGGCCACCACGAACAGCACGTCGTCGGCGATCGCGGCCACGGCCTGGTTGACGAGCCCCAGGGCGTCACGGAAGCGGCGGCCCGGCTCCGACGACGGGTGCACGCCCAAGCCCACCTCGTCGCTGACCACGATGACGTCGCCATCGTGGCCGGCCAGCGCCCGGCACAGCGCACTGACGTCGACCGAGAAGTCAGGCGCCCGGGCCACCCAGGTCGTCAGGCTGTCGACCAGCACCGTCCCCGAGCATTCGCGGATCGCCGCCACCAGGTCGTCGCACTCCACCGTCGTCCACGTCGACGGACGGCGCTCCCGGTGGGCGGCGATGCGCTCCGCCATGTCGCCATCACCGGGGTCCGCGACCGCGGTCGCCACGTACGTCACCGCACCGGGGCCGGCCCGCCGCTCCGCCACGGCCGACTTTCCCGACCGCGCGCCGCCCAGCACGACGCTGACCGTCACGCGGGCAGCCCGGCGAGGACGGCGCCGTGGACGGCGCGGGCCAGTCGGGCGCCCCACAGGGAGCGCGGCCCGCCGAACGGGTGCGGCGAGCCGTCATCGGGGCAGGCGATGCAGACGGCGTCGGTGGCCGTGCCGGTCCCCGATATGCCCGACTCCCAGAGCGCCTGGGCCTTGGCCTCGGTGGCCGTGGCGATGGCGTTGACCAGGGCGGCGTCCGACAACCGTTCGGGCAGGAGGACGACGAGGTTGATCGTTCCGACCATGCTCACTGGCCCGAACCCGTCGGGCGTCGCCGCCCAGGTCGGATGGCCGAGACCCACGGTGGCCGACACCTCGACCCCCGAGTCGGTGACCGACGACACGGCCCGCACGTCGGCGGCGGTCAGCATGCCGACCCCCCGCCCGGGAAGGCCGAGAGACACGCCGAGCTTGGTCAGATGGTGGTCGGGGTCCCGCCGGCCGTAGCTCGCCGGCACCTGGGCGTTGAGCACCCACCGTCGAGTGCCGATCCCGCCACCGTGGGGCGCGGAGGCGACCATGCGGAGTGGCCCCCCGCCGCGCCAGACGAGCACAGGCAGGGCTCGGCCCCCCTCCTGGCGAAAGCGAACCTGCATCTCCACGTCCACGCGACCTTTCTCCCGGCACATGCCGGCAGCCGCGTTCGGCACGCAGCCGGGCAGACAGGTCTCCTGGCTCCCGGATCGACGCTCGCCTCGGCCTTCCCGCCCTTTCGGGCCGTGGCCACTGCGTGAGGTCTGCTCCCCGGTGACAGTTGCGGGACAGCCCCGGAATCACACCGGGTTCCCTGCGCTGCGAGCGGCATCATACGCTGCGCCCGATGGCCCGAGCCGAATCGATCGTCCTCGTCAACACCGGGCACGGCAAGGGCAAGTCGTCGGCCGCGTTCGGGGTCATGGGCCGGGGGTGGGCCCGAGGCTGGCGGGTCGGCGTCGTCCAGTTCATCAAGAGCGGGAAGTGGAAGACGGGCGAGCGCAAGCTCGCCGACCACTTGGACATCGAGTGGCACACCCTGGGTGACGGGTTCACCTGGGAGTCCACCGACCTCGACGAGACGGCGGCCAAGGGCCGCCACGCATGGGACCTCGCCGCCGTCAAGCTGGCCTCCGGCGACTTCGACCTGCTCATCCTCGACGAGCTCACCTACGCGGTGAAGTACGGCTGGGTCCCGGTGGCTGACGTGGTCGACGGGATCCGCAACCGGGCGCCCCACACCAACGTCGTTGTCACCGGCCGCGACGCTCCTGAAGAGCTGATCGAGCTGGCCGACACCGTGACAGAGATGCGCAAGGTCAAGCACGCCTACGACCGGGGGATCAAGGCCAAGAAGGGCATCGAGTACTAGCTGTTCAGAGGGTGGTTACTGCCCGGTCTTGGCTCGGTAGATCAGCTGGTCGAGATCGACGGCGCGCACGCCCCCCAGCAGCTTCGCAACCACCAACCCGTCAGGGCTGACGAGGAACGACTCCGGCACGCCGGCCACGCCGTAGTCGAGGGCGATACGGCCCTTGGGGTCGGCGAGCATCGACCACGCCCCGCCCTCCTTGTCGCGGTACTCCTTCACGGCCTGGGCGTTGTCGCTGTAGATGACTCCGAGGACTGCGGCGTCGCCCGTGGCCTCGTGGGCCTGGGAGAAGCGGATGAGCTCCGGGTGCTCCTGGCGGCACGGGACGCACCAGGTGGCGAAGAAGTTGACCACCACCCACTTGCCCTTCAGCCCATCCAGAGAGGCCTGCTCTCCGTCGACCGTCGTTCCCTCGATGTCCGGCGCCGGCTTGCCGACCAGCGGCGACTTGACCGCCCGGGTGGCGGCGGGCTGGCCGTTGGCGAGAGCGATGATCAGCAGCGCCACCGGGACGGCGACGGCCACCGCGATCCACAGCACCTTTCGGGTGCGCCGCAGTCCGGTGACGACCGGAGGGACGCCGTCGTCCTCGGGCTCTTTGGCGGACGCAGGCTGATCGGTCGTGCCGGTGATCTCTGTCATACGGGGGGCCATCCGTGCTCGGCGAACCAGCGCTGCATCGGCTGGAAGTAACCCTGCCAGCGGCCGCTGACGAACAGCAAGCCGACGGCCACCAGCATCGCCCCGCCGGCCACCTCGATGCGCCGGCCGTTCCGGCGCAGCCACCCCATCGAACGCTGAGCCCGGTTGAAGCCCAGGGCGAGGGCGACGAAAGGCACGCCGAGGCCGGCGGAATAGAGCATGAGCAGGATCGCGCCCCACACCGCCGTGCCACTGACTGCGGCGGTGGCGTAGATGGTGGCCAGGACCGGGCCGAGGCAGGGCGCCCAGCCGGCGGCGAAGGCCATGCCCATGGGGAACGCCCACGCGGTGCCCCGGGGCACGCGGGCCAGGTCGATGCGTCGTTCCCGCATCAGGAACGGCAGGCGCAGCACACCCATGGTGGACAGGCCCAGGATGATGATCGGCACACCGAACCAACGCACCACCGGCCCGCCGTTGGCCAGGAACACTGATCCCAGGAGCTGGGCCACGACGCCGAGGACGGTGAACACCACAGTGAAGCCGGCGACGAAAAGCAGGGCGGCCCGCAGCGTGACCATCCGGGCCTGCCGGTCACCCAGCTCGGACACGGGAAGGGCGGAGACGTACGACAGGTAGCCGGGCAGGAGGGGAAGGCAGCAGGGCGAGCTGAAGGAGATGAGGCCGGCGACCACTGCGAACAGGGGCAGGGCGAAGCCGACTTCCACGCCCCCAAGGTACCTCCGGCCTACGCTCTGCCGTGGTTCGCCTCGCCCCTCGACTGGTGGTGGCTGGCACGTCGTCGGGTGTCGGCAAGACGACGGTGGCCACCGGGCTGATGGCGGCGCTGCGGGCGCGGGCCCTGAGGATCGGGGCGGCCAAGGTGGGGCCCGACTTCATCGACCCCGGCTACCACGCCCTGGCCACCGGTCGACCGAGCCGCAACCTCGACGCCTGGATGTGCGGCCCCGACGCCATCCCCTCGTTGGCCGGCCGAGCGGCCGCCGCGACAGACGTGCTCGTCGTCGAGGGGGTCATGGGTCTCTTCGACGGTTCGGGCGACCCCGCCGGGCCGGTGGCCAGCACCGCGCAGGTGGCCGGCCTGCTCCAGGCGCCAATCGTCCTGGTGGTCGACGCCTCGGCCGTCGGCGCGTCGGTAGCCGCGCTGGTGCACGGCTTCGCCACCTTCGACCCCGCGGTGAGAGTGGCCGGCGTGGTGCTCAACCGGGTCGGGAGCGACAGCCACGAGTCGCTGCTGCGCGAGGCGCTGGCGCCGAGCGGCGTCCATGTCCTGGGTGCCCTGCGCCGCCATGGCGACTACGCGTGGCGGGACCGCCACCTCGGATTGGTCCCCGTCGTCGAGCACCCCGACCGGATCCGGCGCTCGATCGCCGCCTTGGCCGCAGCAGTCGCCCGGGACTGCGATCTGGATGCCGTCGTGGCGCTCGCCCGCTCGGCGCCCTTCGTCGAGGTGCCCGACCCGCCGGCGGCCCGCCATGTGGGCCGGACGGTGTTGGCCGTGGCCGGAGGGCCGGCGTTCAGCTTCGCCTATCCGGACAATCTGGAGCTTCTGGCCCAGGCCGGCGCCGAGCTCGCCGTCTTCGACCCCCTGACCGACAATCGGCTGCCCGAGGGCGCCAGCGGGCTGTACGCGGGAGGCGGGTTCCCCGAGATCTTCGCCCCGCGGCTGGCCGCCAACCGGCCCCTGCTCGACGACGTCCGCGGCAAGGTGGGGGCCGGCCTGGTCACCTGGGCCGAGTGCGGTGGGCTCTTGTGGCTGGCCCGGTCGCTCGACGGCCAGCCCATGGCCGGCGTGCTACCGGCTCATGGGCGCATGACCGACCGCCTCACCCTCGGCTACCGCCGGGCCACGATCCGGGCCACGTCGCCACTGGGCCCGGCCGGCACCGACGTCCGGGGTCACGAGTTCCACTACTCCGCCGTCGACCCGCCGGGCGACGATCTCGACTGGTCCGGGCGTACGGGCGCGGGTCGGGCCGGCTTTGCCGGGCCTACTCTCCTCGCTTCCTACCTACACGTGCACATGGGCGCCGCGCCCCAGTTGGCGGAGCGGCTGGTGGCGACGTGCACGGCTGGCGACCGCGAATCTTCTGGGGGGTAGAGTCGCAATCGTCTGTCGGGTCGACGAGCCGGTGCAAGTCCGGCGCGGCCAGTGCCACTGTGACCGAAAGGGAGCCAGAGGTCGGACCGCCAGAAGCAGTGTCCGCGTTCCCCGAGGGCCCAGGTGAGCCAGCAGACGAGGACGGCGGCGGGGCAGCTGGTCGGGGTGGGCGTCGGGCCCGGTGACCCCGAGCTCCTGACCGTGCGGGCGGTGCGGGCCATTCGCCACGCCGACCGGGTGCTGGCCCCCTCGTCGGCGATCGACGCGGTCGGCCGGGCCGAGTCGATCGTCCGCCAGGCCTGCCCTGAGGCCCGGATCGAGCGGCTGGTGTTCGACATGGGCGAGGCGGCGTCGTCGATCGACGCGGCTGCCGCCGAGGTGGTGGCCGGTCTCGACGCCGGTCAGCGCCTGGTCTTCGTGACCCTGGGCGACCCGAACGTCTACAGCACGTTCTCCTCGGTAGCGGCCAAGGTTCGCGAACTGCGGCCGGACGCCACGATCGAGACCGTCGCCGGCATCATGGCGTTCCAGGAGCTGGCGTCGCGGTCGGGCACCGTAGTGCTGCAGGACACCGAACGCCTGGCCCTCATCACCGCCCTCGACGGTCCCGACGTCCTCGACGACGCCCTCGACGACCCCACCCAGGCGGTGGTCGTCTACAAGGGCGGACGCCACCTGCCGGAGATGGCCAAGCGGCTGGCAACCGCAGGCCGGCTCGACGGCGCCGTGGTAGGCGAGCTTCTCGGCCTCCCGGGCGAGCGGGTGTTGCCCGTCGCCGACGCCGGCGAGGGCCCGGCCGCCTACCTCGCCACCGTGATCGTCCCGCCCGCCGGGCGGGCCAGATGATCAGCTTCGTCGGGGCAGGCCCCGGAGCGCCGGACCTCATCACCCTGCGGGGGCGGGACCGGCTGGCTGTAGCCGACGTGGTGGTGTGGGCCTCCTCGCTGGTTCCGGAAGCGATCCTCGCCCACGCCGGTGTCGCGGCGGCGATCCACGACTCGGCCACCATGACGCTGGAGGACGTGCTCGCCGTCTACGCGGCGGCCGGGCCCGATGCCGCCGTCGTGCGCCTGCACTCCGGTGACCCGTCCATCTACGGGGCCATCGGCGAGCAGATCGAGTGGTGCCTGGCCAACGAACAGGACTTCGAGATCGTGCCGGGCGTGAGCTCGCTCGCCGCGGCCTCGGCGGCCATCGGGCGGGAACTGACCCAGCCGGGCGTGGCCCAGAGCGTGGTCCTGACCCGCCTGGGCGGGCGTACGTCGGCCTCGATGCCGCCTGGTGAGTCGGTGGCCGCCTTCGCCGCTCATGGCGCGACCATGGCGGTCTTCCTGTCGGCCGCCCGGCCGGTCGAGCTGGCCTCTGAGCTGCTGGCCGTAGGCAGCGGGTATTCGGCCGACACCCCGGCCGCCATCGTCGTCCGGGCCTCGTGGCCCGACGAGCGGGTCGTCATGACCACTGTGGGCCGCCTGGCCGACGACCTGTCAGAGCTCGGCGCCCGGACCACCGTCCTGGTACTGGTCGGTCCCGCGCTTGCCGGTGGCGGCGGGCGCAGCCACCTCTACTCGCCCCGGTTCGCCCACATGTTCCGCCGCCGGTCGGCGCCGGGCACGACGGCCGGTCGCCCGGCATGAGCCCTCGGGGCGGGCTGCGGACAGGATGGACCACCGGCACGTGTGCCAGCGCGGCAGCCAAAGCGGCGGCCATCGGCCTGGTCACCGGCCGGTCACCGGCCGAGGTCGAGGTGGGCCTGCCCGGCGGTCGGCGGGTGACGTTCGCAGTCGAGTCGGAAGGGCCGTCGCGCTGCGTTGTGGTCAAGGACGCGGGCGACGACCCCGACTGCACCGACAGGGCCCGCATGACGGCAGAGGTCGTGGAGGCCCGAACCGCCTCGCTCGTCGCCGGGCCCGGCGTGGGCACGGTGACCAAGCCGGGCCTGGGACTGCCCGTGGACGCGCCGGCCATCAACGCCGTCCCCCGACGAATGATCGCGGCCGCCCTCGCCGAGGTCACCGCCACGCCTCTCACCGTCACCTTCTCGGTGCCCGGCGGCGTCGACATGGCGGCTCGCACCTCGAACGCCCGGCTGGGAATCGTCGGGGGCATCTCCATCCTGGGCACCACCGGCATCGTCCGGCCGTTCTCCACCGCCGCCTACCGGGCCTCGGTGACCCAGCAGATCGACGTGGCCGCGGCCCAGGGCGAGTCGGTGGTGGTCCTGGCCACCGGCAGCCGGTCGGAGCGGGCGGCCATGCGGCTGCGCCCGGACCTCCCGGAGGTGTGCTTCGTGGAGGTGGGCGACTTCACCGGCACCGCGCTGCGGCGGGCGGCCACGGACGGCATCCGCCACGTCATGCTCGTGGCCATGGCCGGGAAGATCACCAAGCTGGCCGCCGGCGTGATGATGACCCACTTCCACCGGTCCCAGGTCGACGGCTCGCTACTCGCGGGCGTGGCCCGGGAGAGCGGGTCGGACGACGAGATCGTCACGGCTGCGACCGAGACGGCCACCGCCCGCCACTTCTTCGAGACGTGCGTGGCCCGGGGCGACGTCGCTCCTCTGGAACGGGTCTGCGCCCTGGCCCGGGACGCCTGCCAGGCCCACACCGGCGGCGCGGTGCAGACCGAGGTGGTCATGGTCGACTTCGAGGGCGACCTGGTGGTGGCCCGTGCCTGAGCTACCGATCGTCGTGGTGGGGGTGTCGGGCGACGGGCCTGACGTCGAGGCGACAGTGGGCGCCAACCTGGTCGTGGGAGGCCGCCGCCATCTGGACGGGCTGTCCAACCGGCACCTCGTCATCGGGGGCGACATCGGCGTGGTCCTCGACGGCATCGCCGCCGAACCGGGTCGAGTGTGCGTGCTGGCGTCCGGAGATCCCGGCTTCTTCGGGATCGTGCGCGCCCTGGCCGAGCGGTTCGGACCGGAAGCGCTCGACGTGCGCCCCGGCGTGTCGTCAGTGTCGCTGGCCTTCGCCCGGCTGGGCCTGCCATGGGACGATGCCGCAGTCGTGTCGGCCCACGGGCGGCCGTTGCGCGCCGCGGCCCGCGTGGCGGCCGCCTCGGCCAAGGCGGCGGTCCTGACCTCGCCCGACTCCCCGCCCGAGGCGCTGGGCAAGGAGCTGTCGGTCCTGGGCGCCCGCCACCGACGGGCAGTCGTGTGCAGCCGCCTCGGCACGACGCAGGAGCAGGTGGTCGAGGTGGACCTGGCCGGCTTGGCCGCTGGGACCTGGGATCCCCTGTCGGTGGTGGTCCTGCTCGAAGACGGCGAGGCGGGTGTGGCCCCCCGGCCCGCCCTGGCCTGGGGGCTGCCCGAGGAGGAGTTCGGCCACCGCGACGGCATGATCACCAAGTCCGAGGTCCGGGCCGTGGCCCTGGGCAAGCTCGACCTGCCTCTGTCCGGTGTGCTTTGGGACGTGGGCGCCGGCAGCGGGAGCGTGGCGGTCGAATGCGCCCGGCTCAGCCCCGGCCTGCGGGTGATCGCCGTCGAGCGCGATGCCGACCAGGCCGAGCGCGTACGCCTCAACGCCTCAGAGCACGACGTGCCGGTCGAGGTGGTGGACGGTGAGGCGCCGGCGGTCCTGGCCGGTCTGCCCGCCCCCGACCGGGCCTTCGTCGGTGGGGGTGGCATCGACGTCCTCGGCGCAGTGCTCGAGCGGCTGACCCCGGGCGGCCGGGTGGTCGCCACCTTCGCCGCCCTCGACCGGGCCGCCACTGCGGCGGTGCGGTTGGGCCACCTGGTGCAGGTCGGCGTATCCCGGGCGAACGTGCTGCCCGACGGTGGCATCCGCCTGGCGGCCGAGAACCCCGTGTTCGTGGCTTGGGGACCGGACGAATGACGATCGTCTCGGTGTCCGTGACCGAGGCCGGTCGGGCGCTCGCCGACCGCCTGCCGTACAAGCACGTGCACGGCCGGGTGGCCGAGGTGGTCCCGTCGCGATGGGTGGATGTCGACGGATTCGTCCTCTTCGTCGCCACCGGCGCCGCCGTGCGCATCGTCGCTCCCCTGCTGCGGGACAAGGCCACCGATCCGGCGGTCGTGTGCGTGGACGAGGCCGGGCGATTCGCCGTCGCGCTCTGCGGCGGCCACGCCGGCGGGGCGAACGCGCTGGCCCGCTCGGTCGCCGCCGCGTTGGGCGCCACACCGGTGGTCACCACGGCGACTGACGCCGTCGACCTGCCCTCCCTTGATCAGCTGCCCGGCTTCGTCGCGACCGGCGACGTGGCCGAGGTGACGAAGGCCATGCTCGACGGCCGGCTGCCTCAAGTCGACGTGAGGCTCCTCTGGCCGCTACCCGCCCTGCTCCCGCCGTCTGGACCCGGTCCGGAGCGCATCGTCGTCACCGATCTCGACCTGCCCTCGGCACCGGGCGTTGTCGCCCTGCACCCGCCGTCGCTCGTGGCCGGGGTGGGGGCGTCCACCGGGGCACCGGCCGACGCCGTTGAGCCCCTCCTCGTCACCGCCCTTGGCCGAGCCGGCCTGGCCCGAGAGTCCGTCGGCGAGCTGGCGACCATCGACCGGCGGGCGACCGACCAGGCGGTCGCTGCTCTCGGGCTGCCCGTGCGCGCCTTCTCCGCCGATGCCCTGGCATTGGTCGACGTGCCGACGCCGAGCGAGGCCGTGCGCGCCGCGGTGGGCACCGCCAGCGTGGCCGAGGCCGCCGCCCTGCTGGCCGCCGGTCCCGGCGCCGAGCTCGTGGTGGCCAAGCACGTCGCTCCGCAGGCCACGGTTGCCGTAGCCCGCCGCCGCGGCCCACGCGGCCACCTCGCCGTCGTCGGGCTCGGCCCTGGAAGCACCGCTCACCGCACCCCGGCCGCGGAGGTTGCCGTGCGCGGGGCCGAAGTGGTCATCGGGTACGGGCCGTACGTGGACGCCTGTGCCGACCTGCTCACCGCGTCGCAAGAGGTCGTCCGCAGCCCGATCGGCGACGAGACCGTCCGGGCCAAGCAGGCCGTCTCCGAGGCCGGCGCCGGTCGACGGGTAGCCCTCGTCTGCTCCGGCGATGCCGGCGTCTACGCCATGGCCTCCCTCACCCTGGAGGTGGCGGGCGACGTCGGGGTCGATGTCGAGGTCGTGCCCGGGATCACCGCCGCCCTGGCCACAGCTGCTCTGCTGGGCGCCCCTCTCGGCCACGATCACGTGGTGATCAGCCTGTCGGACCTGCTCACGCCCTGGTCGGCGATCGAGCCGCGCCTGCGGGCGGCGGCCGCGGCCGACCTGGTCGTCGCCCTCTACAACCCCCGCAGCCGGGGGCGGACCTGGCAATTCGACGCCACCCGCGACATCCTCCTGGAACACCGGTCACCCACAACCCCGGTTGGCGTGGTGACAGACGCGACCCGTCCCGGCCAGGCGATGCAGTTGACCACGCTGGCGGAGGTAGATCCCAACGACGTCGGCATGACGACCTGCGTCATCGTCGGCTCCTCGACCACCCGCGTCATTGGCGGCCGCATGGTCACGCCCCGGGGGTACGACGGGTGACCGTCGCCATCGACCTGCGCTGCACGGGATGCGGCGCGTGCCTGGCCACCTGTCCGGAGCGGGCTCTCGTCGCCGCGGCCCGGCGACCGCTTGTCATCGTCGACCGGTGCACGACGTGCATGGCCTGTGTCGAGGTTTGCCCTTCGGACGCGATCCGGGAGCTGCCCGCATGACGTCCGTGCACCCCATCGAGGTCGAGAGCTATCGCATCCTGGCCGAGCGGGTCGACCTGTCAGTGTTCGGCCCCCTGGTTGCCGCGATCGTGGCCCGGATCATCCACGCCAGCGCCGACCTGGACTACGCGCAGACGATGATCGTCGAGGAAGCGGCCGTGGAAGCAGGCGTCGCCGCACTGGCCGCCGGCGCGCCGGTGGTCGTGGATGTGGAGATGGTCCGCCACGGCATGACGGGGGCCCATGCCGAGTGCTTCTTGCCCGCCACCGCGCCCGAGGGGACGACCCGGTCGGCGGCGGGCATGGCCCTCGCCGCCGAGCGCCATCCGCACGGCGCGGTCGTGGTCGTCGGCTGCGCCCCGACCGCTCTGGACGAGGTGGTCCGCCTGCACCGGGCCGGACGTTTCTCCCCCGCCCTGGTGGTGGGGCTGCCGGTCGGGTTCGTGGGGGCGGCGGAGTCCAAGGAACGGTTGCGGGCCAGCGGGCTGGCCGCCATCAGCAACGTCGGCGAGAAGGGCGGAAGTGCAGTGGCGGCCGCGGCGGTGAACGCCCTGGCCCGGTTGGCGGTCGTCCGTTCTGAGAGTCAGCATGGCTGAGCGGCCGGCCCTGCTCATCGTGGGCCACGGCAGCCGGTCGGCGGCCGGGGTGGCCGAGTACTGGGACCTGGCCCGGGTCGTCTCCGACACCGCTCCCGAGCTCGACGTCGGGTGCGGCTTCATCGAGCTGGCCTCGCCCGACCTCGACACCGCGGTCGACCGCCTCGTCGAGCGGGGCGCAGGCTCGGTCGTGGCCGTCCCCCTCGTCCTGCTGGGCGCGGGCCACATGAAGGACGATGGCCCCGCCGCCCTGCACCGCGGGCGCCACCGTCACCCGACCGTCCGCTTCGCGTACGGCCGCCAATTGGGCCTCCACCCCCTCGTCCTTTCTGTTGCCGAGGACCGGATCCGCGCCGCAGTCGAGGAGGACGGCGGCGACCCGGCGGCGACTGCGGTCGTCCTGGTCAGTCGGGGCTCCTCCGATCCCGACGCCAACGCCGACCTGTACAAGGTCGCCCGGCTCCTCTGGGACTCCCGGGGGTTGGCCCTCGTCGAGCCCGCGTTCGTGTCGCTGGCCGAGCCGAGCGTGCCCGCCGCGCTGGAGCGTTGCCGCCTGCTGGGGGCGAAACGAATCGTCGTCATCCCCTACTTCCTGTTCACCGGCATCCTGGTCGACCGCATCGCCGACCAGGTGGCCGACTGGGTCTCGAAGCACCCCCATGTCGACGCTCGACCCGGCCTCCACCTCGGGGCCGATCCTCGTATCGCCCGGCTCGTGCTCGAGCGCTACCGCGAGGCACTCGCCGGTGATGCCCACATGAACTGCGACCTGTGCGTCTACCGGCACGTCATGCCGGGTTACGAGCACAAGCACCACCACCGGGAGGAGGTGATTTCCATTGGAGACAACCACAACCACACTCGGGGCCAGCTCAGCTGAGCCCATCGCCCTCCCGGCATGGGCATGGCTCGTCCTGGCGATGGCGCTGGCCACCGTCTACGCGCTGACCATGGAGAACGGAGCGACGCTGCAGGCGGGCGCCACCGTCCTGCACGAGCTCTTCCACGACGGCCGCCACATGCTCGGCGTGCCTTGTCACTAGGGCCGGGCCGCGCCAGACCAACACCGCAAAGGAGATTGTGTTCCGTCGACTGTTGAAACAGGGTGTGCTGGCTGGCATGGCCGGCGGCGCGGCCCTCGCGCTCGTGCTGCGCCTGATCGGCGAAGGACCGATCGGGCAGGCCGTGGCTCTGGAGGGCGGCGGTGGTGACGAGATGTTCAGCCGAGGCACCCAGCAGCTGGGCGGGATGGCGGCGGCCGTCCTCTACGGGGCCGCCCTGGGCGTGGTGTTCACAGTGGCGTATGCCGCTGTCCGCCACCGGCTGCGGACGGCGGACGACTGGCAGGCCTCGGTCGCCCTGGCCGCGGTTGGGTTCGTGGGTGTCTTCCTCCTGCCCTTCCTCAAGTACCCGGCCAACCCGCCTGCCGTGGGCGACCCGGACACCGTCGGGCGCCGCACCGCCCTCTACCTGGTGGCGGTGGCCTGGTCGCTGGTGGCGACGTGGGGCGGCTGGCGGGCGTGGCGTGCACTGGTCGCCCGGCGAGTGCCGTTGCCCCACGCCGTACCCGCCACGTTGGCCGTCTGGGTGGGGCTGGCGGTGGTAGGCCTGTTCGCCCTCCCGTCCAACACCGATCCGGTGAACGCGCCGGCCACCCTCATCTGGCAGTTCCGGCTGGCGACCGTCGCCGGAGCGGCCGTGTTCTGGTCAGTGGTGGGGATGGTGTTCGGCTGGCTGCGGGAGCGCGACCGCGCCGATGTGGTGATCGCAGGGGTTGACGTGCACGATCACGCCTGAGAGCAGGGGCAGCTCGGACGGACGACGAAGACGC